>ENA-UOYL01000555-UOYL01000555.1-marine-metagenome-genome-assembly--contig:-NODE-555-length-13465-cov-2.840678_pt1 | contig 13465 bp, 10 predicted proteins | sample MGYA00238173_ERZ767189 | MGnify/ENA primary metagenome ERZ767189 (study PRJEB28943, sample SAMN06267163) | marine metagenome | isolation source: Columbia River Estuary | place: USA:Columbia River Estuary... | reverse complement strand
GTCCCTTAGAAAATGTGATGATGAACTTATATAAGCATGATGGATCAACAATAAATTATTTAACCACATCAAATGGATCTTATTCATGGAAGAATGAGGGAACAGCACGTATTGACTCAGTGAAGATGAATCTCATTAACTACGATGATGCTCGTAGCATGATACCGATAAAATTTGAAGGTAATTGTTTAGATACGGTTGCTATACCTCTAATTATGAAAATGAAGCAAGGAGAAGATTTTATCCGCTTAGAGATGGTATTGTATAATTTTGATAAATTCTCTTTACGTCCAGAGGGTGAGGTAGAACTCAATAAGATAGTTAAATATATGAAAGAACATCCTGAGTTAAAAGTTGAGCTTTCTTCACATACTGATTCTCGAGGTACCACTAAGTATAATAATAAACTTTCAAATAGTCGCTCATCTAGTTGTGTGAATTATATAATTAGCAAAGGAATACCTTCAAAAATGATTACTGCAAAAGGTTACGGAGAAACTAAGTTACTGAATAAATGCAAAGAAGGAGTTTGGTGTAGTATAGCAGAACATCAAGCAAATAGACGGACAGAATTAAAATTAATTAGTCCTACTAATCAATCGCTAGACAGCAATAAATTAAGTAATTAATTTAGGATTGTTTTAGATTGAAAACCTTCTATTTTTTTTGCCAGTTCCAATTCATTAATAGCTGATCAATCGAAGCGTTTTGTTTCCATCTGTATTCGTGATGCTAAGCAAATACGTTCCTTTAGGAAATGCTTGGATATCAATGAGCTGATTAGGTACAATAGTCATTTCTTTTAAAAGTTGACCATTCATTCCATAAAGTTGAAGAAATGCAGGTTCCTTTAATCCATTTATGCTAAAAATACCATTGCTCGGATTAGGGATAAGTGTAATGCCTAACTCATCATTCTGTTCTTGAATACTTAAGGTATTATCCATTTGTATCGTTCCGTTGTTATTAATTACCCAATTGTTGGGGTCAATGCCGATAGAACTGTTAATGGTTCCAATACCGTTGATGGTGAAGGTGTTTGAATTCGCCGAAATCTGGAAACGAATGATGGTGTCGCTATTTCCGGGACGCGTAAACTTCAGGTCAATCGGATTGGTGAAGGTAGGAGTGATACTTGACATGGAAACACTGTGGTTTATCTGAACGATGGCATTATTCCCACTTTGTTTCCATTTAACGGAGTACGTTGGAAATCCTTGGCCGAAGTACCATTGCTCAAAAAAGGGCGTGAAATTGATTCCCGTAGATTGTATAAAGGCATCTCTAACGTCGATTCCAAAAGCTGTGATTTCTGCATGAGTCGTCAAGAAATTTTGTAAGGTTTGAAAAAATAGGTTGTCGTTGTTTACCATGTAGCGAATGGTATGAATAATTGCAGCGCCTTTGTCGTACGTGAGTCGACCACTGAAAATTCTATTTTCATTTAAACTGTCCAAGACCCAAACACTCCCGCCTGGTTGAGTTTTTACGTTGTCGTGAACATCTAACATATTTTGTATTTCTTCCCCTGGGTACAAATTTTCCAACATCAATTGTTCGCTATAAGAAGCAAAGCCCTCATTCACCCAAATGTCGCTCCATGAAGCACAGGTAACGTGATCTCCCCACCATTGATGTCCTAATTCGTGTGATGTTAATCCTTTATTGAAAAAACCTTGCGTAGTCATCGTTTGGTGTTCCATTCCCCCAGATAGTGGAGCCATACAATGCCCATATTTTTCATCCTCAAATGGATAGGGGCCATATAGATCGTAAAATAGATTGAGAAAATCAACGGTTTCATCGATATCATCTTGAAAATTAGGTAAGGTTTGAGGATTATTGTAGATGAAGTTTTGTATCAAAATAGGAGCAGGGGCATTAGTTGGATTGGCATAGATATTATATTCAACATATTGGGCCACAGCTACCGAAATCAAGTAGTAATCTATTGGATGACGGTGTTTCCATTCATAACGAGTGGTTCCATTTCCTAGGTTTACCACATTGGTGAGAAGACCATTAGACCCTGCCTTGCAGGCATTGGGAACCGTTATGTTGATATCGGAAGAATCGGCCTTGTCATTTAAACTTTGTTTGCATGGCCACCATTCGTAGGCGGAAAATGGTTCAGATAAAGACCAAACCACGGCATTTCCCCAGCTTGGAGATGTTGCATAGGTCATTCCACTTCCACCTAAAGGATTCGTTTGCGCCGTTGGAGGTGTACCGTTGTAGTATGTTTTAATCGTAAAATTGGTGCCCGCAGTCAAATTAGCTGCAATTTTAACGGCAGAATTACTGCGCGTGAAGGCTACCGAAGTTCCGTTTAATTCTACTGAGCTAATAGTAAGTGTTGGATAAAGTTCGTATAAAATGGTATCAATGTTCTGGATGCAACTCGCGTGCATGGAGGCAGATCCATTCAAATTGGTATTGGTATTGGTCATGTTGAGATTGAGACCGTAAAAGTGAACGTCGTATTTCTCGGTTTGTGTAATCTGACTGACGGTCAGCGAATTGCTTTTCAGTTGTTGATTACTGAATCTATTTTTTTTAGAACATTCCGTACTATTTTCTTTTTGAGAAAAACTTAGCGTTGAAAATAATACTAATAAAGGAAGTAAAATAAGGTGATTGATTTTCATGGAGGTAAGATTTAAATTTTAATGAATTTTTTAATCGAATAATTTAGGGTAATAAAGTAAGATCCGGCGGGTAGTTGCTTCGTGCTAATTAAGTTAGAACCTGCGCTCACTATGCCATTTTGTATTATTCGTCCAGTGGCATCTTTAATTTGATAGGGGCTAGAAGAAGCACTTTGAGGTAAGTTAAGTATTAAATCATTCTCGGTTGGATTGGGATACAAGGTAAAATTACCTGAATCAAGGGTACTTACTGCTGCACCGGAAACAACGTTTATGATTGCTGAATCACTTTGAGTACAGCCATTTTGGTCGGTATACGTATAGGTAATTAAGTGTGAACCAACTCCGGCTAGGGTGGGATGAAATGAGCTTCCAATAATCCCATTACCGCTATATGTTCCGCCTGATGGAACACCTGGTGTAAGGTTAAAAGGATTTGAATTTGTTAATACATTTTGTGTTTGTTCGGTGTAGTCAAGTAAAATTGAACTGTATAAGCCTACAAAAATAGAATCCGTAATTTGACAGTTATTCGAATTTGTTCCTGTAACGTAATAATAAGATGATTGACTAGGAATAAACGGAATGCCATTTTGTATGTTGTTGGCCCAAGTGTACGAAGTCGCAGTTCCAGCACCAGAAAGTGTTATTGGCTCGCCAGGACAAGCAGTATAACTAGTTCCTGCATCCACGAAAGGTAAGCTGTACGTAATTAATTGGTGAACAGGCGACTTTGTTTTACATCCGTATTCACTTGTTATTTGAACTTGATACGGCCCAATGATTGCCGTGTTAATGGTGTTAGTTTGACCACCGTTTGACCAAAGTACATTATTAACAAAAGCGTTGGTGCTAAAGGATAAAATAGCGGTCGATCCGACACAAATTCCACCAGGTCCTGATATCGTAATACTCGGAGTTTTTTCCAATAATATTCCTACTGCATCAGCTTTTCCGTGCCCATAACCAAAATTAGGAAGCAAACCGCTAAAGTTATCGTGTGCCGCTGAGTTTATTAGATCAGTTTTGAAGGTTTCCCAAGTGGCATAGTTGCATTTTTCTAGGTATAAAGCGCCAATTCCTGCAACAACAGGGGAGGCCATTGATGTACCACCATTTCTAACGTGAAACCCACCTTGATCAATGGTACTATTATTGGCAGAATTCGATAAATATAACATGGGTCCAGCTGCAAGTGTTATATCTCCAGCAGCCGAAATATCGGGTTTTATTTCGCCTAATCTACTTGGTCCCTTGCTGCTATTCTCACTTAATTTACCAACGAGCGTGGTCGATGGAGAAACATAGTAGGTGTTGTTTTTGTCGATATATCCTTTTCTATTTCTGAAATTCCCAACTGAAATTACTTTTTCTGAACAATTCCAAGAGGAAACAATTGTTTGTAAGGAATCGGGGAGGTGGTAATGTATGATGCTCGGCATTAAAGTAGTATTGGGTAAAGCGCTAGAAACGAAATTGCTAAGCTGTTGCCAAGAACCACCCCAAGCATCGTATTTTCCGGATCCATAGGTCATGAATCGGTATAAATAGGAAAGCGAATCAACTTTAGTGAAAATAACCTGCATGTGAAAGGCGGCACCAATAATTTCTCGGTAGGTTTCGATGCAGGCAATACGCTGATTCAATGTGTTGTATATCGTATCATATATCGGTAGACTTCCCATATTAGCTGTGGCGTAATGAAAGGAAGAACGTCCGCGAAACTTAAAGGTCGGAGAGGGACGGTCTGCACCGAAAGCGAAATAATAATGAGCGTCGGTGGTGTCTGACCAAAGGTCAAAAAGTATTTTATTGGTGCCGGCTAAGGTGACCCCAGGATTATTTACGTTCCAAAAAAAGGAGGTGTCAGCATCTATATTATTTCCTTGAACATGATATTTTCCTTGATTTCCTGAATTCCCCGCAGCACAAACAATAAGGCGTCCGGGTTGTCCATCTAGCAAAGATTCCATGTAATCCGCTGCAGGATCATTGCCATCATGACTTCCTAAATAGGTTCCTAAGGATAAATTAATAACAGCTGGTTTGCCCAATGAATCGGCCACTTTGAATATATAGTCGCAGGCATCCGCAATGGTTAAGGTCCAGTTTACTAAATTAAAATTTGTTTCAACTACGATGATGTCTGCTTTTGGGGCAGCACCTTTATTCTTATTATTGGCTTGTGCATTTCCTGCTGCCATTCCGGAAACCGTGGTGCCATGAGCTGTTCCAGTTTCTAAGGCAGTGCACGTTCCGTTGTTTATGGCACTGCTATCCCAAACAGTTCCATATCCATAAGGTTGTGGAGGGTTTGAGCCATTAATGGTGTGGTCCCAATAACGAAGTACCCTGGTTTTTCCATTTGAGAATTTGAAGTCGGGATGATTAAAATCAATTCCCTGGTCAACAATTCCAACGATAACTCCTTTGCCTGTATAAGCAGTATCGATTCCTCCTAAACCTTGATGAGCTAAATTAATTCGATGCTTTACTAAGGCGCTATCAGATAAGGTATGTGGGGGAGCAAATTCGAAATAAACCGATGATAGTTCCTTATTGTCAAGTAGTTCCTTAACCTTAGATGCGGTGGAATTATAATATATCCAGTTTTTTGTTGCGTATTTTATAAAGAATTGTTCCTTTGATAAGGCTTCAATGTTTTGTTTGGAATATGGACTGCAAAAAGAACTTATTTTGGAAGGTTCTTTTTCATAATAGTCCTTGAAATTTAAATAGCTGCCTTGTGAGAATAGCTTTCCACAAAATAAAAATGTAACCAATAAAATGATTAATGTTTTCATTTTTGTTAATTTTAGGGCAAGATACTAAATTAACAGTATTCCTTACTAATTTTTATTGTCACTTTTATAAACTCTTTTACTTAACTTTATTTTAAACTCTATTAAAGTATGAAAAATCGATTAAATTCTTTGTTAATTATTTGCGCATTCGCAGTAGTTTCAAGTTCACTTTTTGCTCAAGCACTTCCTGGAACCCTAAACTGGTATAATGGAGAAGGAACTGGTATGTTTACCGATAAAGCGTATGGCTTATTGAAAAGCAAGAAGTCACAAACCGTTATAGTGGCCGTAATTGATTCTGGTGTTGATATCGAACATGAAGATTTAAAAGGAAAGATTTGGGTAAATACGGGTGAAATTCCAAATAATAAAATTGATGATGATAAAAATGGCTATGTTGATGATGTGCATGGTTGGAACTTTTTAGGAAACGCTAAAGGAGAAAATTTAGATGCGGCATGCCTAGAAAAAACTCGAATTTTAAAGGCTCTAATGGATAAGTATGAGGGAGTAGATGAAAGCACAATTGTTGCTAGTGAGGAGTTCCTATTATACCAGGAGGTGAAAATGGAGGTTGAAAATGAAATTTCAGAATATGCGCCATATTTGGAAAGTCTTGATCAATTTGATGAAGACACTAGAAAATACATCACGGATCATATCGATTATTTATTGAATGTTAATTTTGATGATCGTGCTTTAATTGGTGATAATCCAGCAGATTTTAATGATAAAAATTATGGCAATTCAAATGTTGAAGGTCCTGATGCACTCCATGGCACACACGTTGCGGGAATTATTGCCGCAATCAGAGGAAATGGATTAGGAGGCGATGGCGTAGCAGAAAATGTTAAAATTATGTCTTTGAGAGCAGTACCTAATGGCGATGAAAATGATAAAGATGTAGCCTTAGCAATTCGTTATGCTGTAGATAATGGTGCCATGGTAATTAATATGTCCTTTGGTAAAAATTATTCTCCATTTCAAGATAAAGTACTGGAGGCCATTTTATATGCTGATGCTAAAGGTGTACTTATGGTGCATGCTTCTGGAAACGATTCAAAAGACACAGATGTTGAACCAAATTTTCCAACAGCACTTTATGCCACTCAGGAGACCCCAACGCCTCATTGGCTTTCAATTGGTGCTTCAACCAAGGATAAAGCTGAATTGGTAGCTTCTTTCTCTAATTTTGGTGAGAAAAGTGTTGATGTTTTTGCTCCTGGTTTCGAAATCTATAATTCTGTTCCACAAAGTGATTATCAAAACCTTCAAGGAACATCAATGGCATCTCCAATGGTGGCAGGTGTTGCAGCTATGTTAAAGTCTTATTTCCCTACGCTAAGTATGTTGCAAATTCGACAAGCAATCGTTTCATCTGTTACAATTCAAAAAGAGTTGAAAAGTTTATGTAATTCGCATGGTACCGTTAATGTGTATAATGCGGTTAAAGCGTGTCAAAAGATGGAAGGTGGTAAATAAATGAGTGCACGTAATTCTTTTCTTGTTGGTCTTTTAGTAGTACTTAATAGTGTTGGCTTTTCTCAACAAGAAGTGCCGAAATCATTGAATATCTTGATTGATCAATGGCATATTGATGCAGCGAATGCTAATTTCACTTCTTATTTTTCGGCCGTTTCAGATCAGTTTGTGTTTTTGGGCACCGCACCCGGTGAACGTTGGGAAAAAGGAGCATTTGAGTCGTTTTGCAAACCCTATTTTGATAAAGGAAAAGCGTGGGACTTTAAACCTTCGGAGCGATTTTGGATGTTCTCAGCAGATAAAAAAACGGCTTGGTTTGATGAAAATTTGGCTACTTGGATGGGTGGTTGCAGGGGTAGTGGTGTTTGCGAACTCGTGAATGGCGATTGGAAAATTTCATACTATAACCTTACTGTACTGATAGAAAATGAAAAGATTCAACAGTTTATCAAATTGAGAAATCCGTAATGTTTGTCGAAACGAATACCATTCCTGTTTTACGCCGTTATTTTAATTCATCCCTTGAAGCTCATTTTTCTGCAAGCGAATGTAAACTTATGTTTGATTCTCTTATTCAAAAAAGATTAAACTGGACCAAAACAGATTTGATTCTTAACAACAATAGCCGACTGTCTGAATCGGATTTATTGTATCTTAGAAATGCCACGAAGCGACTACTAAATCAAGAGCCTTTTCAATATGTTATTGGGGAAACATTATTCTATGATTTGCTGCTAAATTGCGATTCACGCGCATTAATCCCAAGACCAGAAACGGAAGAATTGGTTCAGTGGATTCTCGAAGAACAAGCCTCAATAAGTAGCATCTTGGAAATTGGAACGGGTTCAGGTTGTATTGCTTTAGCATGTAAAAATCAACTTCCTACGTGCAAGGTTACGGCTATTGATGTAAGTCCAGAAGCACTTCAATTAGCAGGGGAAAATGCAGTAAAGCTTTCCCTAGAAATTGAATTAATTGAATCTGATTTTCTTTCTGAAGACCTGTCCTTTATCGAAAATGGAAATACTTTCGATTGTATTGTGTCGAATCCGCCCTATATTCCCATTAATGAGTCGGGTAATATCGCAGCAAATGTCGTAGATTTTGAGCCTTCCATAGCCCTGTTTGTGCCTGAAGATAATCCGCTACTTTTTTATCATGCGATTGTCGATAAATCAATGTATTTACTTAATAATGATGGATTTCTTTTTTTCGAGATTCATGAACTTTATTCTAGTGAAGTACTCTCCCTTTTAGAGAAAAAAGGATTTATTAACATTGAATTAAGGAAAGATTTACAAGGTAAGCCGCGTATGGTGAAAGCTAAAAAGCCTACCTTTATTTCATGACTCAAGACGAAGCGAAACAAAAGATCTTAGTGCTCTCTGCGGAAATTCATAGGCATAATCATTTGTATTATGTTGAAAACGCTGCTCAACTTGACGATTTTGATTTTGATATGCTTTTGAAACAATTAGAAGCATTGGAGCTTGAGTTTCCACAATTTGCATTTGAAAATAGCCCAACTAAACGCGTCGGTGGCGATATAACTAAAAAATTCGAAACCGTAAGGCATCGATTTCCCATGCTGTCTTTATCCAATACCTATTCAGAAGAGGAAATTTCCGAATGGGTGACTAGGGTACAGAAATTAGTGTCTGAACCGATTGATTTTGTCTGTGAGTTAAAATATGATGGGGTAGCCATTGGCATTCATTATGAAAATGGTCAACTCCTGAAAGCTGTTACTCGTGGTGATGGCGAAAAAGGGGAGGATGTGACCAATAATGTAAAAACCATTCGCTCTATTCCCTTACAATTAAGCAATGATTTCCCACTAGATTTTGATATTCGTGGCGAGATCTTTATGCCTCATGCCCAATTCCAACGCATTAACCTCGAACGTGAGGCTATTGGAGAACAACTGTTTGCTAATCCGAGAAATACGGCATCTGGGACACTTAAAATGCAGGATTCTAAAGTTGTAGCTGAGCGTGGCTTAGATTCTTATCTGTATGGGATTTACAGCACCGAACCCATCGATCAAGGTCATTATGAATCCGTAATGCGTGCTGCTTCTTGGGGATTTAAAACGCCTAATCCTTCAAAAAGATTTATAGAAAAAATAAAGGATCTAGCTGGCATTATGGATTTTATTCGATATTGGGATCTGGAACGAGCGAACCTTCCTTTTGATATCGATGGTATCGTTATTAAAGTAAATAATTATCAACAGCAAAAATCAATGGGATTTACCGCTAAATCTCCACGTTGGGCAACTTCCTTTAAGTTTAAAGCCAAAAGGGTTGAAACGGCACTTATAACGGTTAGTTATCAGGTGGGAAGAACAGGATCCATTACGCCTGTTGCTAATTTAAGCCCTGTTGTAATTGGTGGAACTACTGTAAAACGGGCATCCTTGCATAATGCTGATCAGATTGAAAAATTGATGCTCCACGAAAATGATGTCGTTTACTTGGAAAAAGGCGGAGAAATTATCCCGAAAATTGTAGGCGTTAACTTGGATAAACGAAGTGGTGATTTTGGCCCGATTCAATTTATTTCGAATTGCCCGGAATGTAATGCTTTATTGGTGAGAAGCGAGGGGGAAGCAAATCATTATTGCCCAAATGAAACATCTTGCCCGCCTCAAGTAAAAGGAAAAATTTCACATTTTATCAGTCGAAAAGCATTAAATATCGACGGTTTAGGAGAAGAAACCATTGAACTATTATTTGAAAAAGAACTTATTCATGACGTTTCCGATTTGTATGTTTTGAAAGCGGAACAATTGCTTCTCTTAGACCGCATGGCTGAAAAGTCTGTTTCGTCGCTTCTAGCGGGCATTGAATTATCAAAAAATGTTACCTTTGAACGTGTTCTTTTTGGATTGGGGATTCGATTTGTTGGAGAAACTGTTGCAAAGAAATTAGTGAGGTACTTTAAAAATATTGATGCGATTCAATCCGCAACTTTTGAGCAATTGAATGAAGTAGAAGAAATAGGAGAAAAAATAGCCATGTCGGTACAACAATATTTTTTAGACACCTCTAATTTAGCGTTGATTAGTCGCTTAAAAAGTGCTGGTTTATGCTTTGTGAAAGAAAGTGAGGTTCTCGACTCAACTATTTTACGTGATAAAACACTCGTAATTTCAGGAACTTTTTCAGTTTTTTCACGTGAAGAATTGAAAGAGCTTATTGAAAAGAATGGCGGAAAAGTAGCTTCATCTGTTTCTTCTAAAACGGATTACCTTGTGGCAGGAGATAATATGGGACCTGCAAAATTAATAGCCGCAAATGGTTTTGGGGTAAATATCATCTCGGAGGAAAATTTTATTAAAATGATCTCATTATGAAAGCAAAAAATATTTGGTCTTCAACACAATCATTGCTGGTGGTGTTTAATTATAAAGATGATGATCAATTGCGCGATTTTCGAAAATCGCTGGACCTAATGTTGAATAATAGTCAGGTGGGAAGGCTAGTGATCGTTGTCAATATACCCAAAGAAATCGATAAAGCAACTTTGCCTCCTCATTTTTTAATTTATTATAATTCGCCAAATGATTACACATTTTTTGGTAAAATGAAAGATGTTCTACTTCAAACAGAATTACATAAAAATTACGACCTTTTAATTAATTTTGATACACCTAATGATAAGGTAATGTTGATTTTAAAAGATTCTCATATTAAAAAGAAGGTGATTGTAAATGCTGAAGATTCATTCTTTGATTTAAGTTTAAGTTCTGCCATTGAAAAACCTAGCGAAATGCTCAATTTTGTTACTACCACCTTAGAAAAAATTAATTTATATGACTAATTCCTTTACAGGTTCAGGGGTTGCGCTTGTTACACCTTTTGATAATTCAGGTAAAATAGATGTAATGGCATTAAGAAAATTAGTGCAATTGCAAATCAATGGAGGGACTAATTTTTTGGTCGTTCAAGGAACAACCGGAGAATCTCCAACCTTGTCGCAAAGCGAAAAACAAATTGTTCTCGATACAGTAATTGATGAAAATAACGGTCGATTAAAAATTGTCTACGGTGTCGGGGGTAATAATACCACAGCGGTAGGCGAATTGCTTAAACAAGTTCCTCAAGGTGTGGATGGAATCCTGTCCGTTTCTCCCTATTACAATAAGCCAACTCAGAGAGGGATTATCGAACATTATACGTATTTGTCGAAATGTACTGATTTACCAATTATTATTTATAATGTTCCTGGTCGAACGGGTTCAAATGTCTTACCTGAAACTACCTTAGCGCTTTCTCAGCTTGATAATATGGTAGCTGTAAAGGAAGCCTCAGGCAATATGGAACAAATAATGGATATTATACGCCAACGAGAAGCCTCTTTTGGTGTCTTGTCGGGCGATGATAATTTAACCATGCCGCTTATTGCTGCAGGTGCTGATGGCGTTATTTCAGTTGTTGCAAATGCCTTTCCTGAATTATTTTCAACTATGGTTAATGCTTCAATAAAGGGTGATTTGTTACGTGCTAGAGCAGCACATTATGAGTTGTTTAGCATTACAAAAATGTTTTTTGAAGAGGGAAATCCAGGTGGTGTAAAAGTGGCGCTTGCTGCTCGAGGAATTATGGATGAATACATGCGGTTGCCTTTGATGCCTGTCTCTGATAATCTTAGAAATCGAATCATTTCAGAAACCAAACGATTAATAGTAGTTTGAATTTTTTTTATTGCATATTAGCTTTTTTACTGCTCAGCTGCGCAAATGATTCGGTAAAAAAAGTTGATGGTCAAAATAAGGTTCTTAAGGAAATTTCAAAAGAGCCAATAAAAAAAGTATCTATTCAAATCGATAGTGCTCAGCATGTAGTTTTTTTATCGGATGTTCAGACCGTTAATAATAATATACAGGTAGAGCTAAAATATGCTAGTTCTGATAATTTTATGAAAATAAAGTTATACCAACGCATGACTAATGCATTTCTTCAAAATGATGTTGCTATTCGCTTAGGTAAGTGCCAAGATTATTTAGAAACGATCCATCCTAATTGGCATTTATTAGTGTATGATGCTATACGACCACTTAGTGTTCAAAAACAAATGTGGAAGGCACTTGATACTATACCCGTTAAAGATCGTGTTAAGTTTGTTTCTAATCCTGCAAATAAAAGTATTCATAATTATGGGGCAGCGGTGGACTTAACGATTGCTGATGAAAATGGAATGCCAATAGATATGGGTGCTGCTTATGACGATATAAATAAAATAGCCTATCCATCACTTGAAACTGAATTTTTGATGAAAGGATTGCTTTCGCAAAAACAAATCGATAATCGAAAATTATTACGAAAGGTAATGTCTAAATATGATTTCTCTGGTATTGAAACAGAATGGTGGCATTTTGATGCTTGTACAAGATCTAAAGCTGCTAGAAAATATAAGGTCTTGGAGGAGGAACTCAACTAATTTTCTTTTGAAGATAAATGAAATGACCTAAAATTATTTTTTAAAGTATCCTTTTCAACGAATTAATTGAATAAGTTTTAGTTATTATTTGAGTTGAGTAAATTCCTGTCCTCTTGTTATTTTATAAACTGCTACTAATTCGTTTATTATTAAGGCTGAAGCACCCCAAAGCCATTTGTCTTCAATATAAAAACCAGGTACTTCCACCATTTTAGTATCTTTTAGGATGGGCAACTCTTTATAATGTATCGCATCTGGCTTGGCTAAAGAATGCAATGAAGCAATGATAAAAGACCTTACCTCTCGCTCATCAACACTTAATACTGGGAATTTTTCATGAAGTATTACAAAGGGATAAACGTCGTAGTTGGAAACGGGAATGTAAACTGGTGTTAGTTTTCCAATGAATTTTCCTTCGCTTATGGATATTCCAACCTCCTCCTCTGATTCTCGCCTGGCCGTGTGTAATAAGTCAATATCATTCGCTTCTACTTTTCCACCGGGAAAAGCAATCTGCCCACTATGGGTGCCACCGTATTCGGCGCGCTCAATAAAAATGATGGAAATATCATTCGTTTCTTCTATCACAATATGTAATGCTACGGCAGAAATCCTTGGCTTAATGGCATTTTTACGAACCTGACTCGATACCTTTCGTCCTGCTGGAAGCAAAGGAATGTGTGCGCCTTCACCTGGTAATTGACTATTAAGTACCTGAATAAATTGTTCCTTAAAAGTCATTTTATACTTTTTTTGATAAAAGTAGCAAAAAGTGAACTGATTTGCTGAATTGAAATTCGTTTTCCGGTCTAACAGTAGTAAAATACATTATTTTTTATAATACCCCCCTTCAAAATGGGGTCTTGTTGAAAAAATGTTAAAAAATATACAGTTGACCTCTTAAAATATTACTAATTTTGTAAAAAATTATAAAATTATGGCCACAAAACGATTAAACGCTTATCAAGATGTATTAAATCGCGAACCTATCAATATTTCATTTGAGGGTAGATTATCTGATTTGTATGGTGCTAATGTTTTTCACGCTGAAATGATGCGCGAATATTTGCCGTCTGACACTTATAA
>ENA-UOYL01000548-UOYL01000548.1-marine-metagenome-genome-assembly--contig:-NODE-548-length-13542-cov-2.929521_pt1 | contig 13542 bp, 12 predicted proteins | sample MGYA00238173_ERZ767189 | MGnify/ENA primary metagenome ERZ767189 (study PRJEB28943, sample SAMN06267163) | marine metagenome | isolation source: Columbia River Estuary | place: USA:Columbia River Estuary... | reverse complement strand
AAACAACCGAGATGACGTCTCCAATAACAGCCGGTGTTCCAAGAGTCAGAATCACCGTTGAACCACTGACCGAAATCGAGCTCACTGTTATTGATGTTGCGCCAACCGAAACGGCGAAGTCGCCAGCAACAGCAGTAGTCGAATTGATCGATTCATTGAATGTAAGAGTTACTTGTGTGCCGGCAGTGTTTGCTGTTGCCGAGCTCAATGTAGGTGCAGTCGTATCAATGACAATTGCTTGTGCGCCAGCAATGTTGTTAGCCCCAGTGGGTAAAGCAGTAGACGTCATTGCATTGCCAGCCGTATCCGTTGGCGCCGACGTGAGCGTGTAGGACGACACGGTCAAATCAGCGCTGTTATCCCCCGTGCCTACGGTGTAGGTGCCAGTCAGTGTCGTTGAATCCGTTGCCGTCGTCAAAACCACTGAGTCACCGGTATCAAGCGTGACGGTTATTGAAGCCCCAGCGGCGACCGTTTCACTCATCGTTGCAGTGATGTTGATAGCGGCTCCGGCAACATAGGTTCCATTTGTATTTGTTGAAGAAAATGAAGTCACAGTTGGGCTAGTTGTATCAACCGTGATACTCAATGCTGCGGTTGATGCCGAGTCAATGCCCGATGCAGTTTGTTTTGCCGTAACCGACCAAACCCCATCAACCAAAGTTCCGAGATCGCAACCCGTAGTTCCCGGAGTTCCCGCAGCCGCAATAAACGTACAAGTCACGTTTGCTTGCCCCGACTTTGTGGCAGTAACAGTCACCGTGTTGCCGTCGGTTGCACTACCAACAGAAATCGTCGGTGTGTTGTCTGACGTAATGTTGTCAGAGTTTGACGAACCAGAGTCAGAAGCGTCTGCTAAATCTGGCGTAGCAGGTGCAGCAGGCGGAGCGACATAAGTAAACCCTCCTGTTAGCGTGGCATTTGGGCTGATGCCAGTAGCAACTACAACATCTTTTGCAACTGCGGTTCCAGATAATGGGGATGTACAAGTAATCGAAGTTGACGAGACAACTACCACCGATGTACACGAACTACCGCCGATAGAGACAGTTGTTCCCGAAATAAAATTTGTGCCCGTGATAGTTACAGAAGTTCCGCCTGCAGTTGTGCCAGAAGTAGGCGAAATGCTCGTAACAGTTGGTGGCCCAGAAACCGGCACGACATTTACACTCGAAGATGCAACAGAGTCACCAACAGAGTTCACTGCTTTCAAATAGATCGTGTAGGTAACCCCGGGTGTAAGGCTAGGAATCGTCACCGGCGAAGAAGTATCTGCTGGACTAAGCGCTGTGTAATTAACACCGTCTAGTGAATACTTATAATTCGTCACGCCCTCCGCGGTGCCCCGACTGTCTAGAGAAAATGCGATAGATGCTGAACCACTACCGGCGGTCGCAACGAGCGAGTACGGTCGAGAAGGAACAGTCTCCGCCGAACTCGAACCACTCACAGTGCACCCCGCGTGTCTGGTCGAGGTCGATCCCCCATTGACGACCCTCCACCAACTCTGACTCTTGGTCACGGGGTCAGTATTGAACACTGCTCGAACGTAAAAATAATGTAGGACACCGTTCGGTAAGCCCAAAGTGTTCCAGCTGACAGCGACAGGACTTGTTGCATCTGCCGGACTAATTGCTCTAAATGATGAATCTGCTGGTTCTGCAGTTATTTGAGTTGTTGAGTACGCGTACTCATAATTGGTAACAGTAGGTGACGCTTGAGTTGGCGCGGTGAGATAAAAAACTACCCCCCAGTTGTCGCACAACAAATTCGAATACCTCGGTTGATCCGCACTCGACGCAAGCACAATATTCGATTCAGTACGCTCACTTGGCACTGCGACAAAAAGAGTTGCGAATAGTGCAACAGCCGCAATCGGGCGCATGCCGCCGCCACGAAAGAAACGAAGCAGGCCGTGAAATAACATTGTTATACCACGCTATAACGCCGTTACAAAATCTCCAATTCGCCGCACGAAACGTTCTCAAAACACGACGAATTTCTTCATGAGATAGGGTTTATTAGGTGTTAAACAAGCAAACCACTCAAGACCGAGTTTTGGCATCTGCGGTCAAAGCAATTGACAAAGGTGGCGAAGCCGCGGTGCATATTCGCCAAATTTGTGCCGATACGAAGACGACCGCACCTTCTATTTATCACTTTTTCGGCAGCCGAGAGGGCTTGATTGAAGCCGCGCAAGCTGCCCGATTCATTCAAGGTCAGCGCAAAATCTCGATTGACTTTGCCGATTCAGTTCATGGATGCAAATCAAAGTCTGATTTCACGGCAGTCGCTCACAGATTTCTTGATCAAATGTTCTCGATTGAACGACAATCAATCCGTGCAGTTCGGATAAATGTTCTCGGAAGCGCCCAATCTCGAAAGGGTTTAGCAAAAGCCATTGCTAAAAGTCAGTTGATTGCAAACAAAGTTGGTGGCGAGCCAATTAGATACGCACAAGAAAAAGGTTGGGTACGACCCGACTTTAATTCCGAAATGTATTTGGCATGGCTCACTGGCATGGTTAACGCCCAAGGCTTGATCGAACTAGACGGAGTGCATCCAGACCGCGAAGATTGGGTTCTAATTGCCAAGCGCTCAGTTTGTTTAGTGCTCGGAATCCCCGAGCCAAAAAACGCCAAGACGAAAAACAAATCTAAACGCAAATAGTTGCGAAGTTGCGAGGCAAAGCCGAGCAACCAAGCGAGGTTAAGCGCTTCGCGCCAAACCTTGCGGCGCGAAGCAAAGCAATTATCAGTGCTGCGCACCGATAATTGCGGCGTTGGGGAGCAAGGAATCGAACCCTGAATAACAGAACCAGAATCTGCTGTGTTGCCAGTTACACCACTCCCCAGAGTGACGGTTTTACGATATCGCAAATATCTAATTAATTAGTCCACGAATCAACGCGTTGAAAACCAACTATGCGACCAATGGCAACACCCGCGGCCTCTTGAATATTGTGCCTAAAAGCGTCGCCGCCTTGAATCACACTCGACTGTGTCGATGACGAACTCGCCTTAAGACCAACTTCGTTAGCGATTAATTTTGCGCGAAGAAGATGAAACGGATCGCTCACAATCAACACACGATCAATACTCAGTTGATTAGCAACTTGCGAAACAGCAAGCAACGACGCATAAGTTGTCGTGCCAGAATTTTCTTCAAAAATCAGGTCGCTGGCCACGCCGCTTGACTCAAAAAACTTGCGCGAAGTTGCCGCCTCAGTAAATCGATCACCTTCTTGTTTGCCGCCTGTAACCACAATGTACGAAGCCAAGTTGAGGTTCCATAATTCGAGCGCGTGGTCGAGGCGAGCCTGCAACTGCGGCGATGGTCGACCGTCATATTGAGCAGCGCCGAGCACGACAATTGCATCAACTGGTTGGCGATCAGCACTACGACCCGTGTTCCACACTTGCAACAACGAGACGAAGAAGTAAACCGTCGCAATTAGAACAGTTACACCAAGCGACTGAAGAACTCGTCGCAACTTCATTGATTAAAACTCGCTTAAACCTTTTTGGCGAGCGCGACATCAATTCGTTTGAGTGTTGCGTCTCGACCCAACATCGCAATCGGCTCGAACAATGGCGGACCAACACTGCGCCCAGTCACAGCCACCCGCAGTGGCGCTTGCATCTTGCCCAATTTCAACGAGTGCTTTTCGCCTACTGCTTCGACCACTGCTTTGAGTGCATCGGGTGTGAACTCACATGTCTTGAAGCCTTCGCGAATTTCGATCAGAGTCGTACTCGCCCACTCTGGCGCGAACGCCTTGGCAAATGCCGCATCATCAATCGTCGGCAAATCGCAGAACAAGAAATCAACCATGCTCGGTACATCTTGTAACAACTGCACACGAGTCTGAACTAATGGCGCTATTTCGGCGAAAACTTTCGCATCAAATGCACTTGCTTGCCACGGGGCTTTTTCACCGGTTAGCCATGGCTCACAGGCGCGAATGAACTCATCAAGCGGCATTGCGCGAATGTAGTCGGCGTTGAACGAATGCAATTTGACGATGTCAAAAAACGCCGGCGAATGGTTGACACTGCTCAAATCGAACTCGGCAGTTATTTTCTCGAACGGCACAATCTCTGTATCGCCCGTTGGCGCCCAACCAAGCGTCATCAAATAATTTTTCATCGCAGCCGAGAGAATTCCTTCTTCTCGATATTGTTCGACTGCCACTTTGTCGCGACGCTTCGAAAGTTTTTTTCGCTGTTCGTTAACAAGCACCGGAACGTGCGCCCAACTTGGTGGCTCGTGGCCGAGCGCACGCCAAATCATCTGTTGTTTTGGCGCATTTGGCAGATGCTCTTCGGCTCGCACGACATGAGTAATGCCTTGCGTTATGTCATCAACAACATTTGCCAATAAGAACACAGGCGAACCATTGCCACGCAACAAGACAAAATCTTCGATTGTCAAATTATCGAACTCGACACTGCCTCGAACTTGGTCTTGAACAATTGTCGCGCCCTCAGGCACGCGAAATCGTAAAACTCGACCTTCGCCCGGCCCCAAACCTCGATCACGCGAATAGCCGTCGTAACCCTGTTTGCCTGATTCTTTGGCACGCTTCTGAATATCTTCAGATGACAAGTCGCAATAATATGCAGCGCCTTGTGCGAAAAGTTTCTCTGCGGCTTCAACATGCAAAGCAGCATTTGCAGACTGAAAGAACGGCCCTTCAAAATGCGAATCTTTGTTATCTATGCCGAGCCAAGCAAGCGCATCGAGAATGCCCTGTGTCCATTGCGGATTATTTCTTGAATCATCGGTGTCTTCTATCCGTAAAACAAAAACACCATTTGATTGCAACGCAAGAATCCAGTTGTAGAGAGCAGTTCGTGCACCACCGACATGAAAATAACCTGTTGGTGACGGCGCGAATCGGTAGCGCGGTGTCTGTGCCATCTGTCATCAGGCTATCTCGGTGAGCGCAAGCACCCGAGACAGAAGTAATGTTGAAGTCGTGGCAAAGAAAACTCTCGAACACGAAGGTCACCCCGACCATCGCGCACTCGCTGGTGGCGCAGCGCGCGCCGGAGTTTTCGGTTTCAGTGACGGCTTAGTTTCAAATGTTTCTTTGATAATTGGTTTTGCTGCGGGTGGTGTTGACTCGAGTGTCGTTCGACTCGCGGGCATCGCCGCTGCTGTTGCTGGTGCGGCAAGTATGGCTGCTGGAGAATGGGTTTCAATTAGCGCGCAAAACGACCTTGTCGAGCGTGAGATGGCACTCGAGTTGCGAGAGTTAAAACTTCACCCAGAAGCCGAAACTTCTGAGTTGGCCGCGATGTATCGACAACATGGCATGTCGCGCGAGCAAGCCGCAATCTCTGCCGCCGAAGTTATGCGTGACCCAGAGCGCGCAGTGGTCGTGCACGCACGCGAAGAATTTGGTCTTGATGCAGACAACTTGCCAAACCCGATTCAGATTGGGTTTATCTCGCTCATCACATTTTTGGCCGGCGCGATGCTGCCTGTTGTGCCATGGATTTTTAGTAGCGGCAACTCTGCAAGGTACGCGTCAGTGATCGTTGCCGTAATCGCAGCCGCTATTGCTGGTTACGCGATCGGTCAACAAGCCGAAAGATCAAAAATTTCAAGTGCGGTTCGACAAGTGGCGATTATGTTGCTCGCTGTCGGCGTCACATATGTAATTGGTCGCCTTGTCGGCGTTTCAATCAACTAGAAACTTCGCAGCACAATGACAATTGGTCAGCAAACAAATGTTTATGGCGAGCCTCTCGAGCCGTGCAACTTTGACCCGATGACTGGTTTTTATCGCACAGGCTGTTGTGAAACTGGTGGTGACGACGCGGGTGTACACACTGTGTGCGCAATAATGACCGCAGAATTTCTCGAATATTCAAAGTCAGTCGGCAACGATCTTTCAACGCCGATGCCGCAATATGGTTTTGCTGGGCTAAAGCCTGGCGACCAGTGGTGTCTTTGTGCGCCACGCTGGCAAGAAGCATTCGAGGCTGGCAAAGCTCCAAAAGTTAAGTTGCGTTCAACTCACACTTTGACACTCGAATTTGTTGCGCTCAAAAATCTTGAGGCGCACGCAATCGACAAATAATTTTTAAGCGCCAGTAAGCGCACGCCAACTGCCTGGCATGCCAGTGCGCACTTGTTCTGGTGTCATGAGCATCGTGCTTTCTGGCACCATGTCAACGAGTGCGCGAATTTCTGAATAGTGATGAGCCGCATCACCTAGACCAGCGAACAACTCTTTGCGTCGCGCAACTAGGTCGGCTGGTGGATCAAGCAGCATGAAGCCCCAAATACCGAACGCAACAGTCAAATCATGAATCACCGGTGCTCGCCCAAATCTCGAGGCACGACGCAAAGCGATGGCGATTGCTCCACGAATTGCATCATCGGCAGACTCGCCTGGCTGCAACACGATTGAGTCGCGTAAACCTTCGGCGAGCTTCAGTGCATAACCCTGATCAGGGCCTTGATACCCGAGTTTTTGACCTTTGGGTTGCCGAGCCACGATTGCTGCCGGTTTATCGTTGCGCCACGGTGACGGCACATGTTCAGGCGAAGAATATGTTCGCGGGCGATCTGTCGGATCTAGCGGTGTGAACTTTGGTGCTGCCATGACGCGACCAGCCTAGAACATTTAAATCAGGGTCAAGATTGCAAATGCAGCAAGCCGTACACGAGCGACTCTTCAAGTGCTCGCCACGATGCTTCGATGATGTTCGCCGAGACACCGATTGTTGTCCATGTGCGCTCACCGTCGGTGGCGTCAATCAAAACGCGAGTGACCGCACCTGTTGCCGAACCTGAGTCGAGAATTCGAACTTTATAGTCGGTGAGATGCACGCGCTCTAATTGCGGATAACTTGCCCGCAACGCTTCACGCAACGCGGTGTCGATTGCATTCACCGGACCATTGCCTTCAGATGTAAACACACTGCGAGTTTCACCAACCCAAACTTTGACGGTGGCTTCTGTGGTGAATGTGCCGCTTGCTGCTTCGTCAGTGATAACACGCATCGACTCGACTTTAAAGAACGATTGATCCCAGCCTGCGGCGCGGCGCATGAGTAACTCAAGCGATGCATCGGCTGCTTCGAAGTGATAGCCCTCGAACTCGAGTCGCTTTAGATCGTCGATGACTTGACCAATTGCAGGACCATCAAGTTTGATGCCCAGCTCTTGGGCCTTCATCGTGATCGTCGCACGGCCTGCCATTTCTGAAACCAAAAAGCGAGTGCCGTTGCCGACGAGTTCTGGCGAAACATGCTCGTATGCATCTTTGGCGCGAGCGATTGCCGAAACATGCAAACCTGCTTTGTGCGCAAATGCCGACGCGCCAACGTATGGTGCCTGCGGGTTCATTGGGCGATTCAAAACTTCGGCGACATGATTGCTGACTTGCGTGAGACGCTCGAGATGACCTTCGGGCAAACACTTGTAGCCGAGTTTGAGTTGCAAGTTTGGAATAACAGTCGTCAAGTTTGTGTTGCCAGTGCGCTCGCCCAAACCGTTGAGCGTGCCTTGAACATGTCGTGCACCACTTTGCACGGCGGCAAGTGAATTGGCCACTGCACAGCCCGTGTCATCGTGACAATGAATGCCGATTACGACGTCGGTGCCCATGTGGCGACGAACATCAGCGACAATTTTTTCAACTTCGTTTGGCAGTGAGCCGCCGTTTGTGTCGCACAACACCAAATGTGTTGCACCGCCGATAACGGCTGCCTCAAGAACTCGCAACGAATATTCAGCGTTGTGCTTGTAGCCATCAAAGAAATGCTCCATATCGACGAGCACGCGACGGTTGTTAGCAACTAAATATTTGACCGAATCGCTGACCATCGCCACACCCTCGTCGAGTGTGGTTTGCAGGGCTTGTTCAACGTGATAAGCCGAACATTTAGCCACAATGCACACTGCACTTGTCTGGGCTTCAACCAAATTGCGAAGCGTCGGATCGTCATCAACTTTGCCCATCGGGCGACGAGTTGAGCCAAACGCAACAAGTGTCGAAGTTTTCAGACTCAGTTCGGTGCGTGCACGAGCAAAGAACTCGATGTCTTTCGGGTTGGCACCAGGCCAACCGCCTTCGATGTAATGAACGCCAAGAAAATCGAGTTGTTCAGCGATGCGAAGCTTGTCTTGCACGCTTGCCGAAACACCTTCGACCTGCATGCCGTCACGAAGTGTGGTGTCAAAAACTTCGACGAGTTCGCGGTTTTGCGACATGAGTTTTACTTGACCAACTCACACCATTGCTTGTAGCGGTCGTCTTGACCACGCACGGCTTTGGCATAGGTTGCTGCAATCGCCTTAGTCATCGGACCAGGGCATGGAATCTTGCGTTCGTCGACTGAGTTAACCGAGCCAACTTCGGCAGCAGTACCACAAACGAAAATTTCGTCGGCGATGTAGAGATCACTGCGGGCGATGTTGTCGACACGAATGTCAAAACTCAAGTCACGGGCAATTGTTGAAACACTCGACTGTGTGATGCCCTCGAGAGCACCAGCCGAAAGTGGTGGCGTCAAAATCACACCGTTGCGCACACAGAAAATGTTCTCGCCTGTGCACTCGGCAACCAAACCACTTGGTGAAAGCATGATCGCCTCGTCGTAGCCGGCTTTAAGTGCTTCGACTTTTGCCAGAGACGAGTTGACATAGTTGCCAACAGTCTTTGCCGCGGGTGGCATCGTGTTGTGATCGTGACGTGTCCATGAAGAAATTTTCATGCGCACACCTTTTTGAACAGCGTCGTCACCGAGATAAGCGCCCCATGGCCAACATGCGATCGCTACATCAACTTTGCACGGCAAGGTGTTGAGACCCATTTCGCCGTAGCCGTAGTAAGCAATCGGACGAATGTAACAAGACGGTAGACCAGTTGATTTCACGGTCTGCTTAGTTGCTTCGACAAGTTCTTCAACCGAATACGGCAACTCCATGCCCATGATTTTTGCGCTGTTGTGCAAGCGCTTCATGTGGTCGGTCAAACGAAAAACTGCAGGACCATTTGCTGTCTCGTATGCGCGAATGCCTTCGAAGACGCCAGTGCCGTAGTGCAATGTGTGAGTGAGAACATGCACCTTCGCGTCGTCCCAATTGACGAGCGAGCCGTTCATCCAAATTTTTGGCGTGGTTGTGATTGGCATTAAGTCTCCTGAATTTTTCTGATTTTCAGTCTATGAGTGAGGCTTTAAATAATCGCCTTGACGCGGCGTGCGATTTCGTCACCGACCGCGACAGTTGAGCCAGAAACAGGCTCGGTGCAAGCGTCTCGCAACACCTCGGCGGCTTTTGCCTCGCCGAGAAACTCAAGCATGTGTGCCGCCGACAAGATCGCCGCGACAGGGTTTGCGACACCCTTGCCAGCAATGTCTGGTGCCGAACCATGCACCGGTTCGAACATTGATGGACCACTGCGAGTTGGATTCAAATTCGCCGACGATGCAACACCGATGCCACCCGAAACAGCGCCGCCCAAATCGGTGAGAATGTCGCCGAACAAATTATCGGTGACGATTACGTCATAGCGATGCGGGTCTTGCACAAAATAAATGCACGCCGCATCAACATGGTTATATGCAGTTGCGACATCGGTAAATTCTTTTGCAACACGATCAAACGTGCGTTGCCACAAGTCGCCCGCAAAAGTGAGCACATTCGTTTTATGAACAAGTGTCAAGTGCTTGCGACTTCGTGTGCGAGCAAGTTCAAACGCATAGCGCACGCAACGCTCGACACCTTTTGCAGTGTTAACACTGCCCTGCGTCGCAACTTCATCGGGTGTGCCACGACGCAACACGCCGCCTTCGCCCACATACGGACCTTCAGTGTTTTCGCGAATCACAACAAAGTCGTGTGGCTTCGTGTGCCCTGGTGCCGTGCCACTAAACGGGCGTCGATTTATATAAAGGTCTAACTCAAATCGCATCTTCAACAACAGGCCACGTTCGATAACGCCCGGTGGCACACCTGGCGTGCCGACAGCGCCAAGCAAAATCGCATCGAACTTGCGCAACTCGGCAAGAGTCGCATCTGACAAAACTTCGCCATCGCGCAAATATCGCGCACCACCCAGATCAAAATTGGTCGTTGCAAGTTTGACGCCAGTCGCGCCGACAACTTTTAACGCCTCAGCAAGAACTTCTGGACCGATACCGTCGCCACCGATGACAGCAACACGATGACTCGCCATAGAATTATTTGTCGCCACGTGTTTTGACATTCAGTTTTTGCGAAACCATGCCTTTAATCGTACGGCGCAAACACGCGCGAAAGCCGACCATTAACTTGGCGCGATCTAGATAGCATTTTTAAGGTCATGATCCATCAACTTTCGCGAAAAACCTATGAGAGATTGCGTGAAGAACACGCAGACTTAACCACTCGTGGTCGCATTGTGGCCGCAGAGAAAATTGCCCGTGCGCGTGAGCACGGCGACCTCAAAGAAAACGGCGACTATCACGCTGCAAAAGATGAGCACGGCCACATGGAAGCCCGCATCCGACAACTCGAATCAATACTTGAACAAGCCGAAATCGTCGAGCCGTCAAAAGACGGCACGGTGAGCCTCGGCATGATCGTGACAGTGCTCTACGACGGCGACGACGAATCAATGGCCGAAAGTTATTTGATCGGACACATCGAAGAAATCAGCGAGGCGCCTGTGATGAGCCCGACTTCTCCGCTTGGCTCTGCCCTTCTTGGTGCAAAGGCTGGCGATGTTGTTGCATACGACGCACCCAATGGCAAGTTGAAAGTCAAAGTTTTAGAGACGCGATCGCAGTGACGACTGATTCGGTGGCACAGATACCTGGCCTGCCAAACGGTTTCGAAATCGAATTGCCAGGTCGTGGCAAAACTTTTTATCGCGAGAAAAAAGGACCTGCTGGTGCGCCAACGCTGATGCTGTTGCACGGCTGGACAGCAACCGCCGACTTGAACTGGTTCACATGCTTCGATGCGCTGAGCGAAAACTTTAATGTTGTCGCACTCGATCTGCGCGGCCACGGTCGCGGCATTCGCACAAAAACAAATTTCAAACTCGAAGATTGCGCAGATGATGTCGCAGCACTCGCCGATGTTTTAGGCATTTCAACTTTTATTCCGGTTGGTTATTCGATGGGTGGCACGGTCGCACAATTGCTATGGCGTCGCCATGAGCATCGAGTTCGCGGCATCGTTCTCTGCAGCACAGCGAGTCACTTCGCAAAATCACGCGAAGAAAAACTGAGCTTCTTTGGCCTCACCGGTCTTGCCGCGCTTTCACGACTGACTTCGGCGCAAGCGCGCACATGGTTGACCGATCAACTTTATTTGCAACGCAAGTCAAACGGATTAGCACCGTGGGCGGTTAAACAAATTGCATCACACGACTGGCGACATATTCTCGAAGCTGGTAGCGCAATCGGCAATTTCGACTCGCGCGATTGGTTGCCAAAATTCGACGAACCAGCCGCGGTTGTAATTACTACAGAGGATGGCGTCGTCGCACCGGGTCGACAAACCGAGCTCTATCAACTATTGAAAGATGTTGAAGTTTTCGAAGTGCACGGCGGACACAACGCGGTGTTTGCGAAAAAAGAAATCTTCGTACCGACACTTGTTGAGGCATGCATGTCGGTTTATTTCCGCTCGGCTAGTTAGCGCGAGCCGACGCAAGCTAAAACTTTTACTCGATTGTTTCGCGGCTGACGACAACTTTCGGGTCGCGCCACAAATTATTGACTGCATCAGCCAAACTGCCGCGAGCCGAACCTGCATCGGTGACAATGTCGTCGGGCGTGTCGGCGAAGCGCAACACCGACGCCACACCGTTGTCACAAACACTGACGACCAAACGCACTCGTCGGCGCTGTGGGTGTTGACTCGGCGGAACCTCGCTCGAATCTTCGTCTGCGGGGCTTTCGTCGCGGTCGATCGGCGCAGCCCATCCGCAAGTTAAGACAACTGCGGCGTCAAACATGCGGGCTATCGCACTGCTTGGTGCGTCGAGCAATTCGTAAACATCGCCGTGCTCTGCAAGAAAACTGATGCGCAATGCCCCATTGTGATTTGAACGCACGCCGTCTGCATCGACAATGCTGACACCATATAAACGGGCACGCGGCAAATCGAAGCCGTCAAGAGATGTGTGCAGGCTTGATTCGACGCACTTGGCTAGATCAATTGGTTCAAGTTGTTTTTGCATGCCCGAATGTGTGCCACGCGCACAAACTCGGCTTGCAATCAAAGATCTCTTACTTGTGCCACCATTTACCCTATGAGATTCGGTGGTCATCTAAAATTCTGGATCCAGTCACACACATTTGCGTCGCTATTTCTTTGTTTCTTTTTTTTAACAGCCGTTTGGTCAACATTGACACCGCTGTTTTCTGGTCCAGACGAACCCGCTAGTTACATTCGTGGTGCGGCAATAGTTCGAGGACAATTTACTGGCACTGATATTGCCCCAAGTGAAACCACTGCGTATTGGTCTACTTACGTTGACATCCCCCAGCAATTTGGTGTTGCCCAACTCGTTCCATGGTGCTTCGTCGGCAAGCCGGATGTGCCAGCTTGCTCACAACCACTCGAAACACTCACGCCAGTTGAAGACCCTCGGACCGACATGGGCCGGTATCCACCTACTGGATATTTTTTTGGCGGACTTGGCTCGCTAATAGGTGCCACAGATGTATCTGTTTACCTAAGTCGTTTTTTTAATGCCTTGGTTTCGTCAGTATTTTTTGCACTTGCAATAAAGACATGGCGCGACATTAATCGCTCGCCAATTTCCATTCTTGCTGCGATTTCACCAGGTGTGATATTTGCGAGTTCAGTAATCAGTGCCAGCGCACTTGAGATTTCGGCAGCAATATGTATGTGGGCGTCTTCTTACGCATGGATGAAACAGAACTCGAAATTGAACTCATTTTCAATAATCGCGTCAGGCACTATGCTCGCACTTGCCCGACCTACGGGACCAATTTATTTATTGATTACAGTATTTCTGGTTTTCTTTTCGACTCCTCCGAGCGAAAGCTTCAAGTCGTTTGCGAAGCGAAGCAAAGTCGTCATGCTCATTCTCGGCACGTCAACTCTTCTCGCTGCCGTTTGGCAGTTATTTATCTACTCGCACAATTTAAATAAAAGCTACGTTGAAGAAGAAACGCCAAATTTATTAGAGATAATTCAGCAATCTCTAAACGATTTAACTAGAAAGATCGCTGAGTCGATTGGAAACTTTGGCTGGCTCGACACTCCAGCACCAACAATCGTTATTTGGTGCTTTGTATTTTTCTCTGCGATAGCAGTATTCCGTACATGGCAAACGATGACTCTCCGTCATCGAACAGCAATTTCAGTCTTGCCTTTGATAACTATCTCAATAATGGTTTACTTAAATTGGAGTACCCAAAAATATGGAGGGAACTTTGGAGTCCAAGGACGTCATTTGACACCGCTGGTCGTCGGCATTCCAATTTTGGGTGGCTTGAACTGGTCCCCCTCAGTAAGCACTAAAAAACTCTTTCTCGTAACATGGTCAGGCTGTAT
>ENA-UOYL01000547-UOYL01000547.1-marine-metagenome-genome-assembly--contig:-NODE-547-length-13545-cov-2.895827_pt1 | contig 13545 bp, 6 predicted proteins | sample MGYA00238173_ERZ767189 | MGnify/ENA primary metagenome ERZ767189 (study PRJEB28943, sample SAMN06267163) | marine metagenome | isolation source: Columbia River Estuary | place: USA:Columbia River Estuary... | reverse complement strand
TGCAAATCGTGCTTGAGTTGAATTATTGTTGTATGAAACACCATTATAAACTAGTGTATCACCATAACCGACGGCTTGAACCAATGTTGTATCTGAAAGCACAAGATCTTTCTTCTTAAAGTAATCCGTTCTTTGATAACCAGTCATATTGAATGAGGAGGTTAAAAAAGAACTCCATTTGTCTTTCTTGTATTCAATTTGTCCAAAAAACCCTGCCCATTTCACAGTTGCATCGTTGTGATAAGAAACTTTATCACCAATTCTCTTCATTCCATAGGATGTGTTTCCTGCACCTACTGGCTGATTTTTATTTGAATTATCAATTGCATAGTCTCCACCTATCAAATCATAAACCGATTGGTAATGTGCTCCTTTGTAATATCGTGCATCAACTCCAAACATACTTGAAAGACAATTGCTAAGCTTATAATTAAATGTTGACAATAGACCAAACCACTTATGATCGTTGTTTGCTGCACGTAAATAATTACTTGAAACATGCTCATCTACACTGTAAAGTGGAGAATAATTTGTTTTATTCAGATCGTAAACCCCTTGAATATCATACAAGCCATTTGTCGTGTCCCTATCTGATAAAGTAGTTTTCATAGATGTGCCACCACCTTTTCCAATTGAAACATAGGCTACAGTTGTGAGATTTATTTTTTCATTTGGGTTGTATGAATGTGTAAGATTAAACTGCGGTTTATGAAAGAAATTGATTTTCTCATTAAAATCTTCACCATTTAACATTCCGTAATTGGGATTGTAGCGAATACCTCTTGCTCCTTGCGAAGTAGTTGTAAACTGGGAACTACTTACTAATGCTATTGAATCCAGTGATTGTTGGTAATTTATCCCAGATCTTTCAGCTAATCCTTTATCAATAACTGCTATTGGTAAACGAGTAGTTCTTTGACCATGTGATTGGGGAGCGCCATTCACACCAAAGCTCAATAAATGTTTATCAAATTTCTTTTGAACTTTCATAAAATAAGAATAAGCATCGTCAAATGTTGCATCTGCATAACTTGAACCCCATTTTTTTGACCCTGCAATAGTTATTCCCCAGTTGCCCTTTAATAAGCCCGTATTATATCCAAATGCTGTTTTAAAAAGACCATAACCGTTGACTTCTTGTTTAATTGAAGTGCTCATTTTAGAATCTATTCCCTTGGTTACAATATTCATTGTTCCACCAACAGAAACTATGGATAATTTAGAAGCTCCTAATCCTCTTTGCACTTGCATGTAGCGCGTAATATCTCCAATTCCATCCCAGTTACTCCAGTAAACTTGACCATTTTCCATGTCATTTACAGGAACACCATCTACTAAAACAGCAATATTTCGTTGGTCAAATCCACGAATTGACACACGAGCATCACCCACACCACCACCTTGTTCGGTAGCATATGCTCCTGGAGTAGAGTTGAGAACCATTGGTAAATCTCTTGTTCCTAATTCTTCAGCAATTTGCTTAGAACTTAAAGTTGAGAATGCAATAGGTGTTTCACGTGCTTTTGCTATTTCTGCTTTTACAACAACCTCATCAATTAACTTTTCGATAGGTGATAGCGTTAGATCAATTTTTAAAGCGGTACTTCCTGCTTGAATAATTTTAATTAAGGTGTCATAGCCAATGTAGCTAACTTTTAGGTTATGAGAGGTGTTTGCAGCAACTGATAAGACATAATACCCATCAATATTTGTTTTTGTTATTAGCGTATTACCACAAACTATTCGAACACCAATAAGAGTTTCTTTGGTGTACTTATCATAAACAGTTCCGCTTAGTTGTATTTTTGTCTGCCCAAAAGAAACAGACAAAGCAAAAATAGAAAGAACAAGGAAAAATAATCTTCTCATATAAAATTACAGTTGCTAATCAAAGAAATGTAATAACTTATTTATTGAATAATGATGTTTGCTTGAGCAACGGAAGCATCTGAAAAATACAATCTAACAGAATAAATTCCTTTAGTTAGATGACTAGAATCAATGGTACTAAACTTCGTGTTGCTTGATTTTTTTTCACTTATAACAACTTGTCCCAAAATATTCACAACTTCAATAAATTCAATTGACTCAGAGCTTGAAATACTAAAAAGACCATCAGCTGATGGATTAGGATAGACAGCAAAAGAAACACTATTTACTAAGTCACTTACTCCTGAGATGCAAGAACAAACATGTGTACCAAGATTAGACCAAGTATTTTGTGGTAATGAATCCCATTCATTTGAAACAATAAATGAAGAAGGATTTGCACTTACTCCAATCTGAACAGATGCCTTACGAACTAAGGTATGATTTTCTGTCCAAACTGCTCCAACAGAACCATCATAAGGAAATTCATCACCCCATCCACTTGAAGAAGTCATAGAAGCATCACCTGTTTTCCCTAAAATATCAATCATTATTGAACCATTAAACAATGCGATGGCATCGTTTCCATTCATATAAGTTGGTGCAGGATAAACACCATCTAATTGATTTGCCATTGCTTGTAAAATTGGATCACAAGCTGGAGAAGAAGTTGTTGTTGTTATCTGACCATTTGCAATAACAAAGGCAGAATTAGCAGCAATTAATCCTGATAAATTTAAAACACCACCACTAGCAGAAGTTCCAGATCCATTTGAAAAACGTTCAATGCGATAACCTGATAAATCGATTGCAGAAGCTGTTGGATTGTATATTTCTAATGCTTTATTATTTCCTGAGCCTTCAACATATTCAGAAATAAATAATTGACTACAATTTTGAGCAAAAGAAAAAGTTGCCGCAAAAAATGATAATAATAGTAGATTTTTTTTCATAAGGGTTAATTTAGATAAATGAATAAACGATTAGAAGCTTTGTAAAAAAAATAATTTTTAACAAGTAATTTCATTTTTTTTGAATGGTTTTAGCATAAAAATTGCCTCTAGGAGTTCACTCAAAAAATTATGAGACAAATTTAATTCTTTTTTTTTGCTTTGTGATTAATTTTTTGTTAACATTTCTTAAGATTGTGAGTCAATAATGTTTGGATTTGGCATTAAGTGAAAAAAAAAATCTTAATTTCGGCAAGTAAATTCACACTCATGAAAAATATTTTTTTTAGCGCCTTTTTCTTTCTATGTCTTACCAAAATTGTTGCTCAAGAGCTTTCAATTGATAAAATATGGAAAAAATACGAATTTTCTTCAAAGGGAATTGCAGGTTTTAAATCCATGAACAATGGAACCCATTATACAAAACCAGGAAATGATTTATCCATTCTAAAATATGACATATTAGACGATTCAGATCTTGGAAAGACACTGGTAGATTCTAAAAATTTAGTTTACAACTCAAAAATGCTTGAGTACGATGATTATGAATTTAATTCTGATGAAACAAAAATTTTATTTTTAACTGCTACACAAGCAGTTTACCGAAGAAGTTTCACAGCTGAATATTTTCTATTTGACATTGCAACAAAAAAATTAGAAGCACTTGACGAAAAACATCATCCTCAGACCTTGGCGGAGTATTCTCCCGATGGAAAAATGGTTTCATATATTTATGGAAATGACTTATTTGTTAAAAACCTGCAAACTGGAAAAATTACAAAATTAACATTGGATGGAAAGCGCAATAAGATAATCAATGGAACTACAGATTGGGTTTACGAAGAAGAATTTTCAATAACGAAAGCATATGCTTGGTCACCCGACAGTAAAACAATTGCGTTTTTGCGTTTTGATGAAAAAGCTGTTAAAGAATATTCTTTGGAAACTTATGGAAACCTTTATCCTGAACATTACGAATATAAATATCCAAAAGCTGGCGAAGACAATAGTAAAGTGACCGCTCATGTTGTGAATGTAAAATCGGGGAAAATTTCCAATTTACCAATGGTTTCATATGAATACATTCCACGTCTGAATTGGTCTTCAACTTCCAATCAGTTGATTTTGCAAACCATGAATCGTCATCAGAATGAATTGACGTATCATTTATGGGATTATTCAGGTTCGAAACCATCATACAAAGTAATCTTTGAGGAAAAATCTAATACATATATCGATGTCGATGACAATTTATTAATTTTAAAGGATGGCCAAACCATTCTTAGAGCAAGTGAAGTAGATGGCTACAAGCACATTTACAAGTTGGGTTTTGATGGAAAAACAACACAAATAACAAAAGGATCTTGGGATGTGATTGATTTTCTGGGAATTGATGAATCTAGCAATACCATTTATTATTCTTCAGCTGAAGTATCTTCTATACAAAAATCAATTTATTCCATTCAGCTTGATGGAACAAATAAAATAAATTTAACAAAGGAAGCGGGTTACAATGATGCGGAATTTTTATCAGGCATGAAGTTCTTTATTCATACTTACTCAAATGGAAATACACCAGCTAAAATTTCACTTTGTAAAAATGATGGATCTCTTGCTCGTGTTTTGCAAGACAATAAAGAGCTAAAGGATCGCTTGAAAAGTTACAACTTAAGCAAAAAAGAATTTTTAAAAATAAATGCAAATGGTGTTTCTCTAAACGCTTGGATGATTAAACCACCAAATTTTGATCCGAGTAAAAAATACCCCGTTTATTTTAATGTTTATGGAGGTCCAGGCCACAATGAAGTCCTTGATTCATGGGATGGTTCAGATTTTATGTACCATCAGTTATTGGCACAAAAAGGATACATTGTTTTTTCGGTAGATCCAAGAGGTACAATGTATCAGGGAACGAAATTTAAAAAATCTACTTATTTAGAATTAGGAAAACTTGAAATAGAAGATATTATTAATTCAGCAAAGGAATTGACAAAATTGCCTTATGTTGATGGAAATAGAATTGGAATAATGGGTTGGAGTTATGGTGGATTTATGGCTTCTTTAGCAATCACAAAAGGAGCTGATGTTTTTAAAATGGCAATAGCAGTTGCACCTGTAACAAATTGGCGGTATTATGATAATATCTATACAGAGCGTTTTATGCGAACTCCAGCAGAAAATGAAGCAGGTTATGATGGAAATTCACCAATTAATTTTGTTGATAAAATGAAGGGCAAATTCTTTTTAATTCATGGGTCCGCGGACGACAATGTACATTACCAAAATTCAATGGAAATGATTAATGCTATGGTAAAAGCAAATAAACAATTTGATTTATTTATTTATCCAGATCGAAATCATGGAATTTATGGTGGAAATACACGTAATCACTTGTTTACAATGATGTTTGATTACGTTCTAAAGAATTTATAAGCCCGAACTCAAATTATTTTTAATTTTTTAATAAATTATTCATATTCTGTATTTAATTTTATTAGAAAAAGTTCGTACTTTTATAGACGATACAATTATTAAAAAATTACTTATAAAAACACATGTCTGAAATTGCAAAAATAGAGCTCGATGGTACGATTTACGAATTACCTGTCATTGAAGGTTCTGAAAATGAAAAAGCCATAGATATCTCCAAACTGCGAGAATTAACTGGTTACATTACCTTAGATACTGGTTACAAGAATACAGGAGCTACAAAAAGTGCTATTACATTTTTAGACGGCGAACTAGGGATTTTGCATTACAGAGGATATTCTATAGAGGAATTAGCAGAGAAAGCGTCTTTTATGGAAGTTTCACACCTTCTTATCTATGGAGAATTGCCAACTCAAACTGAATTAACAAACTTTGAAACAAATATCAAAAAGCACACCTTAGTTCACGAGGACATGAAGCGGTTTTTTGAGGCATTTCCTGCTCAAGCTCATCCAATGGGTGTTTTATCATCTATGGTTTCTTCGTTGGCTACATTTTATCCAGAATCACTCGATCCGAATAGAAGTGCAGAAGCTAAAGACTTAACAATTCAACGCATATTAGCAAAATTACCAACTTTATCGGCATGGTCTTACAAAAACTCAATAAGACACAAGGTCATGTATCCAAGAAATAATTACAATTATTGTGAGAATTTCCTTCACATGATGTTTGCTATGCCTACTGAAGATTATCATATAGATCCAATTATTGTGAGTGCAGTAAATAAATTGTTTATTCTTCATGCTGATCACGAGCAAAATTGTTCTACTTCAACCGTTCGAATTGTTGGTTCGTCTCAAGCAAATTTATATTCGACAGTATCTGCTGGTATTTCTGCGCTTTGGGGACCATTACATGGAGGAGCAAATCAAGAAGTAATTGAAATGCTAGAACAAATCCATAAAGATGGTGGAAATGTAGATAAATGGATATTAAAGGCAAAAGATAAAGAAGATCCTTTTAGATTAATGGGATTTGGTCATAGAGTTTATAAAAACTTCGATCCGAGGGCTAATATAATAAAGAAAACATGTGATGAGGTTTTAGAAAAATTAGGCATTAGTGATCCATTATTGGAAATTGCTAAAAAACTAGAAAAAGTTGCCTTGGAAGATGAGTATTTTAAATCTCGGAATCTGTACCCAAATGTTGATTTCTATTCTGGAATAATCTACAAAGCAATTGGGATTCCTACCGAAATGTTTACAGTAATGTTTGCACTTGGCAGACTTCCTGGATGGATTGCTCAATGGAAAGAAATGACTGAAAATAAAGAACCTATTGGTCGACCAAGACAAGTATACATTGGTAAAACTTCCAGAGAATACGTTCCTTTGTCAAAAAGATAAATTACTGCTCACAAATTTAATGTAAAGCTATTCCTCGGAATAGCTTTCTTCATTTTTAGACTTTTTGGAACCTTCATAAATCTCAAATTTCCTAAAACTGCATTCTAAATTATTTCTAATTTATTATTATTGTAACGTTTATCATCGAGTTCGTTTCTTCAGTATGAGAACAATAATAAAAAGCTGCAGCATTTTTACTTTATTTCTTTTTCTGAATTCCATTAGTCTGGCCCAAGAAATAAATGCAAATCAAATTACGATTGAGTGTGGGAATAATTACTTCTCAAATACTGAAACTTCTCAGCCACCTCTGATTGCGAGAGTAAGATGGATTAGCGATTCATACTTTTACTTCTGGTCAACTGTAAGTATTGGAGATACTTTAGCAGAATTAGGGTTTTTAGATAATGAATTATTTACAGGAACAGCGTTAGCTTTTGATTCCTTAGATAATATCCTTGCTAGATATATTTTTGAAAATGGATTACTTCAAAGAATAGAGCAATATTTTGTTAATGATAGCAATAGCGAATTGAATAATTTGCATCTTCTTATTAATATGAAGAATGGAATTCCACATGGTGTTCAAAGATATTACAGTTGGTATGGAGAATTACAAATAGAAAAATCATTTCAAGAAGGAATTCTAAATGGACCTTTTTATTGGAAAAAAGAAAGGGAAGATTATGGTTTAGAGCCATGTGTTGAAACTGGTATTTACCGCATGGGGGAATATGAACAAACAAGCGAACCTTGTAAGTGGGATGAATAAAAAGATAAATTCCCACTTATAAATTTAATATAAAGCTATTCCTCGGAGTAGCTTTCCTCATTTTTAGCCTTTTTAGAGCCGTCATAAATCTCAAATTTTCTAAAGCTACATTCTAAATCGCCATTAAAGACTTTGGTCTTTTTCGTTGGTTTTAAGCCAATACTTTTCAATCCCTCCTCACTTGAAGAAATAATCCATGCTTCAGAATTTGTCATTGAATGTTTCATCCAAGTCCCTAAAGTATCATATAATTCAGGAATATCTGTTTCCATTCGTTCACCATAAGGTGGATTAGTTAGAATAAAGAGCTTTTCTTCTGTTTTTGTAACTTGATCAAAGGGAAGCACAGAAGTTTTTACAAAGCGTCCAAAACTCATGCTGCGAAGATTTCTTCTCGTTTTTAGAATCATTTCATCTGAAATATCTGAGCCAATAATTTCACAGGGCAAAGACCTAACAATACGAGGAGCGCTTCCATAAATCTCATTCCAAAGCTTTTCATCGTAATTATTTAAATTTTTGAATGCGTAATGCTGTCGTTCAATATTTGAGGGGATTCCAGTTGCTAAAAAAGCAGCTTCTATTAATATTGTCCCAGACCCACAAAATGGATCCATGAATGTTGTTGTTCTATCCCATCCTGATTGGCGAATGAGACTTGCTGCAACCACTTCATTTAGAGGTGCTTCACCAACTTCTTCTCGGTAACCTCGTTGAAAAAGCGGAAGTCCACTCGTATTTACAGATATTGTAACCTCATTTTCTTTAATATATAAGTCAAAAAGAACTTGTGGCTTTTTTAGATCAATGTTCGGTCGTTCATTTTGTATTTCTCTAAAACAATCCACAATTGCATCCTTAAGAACTAAAAATGGATAGTGCGTATTCTTAAAAAGAGTCGAAAAAACTGCGCCTTTAATAGCAAATGTCTTGTTTGCAGAAAAAATCTCATTCCAATAAATACCAGCTGCTTTTTTATATAAGTCCTCTTCAGATTTTATAAAGAAATGTTCTATTTCTACTAATATAGAAATTGCACAGCGAATATATAGATTGAGAAAATAAACGTCTTCCCATGAGCCATTTATTCTTACAGCGCGATTTAAAAATTCTATTTTATCGTAACCCAATTCAATTAGTTCCTCTCCCAATGTTTGTTCAAATCCAAAAAAACATTTTAGTGTTATTTTGAGTTCACTTTCGCTTGTCGTTTCTTTTGATTTCATTTTAAATTTTTATACTCTAACTTTGTACAAAATAACAAAATTGCCAAGACTCAGCTACCTGTTAGCCCCATTATTTATCATCATTGCATTCTTTACAAGTGCTCAGCAGCGCGTTGGATTAGTATTAAGTGGTGGTGGCGCTTCTGGAATTGCTCATGTTGGAGTTCTTAAGGCACTAGAGGAAAGAGGCATTCCTATAGATTTTATTGCAGGAAGTTCGTCTGGCGCTTTAGTTGGAAGTTTGTATGCATGCGGTTATTCTCCGGAAGAAATTGAAGCATTTGTATTAAGTCAAGAATTTAAATATATGACTTCAGGTGATTTAGATGCAAAACATCACTTTTTATACCGCCAAGAAGACGCAAATGCTAGCACCTTTAATTTTTCAATTTCACGCGATAGTATTTTACGAAAATCAATTCCATTGAGTATCATTACTCCTATTTTGATGGATTTTGAAATGCTGCGTTCTTTGGGAATTACCAGTGCAGCTTACAAGGAAGATTTTGATTCCCTTTTTGTACCATTTCGTTCTGTTGCATCGGATGTTTTAAATAAAAAAAGTGTTGTTTTTCGATCTGGTAATTTGAATGAAGCAATCAGAGCATCGATTACTTATCCTTTGTATATTAATCCTATAAAAATTGATGGGAAAATATACTTTGATGGTGGTTTGTACAATAATTTTCCTCTTGATGTTATGTACAATGAATTCAACCCAGATTTTATTATTGGAAGTAATGTAACAAATAATTCAAGTGTTGTAGACGAACAAGATTTTATTGGCTTATTAAATACGATGATGACCATACCAACAAAGTATGAGATGCCCTGCAAAAATGGACTTGTAATTAGGCCAAATACCAAAGTTGAAACCTTTGATTTTAATAATATTAAACAAGCAATTGACGATGGTTATAATTCAACATTATTGTATTTGGACTCAATAGAATTATTTGTAGAAAATAAAGTCCCTAAAGAGCTTGTAAATAAAAGAAGGGTATTATTTAGATCTTCTATACCACCATTGAGGATTTCAGAGATAAAATCAAGAAATGAAAATAATTCTGAGTTAAATTTTGTTAAAAAATCAATTATTAGAGAAAAAAAGAATGAAGTCTTATCAGAATTAAGCTTCGAAAAACGATTTTTTAGACTCTATGAAGCTCCACAAATTGATTATATTTTTCCAACTCTAAAATTAAAAAGTGATTCAAGCTATGCGTTAAATTTAAACCTAAAAAAAGCACGTAATTTTAAATTTGATATTGGTGGTCATGTTTCTTCGCGCGCTGTAAACATGGCTTATGTTGGAATAACATATAGAAGTATTAATAGTGTTGCATCAAGTATACATGCTGAATCCTATTTTGGTAAATTTTATAGCTCAGCAAAAGCTGACATTAGTATTGATATTCCTGCGATCATACCCGCTACTTTTTCGACCTATTTCGTTTTAAATCGCTGGGATTATTTTAGAAGTTTCGCTACTTTCTTTGAAGAGGTTCAACCATCATTTTTAATTCAAAATGAGATTTATTATGGCCTTAAAATAAAACATTCCGTTACAAATAGTATAAAATCTACTTTTGATGCAAGATTTTTTAGGCTTGAGGATTCATACTATCAATCGACTAATTTTACAAATATCGATACAGCAGACATCACAATTTTTAGAGGTTTTTCTGCAAGTTGGGAGCTTAAAAAAAGCACATTAAATCGGAAACAATTTGCTAATAGAGGTAATTTATTTTTGTTTAAGGTTAGATTAGTCGATGGTTATGAAAGATCATATGCAGGATCTACTTCTTTTTACGATAGTGTTTTTAATATAAATCACCAATGGATAAATTTAAATACTGAATACCAAAATTATTTTAGCTTTAAAAAAGTCCTTCATATTGGAATTCATTTAAGGGGGCAATTAAATTCTCAATCACTATTTTCAAATTATACTGCTACTTTATTATCATTGCCAACTTTTTCTCCATTGGTAGATGCAGAAACTTATTTTTTATCGGAGTACCGTTCTCATCAGCATTTTGGTGGTGGACTTAATCTAGTTTTTACTCTTAAAAAGAATATTGATTTTCGAATAGACGCCTATTTTTATCAACCGATTATTTTATTACAAGAAAATGAAAATGGTTCAAGTCAATTTACAAAGCCTCTTAAAGGAAATACTTTTATGGGTTCTAGTTCATTCGTTTTTCAAACGCCAATTGGACCGCTAAGGGCAACTTTAAATTATTTCCCAAAACAATATAAACCTTTCCAATTTCAGGTCAGCTACGGCTATGTATTATTTAATGAGCGTGCAATTCGTTAAATTAATCCTCTTGATCTCAATAAATCATCAAGCGATTCTATATCTGTGTAAAGAACATCTCGTGGTTTACTTCCTTGAAAAGTACCAATTATTCCCATAGCTTCTAATTGATCTACAATTCGTCCAGCACGGTTGTAACCTAACTTTAATTTCCTTTGAAGCAAGCTTGCCGAACCTTGTTGATTTATAACAATAATTCTTGCAGAATCTACAAACATAGAATCGATTTCATTCATGTCTACTTCTCCAATATTTTCTCCACCTTCTGCTGTGTATTCCGGTAATATAAGTGCTTCAGGAAATGCCCGCTGCTCTCCGATAAAACTACAAATATCTTCTACTTCTGCTGTGTCTACAAAACCACATTGAAGTCGAATAATATCTGAACCAGTTGAGATAAGCATATCTCCTCTTCCAATTAATTGGTCGGCTCCTGATGCGTCAAGAATTGTTCTAGAATCTATTTTAGACAATACCCTAAATGCAATTCTAGCAGGGAAATTAGCTTTTATCATCCCTGTAATTACATTAACAGAAGGTCGTTGTGTTGCTACAATTAAATGTATTCCAATCGCTCTGGCTAACTGTGCAATTCTAGCTATTGGATGTTCTATTTCTTTGCCAGCAGTCATTATTAAATCTGCAAATTCGTCAATTAGAACAACTATATAGGGCATAAAATAATGACCTTTTTCAGGATTTAATCTACGAGATATAAACTTAGCATTATATTCTTTAATTGTCCTAACTCCTGCATCCTTAAGTAATTCGTAGCGATTATCCATTTCTACACACAAGGAGTTTAAGGTATTCACTACTTTCGATGTATCTGTAATAATTGCATCTTCTTCTCCAGGTAATTTTGCTAAGAAGTGGCGCTCTATTTTGTTATAGAGCGTTAATTCTACTTTTTTAGGATCAACTAATACAAATTTTACCTGTGCAGGATGTTTTTTATATAAAATAGAAACTAAAATAGCATTTAATCCAACTGACTTTCCTTGTCCCGTAGAACCAGCAACTAATAAATGCGGCAGTTTTGTTAAGTCGAATACATAAGTTTCATTGGTAATTGTTCTACCTAAAACAACGGGTAATTCACCGTCAAAATTTTGAAATTTATCAGAAGAAATAAGGGAGTGCATGCTAACCATTTCAGGATTTGAGTTTGGCACTTCTATTCCAATAGTTCCTTTTCCTGGAATAGGTGCAATTATTCTAATTCCAAGTGCGCTTAAACTCAAGGCGATATCGTCTTCTAGATTTTTTATTTTTGAAATCCGTACTCCTGGCGCGGGGACAATTTCATACAAGGTAACAGTTGGACCAACAGTAGCTTTGATTTTTGCTATGTCAATTTTGTAATGTGAAAGCGTTTGTACAATTTTATTTTTATTGGATTCAAGTTCTTCTTTGTTAATCGAAATGTCCTTATTCCCAAAATCTCTAAGTAAATCAATAGGAGGTAAAATATACCCATCTAAGTCTTTTTTTGGATCATACTCACCAAATTCTGCTACTAGTCCAGCTGCCAAAACATCTTCCTCTCCATGTTTACTCATTACTTTTTCAGTAATTGAATCACTTTTTATTGGTTTTTCATTTGGTTCCTGGCCTATCTCAATTTCAAAATCATCATCTTCCTTTATTGTAACAATTAATTCACTTTCATCAAATTCAGCATCATCTTCATCTGAAAAATCAACAGTTTCTGAGACGGCATCTTTTTTTATCTGATCTTCTTTTATCGTGTTAACGACTAAAATATCTTCAAACTCATTTGTGTTTTTCTGTTCTTCAGTCTCTATATCAGAATCATTGCTTTTATCGTTTTTAAAATAGGAAAATAAAGCAGCAAAATTTGGATTAAATTGAATTGCAGTTAAAACATAAAACGACATGATAAGTAATGAAATAGTTCCTATTTTCCCTATTGTTAAAATCATCCATTCGTTCAAATAAAATCCAAAAGTACCTCCTAGATAATTTACTGAATAAGAGAAATAACCTAAAAAAATTGATGTCCAAATCATATATGTTAAACCAATAGTAAATGCCCTTCCAATGTTCAGAATACTTTTTCCAAATAGAATTTTTATTCCTGAAATAAAAAGCAGGAAACAAAGAATAAAAGAAGAAATTCCAAAGAGTCGATAGATTAAGAGGTGAGATGACCAAGCACCAAATTTTCCTAACCAATTTTCAACTGGTTCTTGAGAAGAATTAAAAAGTAATTCAAATAATGATCGATTTAAGACTTTATCTTGGTCTAGAGTCCATGTAAATAAATAAGAAACACAAGCTAAAAAAAGATAAAGTGACAAGAGGGTAAAAGTTGAACCAAGAATAATTTTAAATTTTGACCAATCGAGTTTTCTTTTTACACTTGTTTTTTTTGTTGACTTTTCATCAGCTTCAACCTTTCCATCTCTAGAATTATTTTCTTTTCCTGATTTAGATGGTTTTTCAACTAGTTTATCAGGAGTGTTTGGTATAAAATGGTTCTCTTCCATGCTGAATAAAGTATATTTAACGAAGATATGAGTATAAGTAACAA
>ENA-UOYL01000545-UOYL01000545.1-marine-metagenome-genome-assembly--contig:-NODE-545-length-13562-cov-2.476010_pt1 | contig 13562 bp, 13 predicted proteins | sample MGYA00238173_ERZ767189 | MGnify/ENA primary metagenome ERZ767189 (study PRJEB28943, sample SAMN06267163) | marine metagenome | isolation source: Columbia River Estuary | place: USA:Columbia River Estuary... | reverse complement strand
CCATTGCCCCGACTTTTGGCCCCGAGTCTGTAAGCCCCATAACTTGTCGGGCGACTGTCGATACAGAATCAAAAGCGTCGCTAGGCAACAAATGCGCGGTGAGTATCGCTAGGCCGGCACTTTCGAGTGGGTCGCCTCGACCGATTGGATTAAACGGGTCTTGTAAGTTGTCAGCCCCGAAGGCAACTTTGACACCTGCCTTGCGAAGATTTGAAACTGCCGTCAGACCTCGTGGGGTGGCAGTTGCAAAATCTCGACCTTGCAGAAACAAGTTCGTATGCGGCAATGCGATGACGCTGAGCCCGGCCTCGGCTACTCGCTCAGAAACACGCTTCTGTACGGTCTCGGTTTGCATGCCCAAACTGACGCAGTGGCTGGCAACGACAGCTTGTTTTAGTCCCGAAGTGATTACACGATCAGCCAGGTCTTCTAACGAGAGACGATTTGAATCCGTGTGTTCGTCTGTGTGTAAATCCAAGTCGCAGTTCAGTTCGCCGGCGAGTTCGATGAGAGCGATATTTGCGCCCTCTGGGTCGACATCCAGGTGTGGGCAACCTCCCAAAATATTGGCACCCATTTCGATTGCGCGTCGTCCGCGTTCACGATTTTCTTTACCTGCTTCACCCGATAGCGGCCAACCGAGTAACGCACAGATTTGCAGATCCACCAAACCTCGTGTGCGATTACGAACTTCGACTAAGGCTTGAATTGCGTCGAGATTGTTCCATTCGGTGACATCTGCATGCGTGCGAATTGCTGTGACTCCGTTCGAGACCATTAGTCGCACGGCTCGTTCAGCACGCTCTATCGTGTCGGCGACTGTTATTTGATCGCGTGACGCTTCCATCGCCATGATTGCACCCATCAGGTCTCCAGTTGGATTATGAATTCGTTCAGCCAAAAATGCTTTGTCGAGATGAGCGTGTGGCTCGGCAAGAGAACAGGTCAGAAGTGAGCCGTGCGCATCAATGACTTGTTCACTTTCGAATGCAACAAGGTCAGCCGCAATTTCTGAAACTAGATCGCCAACGATTCTGACGTTTTGTAGTTTTGGGTATCCGTCAATTTTGCAGTTCTGCAGCAACATTTCTGTGTGCTCGCTAGGTCAACTGATTTTTAGATCAGTGGCTGAAGATTTGGTAGAGGTCGTCGCTCAACTTTTTCACCTAGTTTTGGAAAAACCTCTTCAATAACAAGGTGCATTTGCTCTGACATTTCTTCTCGTGTTACGCCGGGGTAGTCAAAAAAGAAGCAAATGTTTTTGAGGTCGAGTAAGTCTCGCCAAAAACCTAAAGTGTCGACAGCGTCATCGATTGACCCAATGATTTGAATCTTCTGGTCGATTGATTCTTGAACCGTTGGGCAGTGATTGAAAGCAACTTTGCTGCCATCTGGGTTGCGATACGAAGAAAAGCGACCGTACGGCGACAGAAAGTTGGCGAACTCGTCGTGACCAGGTTTGCCCTTGATCATTGCTTTCTCACGAGTCTTTGCAACATGGATGTTCATTACCAAGGTTCGATCTTCACCAGGCGCAACTGGATTGCCGATTTCTTCGCGAATCTGGGCGTAACGATCCCATTTCTGTTTTTGGCTATCAGCGTTTTGTAGCCAATAAATAGCCTTATGACCAACTCTTGGCACGTATTCAATTGTCTCGGGCGATGTCACTGGCTGATAGACGTCGATGTGACGAAGCGGTTTTGGTATCAAAGTCAAGTCGTCTACATAACTGCCACGATCTGGTATCTCATCTGGAGGAAACACAAAGTGTTTTCCGCGATATGAGAAGCGCTCGTTGTACCAAGCAAGTTTGATGACTTCCATGCTTTCTTCGAATATTTCGCGATTGATGCGGTCGTGCTCAGCACTCATCGCATTGTCGCCTGAGGCAACAACAGTGCCAAGACTCCATGCTTCGCGCGGCACGGTGCCACGGCCAACACCGAACTCCATTCGACCACCCGTGACGATGTCGGCTATCGCGAAATCTTCAGCGAGACGCAAAGGGTGCCACTGCGGCAAAACATTGAACATCTGACCAAGCCGAAGATTTTTTGTGACGCTCGTCAGGTGTTGACCAAACAAAATCAGATTAGGCAAAACTTCGTAGCCCTCGTATTGAAAGTGGTGCTCGGTAAGCCACATCGTGTCGATTCCGACTTCGTCGGCGGTTTTGGCCCAAGCGACAAGATTCTTGTAGCACTCGATCACGCTGTCGTTGCCGTAGCGTCTATTTTTTGGCGCTACCTTTCCGGCGTCATCCATTGGAACTGTGCAGAAAAAGTTGGCATCTACTCTCATGGTGCTAACAATATCTCAGTTGCCATGCCAGGCATTACGCGAAACTAATACTTTTTTTAAAGATTCGGGCCTGTCGGTCATTATGCCATCAACGCCCAGATCTAATAGCCGAACCATTTCGTCTTCGTCGTCGATGGTCCAAACATGCACTTGGATCTCAGCATTATGAGCCGCCTGAATAAACGATTTATCTACGATTGTTAGCGGCCCTTGACTGACTGGCACTTGAGCGGCATGGATATTTCGAAAGCTGCCCGAGCGGCGTACCCAACTGCCTAAACGTAACTTGGTTACGTCTCTTGGACCCATCGATGTGCACAAGTCCTCACCGAATTGGTCGCGCAAACTATTGAGGCGTTTGTCACTGAACGAGCCGACGCAAATCCGATCAAAGAGATCTCCGCGAGCAATGCGCGCTGTGAGTGGCATCAGTGCCTGGTCTGATTTGCAATCGATATTGATGTGGGCGTTTGGCCATGTAGAAATCAGATCTTCGAGCAGCGGTATTGGTTCAGTGCCGTTGACTCGGGCATTCTTGACTTCGTCATAATTGAGTTCGCTGATCAAACCGGGTCTTCCGCAAGTTCGCGACAGGTCGTCGTCATGAAACGCAAGCAAGACACCGTCTTTGGTGGCATGCACATCAGTCTCTATATATATGTATCCGAGATCTATTGCGCGTTGAAACGCTGGCATTGTGTTTTCTGGCGCGTCGCTCGCGCCACCACGGTGAGCAAAGGCGAGAGGAGAGTTATGTTTGAGAAAGGGATGTTTCACTAGGCGAAAACTTGGGTTCGCGCACAATTAAATTGCGCGGCCCGCATTCTTCCAATATTCATCTTTAAGTAAACGTTTGTAAAGTTTGCCCGTTGGATGTCGCGGTAGTTCGGGGCGAAAATCAATCGAGCGTGGACACTTGAGATCGGCGAGTGAGGCACGGCAAAAAGCTTTCAATTCGCCCTCTAACTCGAGAGCCTCTTCTGGGCTCTTCGGCATTGTGACCGGCTGAACGACTGCTTTGACTTCTTCGCCAAACTCTTCGTTTGGCACACCAAAGACGGCGACGTCGACAACCTTTGGATGATTAATCAAAACATTTTCTGATTCTTGCGGATAAATATTTACTCCACCCGAAATAATCATGAAGGCTTTGCGGTCTGTCAGATATAAAAAATTGTCCTTGTCGAGATAGCCGACATCACCGAGTGTTGTCCATCCGCGTCCGAGCGGATCTCGCGAACTCTTCGTCTTTTCTGGATCGTTGTGATATTCAAAATTGACATTGCTCTCGAAGTAAACCGTGCCTGATTCGTTGAGTGGCAATTCTTTGCCATCTTCGTCGCAAATGTGAACGGTCGCATTAAGTGCAACTCCGACTGTGCCAGGGTGGGCAAGCCACTGTTCAGAATTGCAATAGACAAAACCGTTGCCTTCGCTGCCTGCGTAATACTCGTGAATTACCGGGCCCCACCAGTCGATCATTTTTTTCTTCACTTCGATCGGGCATGGTGCCGCAGCGTGAATTGCGCACTTCAAACTTGATGTGTCGAACTGACTGCGCGTCTTTTCGTCAAGTTTCAACATTCGCACGAACATTGTCGGCACAAGCTGTGAGTGTGTGACTTTATGTTTGGCGATCAACCTCAAATACTCTTCGGCATCAAAATGCTCCATGATGATTGCAGTGCCGCCCAGTCGATGTGTCGTCATTGTGAAGCGCAGGGGTGCAGCATGATAAAGCGGAGCCGGCGAGAGATATATCGAGTCTTTGTCGATCGCGAACAACATTGAACACAGCCCGCTTAGTGAAGTTGGCGTGCCTAGGGGGGTCATTGCTAGTCCGAGTTTGATTCCTTTTGGGCGACCGGTGGTACCGCTTGAATAAAGCATGTCGACACCATCGACGCGGTTGCTCAACTCATTAGCAGGTGCTTTCGAAACTGTGTCTTCGTAAGAGTCGTAGCCGGCTATTTTTCCGTCGAGCATCAGACGCAATGAAACATTCGGTGTCGTGTTGGCCACCTCGGCGGCTTGGTCAGCTTTGTGTTTGCTTGTGATGAATGCCTTTGCTCCACAATCGTTGATTATGTAATTGAGCTCGTCGGTCGTCAGTCGTGACGAACAAGCCGTATATATGAGGCCGGCATAGTGGCATCCCCATAAGATTTCGAAATAGCGAGGGTGATTCTCGATACAAAACGCAACATGATCGCCGGGGTTAAGGCCAGCGCTTCGCAACACTTGGCTCAGGCGGTTAGCGGCATCATCTAGTTCTTTGAAGGTGATTATTTGACCCGTTGATGCCATGATGACGGCCGGTCGATTTGGCGCATCAGCAGCGATCGCCCCCGGAAACATATTTGAAAACTAGTCGGTTTTGATATCTGTCTGCCAACTTCAGAATCTTTGTTTTAGACGGGTAAGTTAGGTGAATCATGGTTGCCCTAGAAACTGAAAATGTAATTACTGATGCCGAGATCAGCGCCTTGGTCGATACGTTGCTCGAAAAATATCCGCCAAATAAAACGAAAGCCATCGAGTTTTTGGGTGCGCAGTTCGATGCTGGTTTGGCATGGGTGCATTTTGAGGTTGGTAACGGTGGTTTAGGGGCGTCGCCTAAATATCAGAAGATTGTTAATGAAGCAATTGCGGCGGCGAACGGGCCATCAAGTTATGCACGCAATCCAATCGGATACGGAATGTGTGCACCGACGATCATTCAGTGGGGCACCGACGCGCAGAAAAAGAAATATCTGCGATCACTTTTCACAGGCGAAGAAATTTGGTGTCAGCTATTTTCTGAGCCGGGCTCTGGCTCTGACTTCGCAGGATTGTCGGCAAAGGGTGTGCGAGATGGCGAAGAGTGGATCATTAACGGACAAAAAGTTTGGACAACTCTCGCGCATCTCTCCAAGTACGGACTGTTGGTTGTGCGCACAGACCCCCAGGCAGTCAAACACGCTGGTCTTACAGCCGTCATAGTCGACATGAAGGCTCCTGGAGTAGAAGTGCGACCATTGCGTCAGATGACCGGCGAAGCCGAATTTAACGAAGTTTATTTCACTGATGTTCGAGTGCCAGTCGCCGAAACTTTGGGTGGCACGGGTGATGGTTGGCGTGTGAGTTTGACGACTCTGATGAACGAGCGAGTTGCAATCGGAGGAGCAATTCCGCGCAAAGCAACTGGTCCGATTCGAGAGGCTTTAAAAATTTGGGAGTCTCTGTCACCTGAAATGCAATCGTCAGCAACCAAAGATGAATTGATGAAACTATGGATCAAAGCCGAGGTTTTGCGTTTGACAAACATTCGCGCAGGTCAGAACCGTCGCATGGGCACCCCCGGCCCTGAAGGTTCTATCGGCAAGGTTGCGAGTGCCGAGTTAAACAAAGACACTTACGAGTTTTGTGTCGGTCTGCTCGGTGCAAACGGAATGCTTTATGGCAGTTACGAAATGGTTCGGCCAGAGACGGCGATGAGTTTTGATTCTGTGCCGAAGGCGTTTTTGCGCAGTCGTGCAAACAGCATCGAAGGCGGCACGACAGAAGTGATGAAGAACATTCTCGGTGAACGAATTCTTGGGTTACCAGGCGATGTTCGCGTCGATCGCGACAAGCCCTGGCACGAAGTACCGCGCAACTAGCAACAATTTTAGTTGCGCCTCTCAGCGAGCTTCGCCGCGCAACTAACTTGCCAGCAGCGCAAGAACGGTGCTTGCCGCGAGTTTGCGATCGTCGACAATTTTTCTGCCCGTAAGTTCGCCGCCAAGCATCACCGTAGTTACTGTTTCGATTGCAATCTGCAATTGCCGAATATGACGTGGTGGAGGAAAGTATTCGTCTTCTTGAGCAATTTTTATCTCTTCGACGCCTTGAGAGGGTGCTAGCTGGTCAATAATTTGGGTGACTAGTTCTTCTGGGGCAGAAGCGCCAGCAGTGATGCCGACTACGCCAGTCAGCGACTTTGGCAATTCGGAGACATCGTTGACGCGATAGACGTTTTCGCACCCGACTTCGCGAGCAAGTTTCTCTAGTGCCCGCGTGTTCGATGAATTATCAGAGCCAATCACAATGATCGCATCACACTGTTCTGCAATTTTCATCAATGCACCTTGACGATTAGTTGTCGCAAAGCACAAGTCGCTTTTACCTGGCGACCAAACTTCCGGAAATTTTACTTTCACTGCCTCGGCGACATCTTTCCAATCGCGATGTGAAAGCGTTGTTTGAGCCAAAATTGCTACAGGCTCATCAAATCTTGGCAGCGCATCAACCTCGGCAAGTGTTTCGACGCGCGTGATCGAATCTGGTGCGACCGCCATCGTCCCGACTGCTTCCTCATGCCCCTCGTGGCCGATGTAGACAATGTGGAAACCTTTCGATGCACGCGTCTTGACTTCATGGTGCACTTTGGTTACTAGCGGGCACACCGAATCGACGACGTAACTTCCTTTAGCAATCGCTTGCTGCACGACTTGAGGGGCAGAACCATGCGCCGAGAGCATTATTGGTTTGCCAAGTGGTATCTCACTCAAGTCGTCGACAAAGATCACGCCAAGTTTCTTGAACCGATCGACCACGATTTTGTTGTGAACGATCTCGTGATAGCAGTACACGGGAGCATCGAATGTACGAACCATCCACGCAAGAGCCTTAATCGCCATTTCAACGCCTGCACAAAAACCGCGAGGTGATGCGAGAATAATTTTTTCGATCTTATTCACCGCTTCGAAGATTACCTTGAAGTGGCAAAGGTAAACTGATAAGTGTGACATCGAACCTTGCAACTGTTGTCATCATCGGTCGGCCAAATGTTGGCAAGAGCACATTGTTCAATCGATTTATGGGTTCTCAGGTTGCAATTGTGCAAGACCAACCAGGCGTTACGCGCGATCGCTTTGAACGCCAAGTCGAGTGGCAAGGTCGCCATTTCAACGTCGTCGACACTGGCGGTTGGATGCCAGGTGGCTCCGAACTTGACAGCAAAGTAAGCCGTCAGGTTGAGGCGGCAGTAAAAGAGGCTGACCTCGTCTTGTTTGTGGTTGATTCAACTGCAGGTGTACTCGATGATGATCAAGCAATTGCAAAATGGCTACGCACAAGCGGCAAAGAAGTTCTTGTTGTATCGAACAAAGTAGATACCGACAAACGTGAATTTGATAAATGGGAGTTCTTGTCGCTGGGTCTAGGCGATCCGTACCCAGTTTCAGCGCTTCATGGGCGCAAGGCTGGCGATGTGCTTGACGAGATCTTGGCGCGGCTCCCTCGTCGCGAAGGTGACGACCAAGAAGTCATTAAGCCTGATCGCAACGACGCCAACCGCACACCCGGCATTCCACGCGTGTCAATCGTCGGTCGACCAAACGTTGGTAAGAGCACTCTTTTTAATCGACTCGTAGGTCAAGACCGTTCGGTTGTGCACGATATGCCAGGCACGACTCGCGATTCGATCGATACGGTCGTGCAAACGCCAGACGGTCCGATCACTTTCGTCGACACTGCAGGTATGCGTCGTCGCAGTCGAGTAGATGAATCGACAGAGTATTACTCGTTCGTGCGCGCTCTTCGTGCGGTAGATGAGTCTGACATCGCCCTGCTCGTGATTGATGCAACTGAAGGCATCACTAGTCAAGATCAGAGACTCGCCGAACGCATCGATGCATCGGGCAGCCCCGTTGTTGTCGTTCTCAACAAATGGGAAATTCTCAACGCAGATCAGCGAGATGAGATCGACATTGAAATTGGCCGAAAACTATTTTTCGTTGGTGATGCGCCTGTCCTTAAAATGAGTGCACTGACCGGCAAAGGAGTGCAAAAACTTCTTCCCGTCTTGAAAGATTCGATCGAGCAATATCACCGTCGAGTGCCAACCCGAGATGTGAATCGAGTCATCGCTCGCGCTCAGCAACAACAACCCGCACCAAGCGGCGGGCGAGTGCTTTACGCACTTCAGGGTGCATCAGATCCGCCAACATTCACTTTGTTTGTCAACAAAGAGTTGCCGCAAACATATTTGCGTTATCTCGAGCGTTCAATCCGTGAAGGTTTCGAGTTTGGTTCGGTGCCGATCAAAATTCGCGTGCGAAAGCGGGCTGAGTAAACAGCCATGCCTTGGTGTCAAGAGTGCGCCAAATATTTCGTACCAAATGCTCTAACTCTCGAGGGCAAATGTCCAAAGTGCGGACGAGAAATCGCAGAGTTCACAATCAACGGAAAACCTTTAGCTCAGCCGGTCACCCACAAGACGCTTGACCTCAAAGGTCTTGCTAAATCAAACGGTGAAGACGAGAAGGTTCCTTGGCATTTCAAGTTGCTTGTCGCGCTTTTGGTCGGTTATTTGGCGTGGCGAGTTGTGTCGCTGTTTATCTGAGATACCTTGACAGTCGTTGAAATTTGAAATGCGGGCTGTGGCGCAGCTTGGTTAGCGTGCTTGTCTGGGGGACAAGAGGTCGTGGGTTCAAATCCCGCCAGCCCGACTAGGTTGTACTCATGACCGGTTCAGAGTGAATCTTCTTTTAAAGATTCAGCAAATTTCTTTAAGAATTTTCATCGGGGTACTAAGCGGTTTCATATTGGGTGTTGTCGCGCGCTTATGGATGCGTTGGATCTCAACTGAACCAGAATTCTCGTGGTCAGGCTCAATTTTTATTGTTTCGGGCTTCGTAATATTTGCGACTAGTCAGTCGATCATCGGTTTATTGCGAAAGAGATTTCACGGAAAACTAGCAATATTTGCAATTCGCGTTGTTGGAGTTGTCTTCTCATTGCCAATATTCGCGGCCGCTGGCGCAACCATGCTTCCGACGGTTGTCCTAGCATCAATCGCTATTTGGAGACCGTCGCTTCGAAAGTCAGTCAAGTCTGTTCTATTGATACTGGCGCTAATCATGCCTGTAAAGGTCTGTGTCGACATAGTTTCGAACTTCGGGTGGAGTGTTGCGACAATTGGTCGGTCACTCTTGTTTGTCTTGATTTATTCGGTCGTCATATTTGCGACTCGTCCAACCGTTTCGGCGCGCTCGTAACAGCACTTTCTTCACCCACTAGTGGGAAAGCCATTGTTGATTTGTCTAGTATTTGATCAGTAAAAGTCAAAGAACTCGGGGGCAATGTGAAATTAGCGAATCGTTTAGATCGACTTGGTACTGAAACAGCCTTCGCAGTTGCGGCTACCGCGGCCGACTGGTTATCAAAAGGTAATGAAGTGTTTCCGTTTCACCTCGGAGACCTAAATCTTCCTACGCCTGCCAACATTTCTGCAGCGATGCAGCGAGCAGTTGCAGAAGGTAAAACCGGATATTGTCCCAACGCAGGCATTGCACCATTGAGACTTGCTCTCGCCGAGAGCCTTGGCAAGCAACGCAATGTTGTGTTTGCTCCAGAGAACATCGCAGTGCAGCCCGGTGGCAAACCAGTTATCGGAAAATTCTTGCGTGCTGTGATGAATCCTGGAGATGAAGTTTTGTATCCGAACCCCGGGTTTCCTATTTACGAGAGCCAAATCGAATTCAATGACGGCATTGCTGTGCCGTATCGATATCTCGATACCCCGAATGGCTTTCAAATTGATTTGGATTATCTGAAGTCGAAGATAAACAACAAGACGAAGGCATTGATTCTTAACGACCAACAAAATCCGCTGGCTGCTGAAATGACTGACGCCGAGCGCCAAGCTCTGGCTGACTTGGCAAACAAACACAACTTGTGGGTGCTGTCAGACGAGGCGTATTTCGACATTCGCTATGCAGGTGAAAGTAAGAGCATCATCTCTTTGGCTGGCATGCAAGATCGAACTGTCATTTTGTACACGTTTTCGAAGAAGTTTGCGATGACCGGTTGGCGACTTGGTGCAGCAATCGGACCGCGCGAAATCGTCGACCGCATCTCGAAACTAAACACAAACGAAGAGAGTTGTACTGCGCAATTCGTTCAATGGGCTGGTGTTGAGGCAATTAATGGTGATCAGTCAGGCGCGAATGATTTAGTTCGAGTTCTCAAGTCGCGTAGAGATGCGACCATTGCTGGCATCAACAAAGTTTCGGGCATGAGAGTGCACACACCGAATAGCGCGTTCTATGTATTCCCCGAAGTTTCAGAAACAATGTCTCGTACTGGGCACACAGATGTTGGCGAGTTTGCACTTGACGCGCTTCACAACTCGGGCATGTCGTTTTGTACTCGCAGACATTTTGGTCGTCCGGCAGCAGACGAAAAAGGAAACTACATCCGACTGGCTTACAGCGGCATTGACAACGAGAAGATCGAAAAGGGTCTGTCAAAACTGGCTGCTTGGGTCTCATCGAAGTGAGCAAGATTGTCGTCACCGGCAAAATACCGAATGCCGGACTAGAGGTTTTGCACAAAGCCGGTTTTAAACCTCAGGCATGGTCTCAAGACACGGCGATGACCCGCCAAGAATTGCTTAAGCAAGTTCAGGGTGCCGATATTCTCGTGACTTTACTGACCGAAAAAGTCGACAACGAGCTACTTGATGCGGCCGGTTCACAACTAAAGGCTGTCTGCAACGTCGCAGTCGGTTACAACAACATTGATGTGGCGGCTTGCAAAACTCGAGGAGTCACGGTTACGAATACCCCCGGAGTTTTGACAGATGCAACCGCAGATATTGCATTGGCATTGATCTTGATGGTGACAAGACGTTTGGCTGAAGGCGAGCGAGTTATCAGGTCAAAAACCCCTTGGCAGTGGGGTATGCATTACATGCTCGGCACAGGTGTAACAAATCGTGTTTTAGGTGTTGTAGGCATGGGCGCAATCGGCATCGCAACGGCACGTCGAGCCAAAGCCTGCGGAATGTCTGTGATCTACTACTCGCGAAGTGAAATTGATTCAAAAATTGCAAATGAACTAGGTGCAAAAAAGGTTTCGCTTGACGAACTTTTGTCTGAGAGTGATGTGGTTTCGATTCACTGCCCGTCAAATGAGAGCACTCACCATCTAATTGGTGAATCCCAATTTAAGAAGATGAAACCGACCGCGTATTTGGTCAATACTGCGCGTGGACCAATTGTTGACGAACAAGCTCTTGTCGACGCCTTGAAAGCAAGAGAAATTGCCGGCGCCGGACTTGATGTGTTTGAGTTTGAGCCCAAAATCAACGAAGGTCTGTTAGATCGCGATGATGTCGTGCTGATTCCGCACTTGGGTTCTGCAACAACTGAAACTCGAGATGCAATGGCGATGCTCGCAGCGAACAACGCAGTTGCCATCGCTAACGGCAAGTCGCCGTTGACTCCAGTCGGTTAGAAAATCAACTAATGCGTGGTCTTGGCACCATAATCAATACTCTCACCGTTTTAGGTGGCGGAGTCTTGGGTTTGCTGATTGGCGACAAAATACCCGAACGAATTCGAGTAATAATCGTTCAAGTAATTGGCCTCACAACTTTGGCTATTGGTTTACGAGATGTAATCGATACTGACAACATCGTGTTTCCGCTAGTCGGCATGGTGCTTGGTGGCATAGTTGGCGAACTTCTGCGACTTGAAGACCGTCTCGCAAATATTGGCGAGTTTCTGCGTCGAAAGTTCGCAAAAGAGGCCGCCGAGAGTTCGTTTGTAAACGGCTTTGTAACAGCGACACTTCTGTTTTGCGTTGGACCGTTAACTATTTTGGGCGCGATTGAAGATGCAAGTGGTAAAACACCTCAGCTCTACATCATCAAAGGCACGCTTGACGGCTTCATGACCATCATTTTCGCGGCGCTCTATGGTGTGGGCGCAATTTTCAGCAGTATCAGCGTTTTCGTTGTCCAGGGCTCGTTGACAGCTTTTGGTACAACTCTTGACTCGTTACTCACAGATCGAATGCGACTTGAACTATTTAGCGCAGGCGGTTTAGCGGTCATTGCTATCGGCATCAACTTGCTCGAAATCAAGAAGATTCGACTCGGTTCATTACTGCCAGGCTTGATAATTACACCGATTTTGGTTTGGATCTTTGCAACCCCGAACGGTCTCATTCAATAACAAGCACATGTGCGGACGTTTCAATTCGATAGCAAGTGGCAAGGACTTCGCAAAAACGTATGGTGCCGAGTTCGGTGGCATCGAACTGCAGCCGAATCACAATGTTGCACCAACCTCCAAGATTTATGTCTTAACTCAAGATGACTCGCACAAAGTTGTCAGCACTATGACATGGGGTCTCGTCCCAAGTTGGTCGAAAGATAAAACTCGATCAGCAAGCATGATCAATGCGCGCAGTGAAACGCTTGCAGAAAAACCAAGCTTCAGAAATCTGCTTACCAAGAATCGCTGTGTGATACCGATTCAAGGTTTCTACGAATGGCAGGTTTTGCCTAGTGAAACTAAAAAACCGAAGAAGCAGGCTCACTATATTTCGCGAAGCGACGGTCAAGTGATGACACTTGCAGGTCTGTGGACGACTTGGAAAGACACAGATAACTCGTTGCTTCAAACTTGCACGATCATCACAATTGAGGCAACGAATAAACTCGCAGAGATACATCACCGAATGCCGGTGGTTCTTGAGCGCGAAACAATCGATGAGTGGCTGACGGTAAATGCGCCGATGCCGGTTAATTTATTGCGTGTTGCTTCAGATGAAATTGTTTCGAGTGAGCCTACGAGTCGATTAGAGCGAGCTGGACGTGCCAGTCGTGGCAGCAGCACCAGCGATATCGGCGCGTCGCAACTCGACAATGATGCGATCGGCCGCTTGTTCTAATTCTTTCCGATCAACATTTGTACGCGCATTGGCGAACTCGAGGTCGGCCATTGAGTTACTCGGAATCACATGCAAGTGACAGTGTGGTATCTCGTAACCTGCGATAACCAGCGCTATGCGCTCACAATCAAAGGCACGCTTGGCTGCTTGACCGATGATTTTTGCCACGTTAAATAGGTGTTCATTCAACGCTTGCGGTAGATCTGTCCATTGATCAACTTCTTTAATCGGCACCACAAGTAAATGACCAGTGGTGATTGGACTAATGGTCATAAACGCAACGCAGAGCTCATCTCGATAGACAAATGTGCCCGGAATTTCTCCATTAATAATCTTCGTAAAAAGCGTCGAAGCCACAGAATCAGCGTAGGGGATTGTCCGACTTGTACGCTCGGCATATGTCGTCAAACAGGGTTATGACCGTACCGAACCTGATAACTCTGATCCGACTTTTCTGTTTGCCATTGTTTTTGTGGCTGCTCTTCGCAGTAGAAGACAAGGGTGGCGCAGCTTGGCTTCTGGGCGCGCTTGGTGCAACAGATTGGGTTGAC
>ENA-UOYL01000544-UOYL01000544.1-marine-metagenome-genome-assembly--contig:-NODE-544-length-13569-cov-3.381856_pt1 | contig 13569 bp, 11 predicted proteins | sample MGYA00238173_ERZ767189 | MGnify/ENA primary metagenome ERZ767189 (study PRJEB28943, sample SAMN06267163) | marine metagenome | isolation source: Columbia River Estuary | place: USA:Columbia River Estuary... | reverse complement strand
GGCTTTCAACGCTTCCTTCAATATCTTGCATGCCTCAAGGTATTCACCCATACTTTGATGCTCCATTGCGATATCAATATAAACCTCATCACGATCTTCGATTTCGCAATATTCCAAAGCGATCTTAAAATATTTAATCGCATTTTTAGGATCACGGAGTTGACTAAAAATAGAAGCTTTAGTGAGTAATAACTCCAAATTATTTATGGCTGTTTTTTCGATTTGATTTAAGATATCCAAGGCATCAGTAAGCAGACCTAGACCACTCATTGATTGCGCTAATCTCAGTTTAAATAAATCATTATAATAAAAATGATAGTTGGCCATTTCTGATGCTGAACGTGCTTTAGCATATTGTCCGACCAACAAATAGTGATCAATTAGGGCCTCTAATCGATCGCTTTCCATAAATCCAATTGACTCACCTTTTAAATGCGCTTCGAAATACTCGATGTCTTCATTTAATTTATTCTCAGCAAAGTCGTCGTCATCGTCGTCGAACATAATTTATTTTCTATAAAAATAAAAATTAATGAATTGAGTTGAGAGTTTAAAAAAAAATAATTATGAACAATGTTATCTTACTAAAACAAAAAATTATAAAAGCGTTTCAATAATTTTGTCCATGCTAAATCCTTCCGCTTCCGCTTTATAATTCTTAACCAGTCGATGACGAAGAATAGGCTTAGCAACGATTTTTACATCCTCAATATCGGGAGAATACCTTCCATTTAATGCTGCATGACATTTTGCACCAATAATTAAGTATTGGGATGCCCTTGGACCAGCTCCCCAAGTAATGTATTTTTTAGTAATCTCAGGCACATTATCACTATTTACCCTTGTGCTTCCCACTAATTTTACCGCATATTCCAACACATTATCCGCAACAGGTATTCGTCTAATTAAATCTTGATAATCGATAATTTGCTGAGCAGAAATTACAGGATTAATAATGTGATGGAAGTCAGAAGTCGTTGATTGAACAATGGCTAATTCTTCCGTATATGACGGATAATCTACCCAAATATTAAACATGAATCGATCTAGTTGTGCTTCAGGTAAAGGATACGTTCCCTCTTGTTCGATTGGATTTTGAGTGGCTAAAACAAAAAATGGAGCGTCTAATGTATAGGTATTTCCTGCGGCAGTTACGCGTCGTTCTTGCATCGCTTCCAATAATGCCGATTGCGTTTTTGGTGGCGTTCTATTGATTTCATCTGCTAAAATCATATTTGAAAACAAAGGTCCTTTTATAAACTTGAAATTCCTTGTTTCATCCAAAATTTCAGAACCAATGATATCAGACGGCATCAAATCTGGGGTAAATTGAATCCGATTAAATCCTAAACCTAAGGATTGAGCAATCGTATTAATTAATAAGGTTTTAGCTAGGCCAGGCACACCAACCAATAGACAATGACCGCGTGAAAACATAGAAATCAAAACTTGATCAACCACGTCATCTTGACCAATAATAACCTTATGAATTTCTTGCTTCAATAATTTGTAATGTTCTACAAGCTCGTCTAATTTTACTTTATCTGACATAGTTTTTATTTCATTTAATTTGTGCTCCAGTTCAATCTAAAATTACAATTGATATAATCATCATCAATTCTAAAAAAAGCATTTCCCATTTTTGCTTTAAGCCAATTATCAACAACTTTTTGTTTTTTATCATTTTCTGCCGCCACTTTAATTAGCGTATAATCATCCACTAAATTAGCCTTATGCTGAGGATATCTTTCCATTAGGCGAACAATTCGAATACCTTGTTTTCTTTCGTAGAGATCCATATACAAATTAGGACTCGAAATATCTCCTTTTTCCATGGCATCCGTTAAGAGATAAATTTGCTGATCGATCTCATTTAAATCATCCATGCTCCATGATTGGTCGCCTGTATAGGGATTAGAAATAATACCATGATTTTGTTTTGTGATCGCTTCATTTGAAAATCTGATTACTGCCTCATCCCAGGTAATTTTATTTTGTTTCAGCAGAAGATAACATGAATCCATCAAGTTGGATGATAAATCAAGGGCTGAATTATTAAATTCCGGCCTCTTTAAAATGTGTAAACAAACATAATCGTCTCCCTTTCTACTGATTAACTTAATTATATGGTATCCAAATTCCGTTTCGATAATTTCTGATACCTCACCAACTTTTAATTTATAGACAGTTGATTCAAATTGAGAAACCATCATCCCTCGTGAACCGGAAATTTTACCTCCCAATTGAGCGCTTCCATAATCATCAGAGTGAATCCGAGCTTGAGTTTCAAATGATTTTTCATTCGTAACAATATCCACTCTAATAGCAGCGATTTTTTTAAAGGCGATTAACTTATCATCTTTCGTAATCTGTGGATAATTAACAATTTGTTGAAAGCTTAATTTCATGTTTATAAATGGAATGCTATCGGAATTTAGAGAATTAAAATAAGTATGAACCTCTTTCGGAGTAACAGTAACATTTTCAGTAATTGTTCGAAGCATTTCTTGCGCTAGCAACTTATCTTTTATAACCACTCTAAATTCATCTTTTATTTGAGTGATGGTCTTGCCATAAAACGCTTCTAATTTTTCTCGGCTACCTATTTTACTTTGAATTACCCTCAAGCGATTTTCCATCTCAGCATCGACTTGTTCATCAGTAATAATAAGGCTGTCTAACTTCGCTTGATTGATGTATAACTCTTCAGACATGAGCTGCTCAAGAATGGAACAATCCATCATTGATGTAACTTCAACACCAGCTTGAACCGCTTGAATTTTTTGACTTTCAATATCAGAGAGCAGAATAATGTTATCGCCGACTTGCGCAATAATTTTATCGATTACCTCATTCTGTGAAAATAAAGTAGTTGATGAAACAAAAACAACTAAAACGAATAGAACTGATTTTATCATTTATTTACCTAAAGAGTAAAGAACATCATAAAAAATAACGATTGGGTGTTTAATTCTTAGTTCCTTTATCCATTCTTGTTCAAGGAAGTTTTGATAATCAGACGTAATGGCCCCTTTTGCCTCTGTGAATTCTTTTCTCATTACAGGTAATTTCGAGGAAACTTTTACCACATAAAATTTACCTTCAAACTCATACATTTTATTTACACCTTTAAGTAATTCTCTATCTTTTAAAGTGGGCGTTTGCGTAACATCAAACTTATTCATTTTTACTTTGAGGTTTAATTCGCTATCCTTATTAACAACATCTAAAACATGCTTAGAATTAATTGTGTCGTTTGCTAGCATACTAGACACTTTTGAAGCAATATCAGCATTTAAACATTCATAAATTGTTGCATCCACCCTATTTGGCCACTGATATTTGTCCCTATTTTGATTAAAGAATAATCTTAAACCACTCGTGTCTTTTACAGCTTTATTCCAAACCTTATCTGACATTACCTCATAAAGTAATATACCGTCATGGTATTCATTCACTAAAGCCTTATATTCTGGGTACTTGTTAGCAAGTTGACTTTCTTCATACTCTAAAATAGCAGCCTTCTCCCAATTCTTCAATTGCATAGAAACCACAGATGAAGGAAGGTCTTTTTTAATTCCCCTGTAATTTTTCAATAAGTATTCAGCAAAATCTTTCTGCTTGAATTTTTTCTTATTTAGTGTAAACATCACTTTATTTGATTTCAACTTATCATAATTCCACTTACCCATGAAATACGTTGAATCGATATTAGATACAAACCAATTACTTGGCTTAGATCCGGCATTTGTATACTTGTATTTTGCTTTTAATTTAGCAACAAAGGAATCTTGGGTTTTTTTAGATCGTTCATCTTTATTCACTTTCATTTGAATTTCTTTCTTTGCAAGGTCAAAAGACTTAACATCGGTCCATTCTAATCGCTTAATAATATGATAACCATAATCTGTTTTGATGGGAGCGCAAATATCACCATCTTTTTTTAGCGTATACGCCGCATCTTCGAACACTGGAACCATACGTTGTGTTGTACCAGAACCAAAAGCTGGCAATTCCCCACCTTTTTTGGAAGTGCCTGCATCATCGGAGTTCAATGCAACCATTTCATCCCATTTTGCTCCCGTTAACAACTTTTGATAAATCTCATTAATTTTCTTTTCGGCATTATCTTTCGCCTCTTGACTAACCTCTTTACCTGTTGAAATCATCAAATGAGCCACTTTTATCGTTCCTCGTGCTTGACGTTTGTCTGTAACTTTTACAATATGGTAACCATATCGTGTTCTAAAAGGATTAGAAACTTGTCCAACAGCGGTTTTGTATGCGTTATCTTCAAATGGATATACCATCTGAAAAGCAGTAAAATAACCTAAATCACCACCATTATTTTGAACGGAAGGATCATCAGATCCATTTTTCATCTTTGCAACAGATGCAAAATCTTCCCCTTTATCAAGACGAGCTTTCAAGCCCATCAATCGATTATATGCAGCCAATGTATCAGCAGGTAAGGCATTTGGATTCACACTAATCAAAATATGGGAAGCACGAATTTCGAAACGTGTTCGCTCATATGCCTCAAACACCAATGCTTGATTTTGAGAGGAATCAATGAGATATGGAAAAGCCAATTGCTTTCTGTATCCTTCTAATTCTTTCTTTAATTTAGGAATGGTATCGTAACCCAAAGCCTCCGCCTCAGCGACTTTTAATTTAAATTTTTGAAATAAATCCATGTACTCATCCAATGATACTTTATCATATTTAGGACTAGGATTATTTTTTAAATAAATAGATAAGAATTCAGACTTATAGACTGATTCTCCATCCATTTTCATTACGGCAGCATCTTTTTGAGCAAAAGAAGTTCCGATAAAAAGTAAGGCAAGCGAAAAAAATAAAGATTTCATATTGATAATTAATTTAGTTATTTAATACTATAATTTGGTGCTTCACGGGTTATCATGACATCATGCGGATGAGATTCCCGCATTCCCGCAGTAGTTATACGAACAAAGCTAGCCCCTTTCAAGTGCGCGATAGAGGCTGCACCACAATACCCCATACCAGCACGCAAGCCGCCAATAATCTGATACATTACTTCGGCCATATTTCCTTTATAGGGAACACGACCAGAAATTCCTTCCGGAACTAATTTTTTGATGTCATCTTCGGCATCTTGAAAATAACGGTCTTTCGAACCTAATTGCATCGCTTCAATGGATCCCATTCCACGATACGATTTAAATTTTCTACCTTCAAAAATGATGGTCTCACCAGGCGATTCTTCCACACCGGCAAACATTGAACCTAGCATAACACTGTCAGCACCTGCAGCAATTGCTTTTACAATATCACCTGTATAGCGAATACCACCATCAGCAATTACAGGAACACCAGATCCTTCTACTGCCTTAGCCACCTCATTGATTGCCGTAAGTTGCGGAACCCCAACACCTGCTATAATTCGAGTAGTACAAATTGATCCTGGTCCAATTCCAACTTTAATCCCATCAGCACCAGCAGCCACTAAAAATTTTGCTGCTTCAGCAGTAGCAATATTTCCAACCACAACCTCTATGTGCTCATATTTTTCTTTGATCAATTTTAGCTGTTCAACAACGCCTTTTGTATGTCCATGAGCCGTATCAATTACTAGTGCATCAACACCAGCTTCCACTAAAGCGCTAACGCGATCCATGGTATCGAAAGTTACACCAACGGCAGCTGCAACACGCAAGCGACCTAAATTATCTTTACATGAAATTGGATGTTCTCTAACCTTTATAATATCACGGTAGGTAATTAAGCCAATTAACCTGTTTTGATCATCAACGACAGGTAACTTCTCAATTCTATTTTCTTGTAAAATCCCTTCGGCAGTTTGTAAATCGGTTCCATCACCCGTTGTAACAACGTTTTCTGATGTCATTACTTCCACAATTGGCCGATCAATATTTTTTTCAAACCTTAAATCCCGATTGGTTAAAATTCCTTTCAAGATTCTATTTTCATCAACAATTGGAATCCCACCAATGCTATGTTCACGCATTATTGCAAGAGCATCTTTCACTAAAGCAGATGACAATAAAGTAATTGGGTCAATTATCATCCCACTTTCAGAGCGCTTAACCTTACGAACATGCATAGCTTGATCGGCAATCGACATGTTTTTATGGATAACACCAATCCCTCCCTGCTGAGCAATCGCAATCGCTAATTTATACTCCGTAACGGTATCCATTGCTGAGGATAAAATAGGGGTTTTAATGGTAATGTTACGAGAAAACTTGCTTTCCAAAACGACATCTCTAGGCAATACCTCCGAATACGCAGGTACTAAAAGCACATCGTCATAGGTAAGTCCTTCTGTAATATTCTGTAAATTATCCAATGACATTAAGCGGTATATTTAAATAAACGTCTGCAAATTTACAAAAAAAAAGATGATTTTTCAGCATAAAACAAAGGGGAAATATCATAATAAATCTAAAATATTTTAAGATGGCGAGAATATTGATTAATCTTGTAATTCATATGAAACTTAAAAGATATTTCATCCTAATTTTTTTACTGCAATGCATGGGCATTCATGCTCAGCGTATGGTGCTAGACACCAGCAGTATGATTCAACTTTCCGGCGTGATTGTCTCAGAGATTGATTTAGCCCCAATTCCTTTTGTAACCGTATACGATAAATCAATCAAGCGAGGTGTAATTGCCGATTATTACGGTTTTTTTTCAATGGTATCTTTTCCTGGGGACACCATCTTTTTCTCAAGTCCAGGCTTTAATACATCTTCCTTTATTGTGGCTGATACTTTAAAGGATGATCGATACAGCATCATTCATATGCTCACCAAAGACATTCAAAATTTACCAGAAATAACAGTTTATCCTTGGCCATCTAGAGATGATTTCGCAAGGTATTTTGTTGAAATGCAGCCTTACGATGATGCACTTCGAAAAGCACAGCGAGAATTATCTGGAGAATCCCTAGCTTTTGTTGCTGCTCGACTTGATGCAGATGCATCCTTAGCATCCGGATACGTTCAAAACCAGCGAAATACAAAATTATATACCAATGGTCAGCTCCCGGTTAACAATTTACTAAACCCATATTCATGGGCGAAATTAATTAGTGATTGGAAAGAAGGGAAATTAAGCAGGCAATAAAGTACTAATTGGTAGGGTAACACAAAAAATATTTCTCTACCGGTTGAGCCAAAGCCGAAATATTCAAGTTGTCAGATGCCGCGCTTAAATCAATTATTTCGCCGTTTTTCATTAATAATTTTATGTTTTCCTTGTCTTGGTTATACGCTTTATTTGTCAAAATATCTTGATAAACAAAGTATTCAACATCGGGCATACTCAAGCCATAAGTTGTGGCACAAAGCTCTTTTTCGTAGCTTATTCGCTCAGCACTAAAGGGCGTTTTACTAATTTCAATTTTAAATAACTTTCGGTTGACTAGTCCCTTAGCTAATTTTGACAAAATGGGATCTTTTTCATCTTGCCAGACCTTAATTGAACTCCAAATATCATAATCATCCAAGCGGGAAAAATAATCAAGAACTTGAGGATTCGTTTCAAAATCAACTTTAGTTATATCATTTTCGAGAAAAAATTGTAATGCTGGACTACAAAATAAAGGATTTCCCAATTTAATTAATGCCTTGGCTCGTCGTAATGTTTGAATCAACATGTTTTCAGCAACAACCACCGTCTTATGCAAATAAACTTGCCAATACATTAAGCGTCGAGCAACAATAAACTTTTCAATAGAATAGATTGCTTTTTCTTCCAATACAAGATAGCCATCATGCACATTCAACATTTCAATTAATCGATCAGTACCAATAATTCCCTCACTCACACCACTATAAAAGCTATCGCGGTTTAAATAATCCAATCGGTCCATATCCAATTGACTCGACACCAACTGATAAAGAAAAGGCTTTGTGTATTGATTTTTAAATATGGCATGAGCATTTTTCAAATCGCTACCAAACTCTTCGGTTAAGCGCTCAATAAAATACCCTGATATTACTTCATGACTAACACCAGAGACGATATCATATTCCAAAGCATGGCTAAAAGGGCCGTGACCAATATCATGTAAAAGAATCGCTAATAAAGCTGCGCGCTCTTCATCAACAGTGATTTCATGTCCTTTTCGACGAATGGTAGCGATAGCTAAAGACATTAAGTGCATGGCACCAAGTACATGATGAAAGCGCGTATGTAATGCCCCGGGATACACCAAGTGACTCAAGCCCAACTGCATAATTCTCCTCAAACGTTGCATGTAAGGATGCTCAAGCACATCAAATATTAATTCATCAGGAATGGAAATAAAACCATAAACAGGATCGTTGATGATTTTCTTTTTATTGTTTGTCGTTCGATTTGGTCGCAATTGATTACTTTTAAATTCTTAACCAAAACTATTAAAAATTAGCCATATGCAAGGTAAAATTCTATGGGCAGATGATGAAATCGAATTATTAAAGCCACATATTCTATTTCTAGAGTCGAAAGGATACAGCGTAGAGGCCGTTACAAATGGCTCTGATGCCATTGATAAAGCAACTGAAAACACCTTTGATATTATTTTCCTAGATGAAAATATGCCAGGATTATCTGGTTTAGAAACATTATCAAGAATTAAAGAAATAATTCCTTTAATTCCCATTGTGATGATTACGAAGAGTGAAGAAGAATACATTATGGAGGAAGCAATTGGAAGTAAAATCGCCGATTACCTCATCAAACCCGTGAATCCGAATCAAATATTACTGAGTTTAAAGAAAAATTTAGACCAAAGTAAATTAGTTTCCCAAAAAACCAATTCGTCGTATCAACAAGAATTTAGGCAGTTGGGTATGGCACTTAACTCACGCATGGATATTAATGATTGGAAAGAAATGTATTCAAAACTAGTTTTTTGGGAACTAGAATTAGAAAAAATTGAAGATTCCGGCATGCGCGAAATACTCGAGTTTCAAAAGAAAGAAGCCAACCTTTTATTCTGTGACTTTATAGAAGATAACTATTTGAGCTGGCTGAATGGTACGGAAAAGTCGCCAGATATGATTTACAACACAATAAAAAATGACATTAGCCCATTTCTCGGAAAAGAAAAAGTAGCTGTATTAGTCATTGATAATTTACGATACGATCAATGGAAAATGGTTGAACCTATTTTTTCAAAGTATTTTAAGAAAGAGGAGGAAAAAATAATTTTTACCATACTCCCTACTGCAACGCATTATGCGCGAAATGCTTTTTTCTCAGGACTATTACCAAGTGAAATTGAAAAGAAGTTTCCGCAATTTTGGAAAAGTGAAGAAGATGAAGGAGGTAAAAACATGTTTGAAAAAGAATTATTGGAAACCAACCTCAAACGCCTTGGTAAGAATATAAAGTGGAGCTATACTAAAATCACGAATTTAGAAGCAGGAAAGCGATTAAATGATCAGTTTAGTCAACTAAAGGATAATGATGCGAATTTCATTGTTTATAATTTCGTCGATATGTTGTCGCATGCACGAACAGAAATGGAAGTTATAAGAGAATTGGCTTCTGACGAGGCAGCATATCGATCTATAACCGTTTCTTGGTTAGAACATTCCCCTTTACTTGACATTATTAAAAAGATTGCTGATGCAGGCATTAAACTAATTATAACAACAGATCATGGAACGATAAAAGTAAATTCACCTATCAAAATTGTTGGAGAAAGAAATACCAACTCAAATCTTCGCTACAAATTAGGCAGAGGTTTAAATTATAATGCAAAGGAAGTATTTACCGTAAATAATCCACAAGATGCCTTTTTACCGAAAGTGAGAATGTCGACCGAATACGTATTTGCTAAAGGGCAAGATTTTTTCGTTTATCCAAATAACTACAACCACTTCGCAAATTATTATCAGAATACCTTTCAGCATGGTGGAATTTCGATGGAAGAAGTCTTGATTCCATATGTGGTTTTAAGTCCTAAAGATTAACGATAATTTGATTCAATTTAAGACCTTGCAATAAGAGGTTTTTAAAACCCATTGAATTTGGTGTATGTTAAGACTATCTGAAAGATCAGTCGCTAGCATCCAAATTTGGTGGGGATTAAAAATACTTCGAACCTATTCAGGAATAAGAAGAATCCATACTCGTCGAAGTAAAGCGCATTGCTAAGTCAGCTCCTTTTTTTGTTACTTTTTTTTGAGCTAAAAAAAAGTAAAGCACTTTATCTCTCTACTTTTTTTTCCGCAAAAAAGTAGCAAAAAGCTCGGTGCCGGTTTTTGTAATCTACGTTCCACTTTTGAAAAATCGACCATCTCGGCGCATCTCGACTTCGCTCGATGTGCACTCTGTCAGTGGATTGAGCGTAGTCGAAATCCATGGTGCCCGACTTTCAATGCGCTACTCTTGATTAAAAAAAAAAGCACCAGTAAAAAAAATCCTCCCCACTTGTTCTAAAGAGTAAAGAATCCATCTTTCGTAAATAATCAGGTTCTATTTAAGACCTTGCAATAAGAGGTATTTAAAACCCATTGAATTTGGTGTATGTTAATACTATCTGAAAGATCAGTTCGGTAAACAACATTATAATTGAAATAGTAATAATTTTTAGGGAAAATATTATGTTATTTAGATAGATTTAAAATAAGGATTATCTAACTTTGCAGAAACAATAAGCATTTTGCAAATACCTCCTTTTAATGTTCGTGAAATCAGAGAACAATTTCCTGCGCTTCGCCAGAAGATTTATGGTAAGAATTTAATCTATTTTGATAATGGAGCAACATCGCAGAAACCTCAAGTTGTAATTGATGCGATTAATCGTTATTACGCTGTTGAAAATGCAAATATTCATCGGGGTGTTCATTATTTAAGTCAGCGTGCTACAACAGAATTTGAAGCGTCTAGAATACGGATTCAAAAGCACCTTAATGCGCGAAAATCAGAGGAAATTATTTTCACAAAAGGAACAACTGACAGCATCAATTTAGTTGCCTTTTCTTATGGAGAATTATTAAATAAAGGAGATGAAATTATCATTTCCGCTATGGAGCATCACGGCAATATTGTTCCGTGGCAAATGCTTTGCGCAAGAAAAGGCTTGGTCTTGAAAGTAATACCCATCAATACTAAAGGCGAAATCATCCAGGAGGAGTACGATAAATTATTATCCAATAAAACGAAACTAGTTTCAGTAATCCATATTTCAAATACCTTGGGAACGGTAAATCCCGTGAAAGAAATGATAAAAAAAGCGCACGCAGTTGGCGCAAAATTTCTACTCGATGGCGCTCAAAGCATTCAACACATGAAAATTGATGTCGCTGACTTAGATTGCGATTTTTATGTATTCTCTGGTCACAAAGTATTTGGTCCCACAGGAATTGGTGTTTTATATGGAAAAGAAGCCTTACTAGATGCCATGCCGCCGTATCAAGGAGGGGGAGACATGATTGAAAAAGTAACGTTTGAAAAAACGACATACAATCACCTTCCTCATAAATTCGAAGCTGGAACACCACACATTGCAGGAGGAATTTGCTTGGGTACCGCTTTTGAATTTTTATCGACTATCGATTTACTAGAATCAGAAGCATACGAGCGAGAACTAGCTCATTATGCTGAGCAAGTCTTGGAAACTTTTGAAGATTTAACAATTATAGGTACCGCTAAAAATAAAACAAGTGTCGTTTCTTTTAATGTAAAAGGATTACATCCATTTGATATTGGTACTTTATTAGACAAACAAGGCATTGCCGTAAGAACAGGCCACCATTGTACTCAACCCTTAATGGATTTTTACAAGATACCGGGAACTGTCCGTGCTTCATTTGCTTTTTACAATACAAAAGAAGAAGTTGATTTTTTTGCTGAGGCCTTAGAAAAAAGCATTAACATTCTAAGATAGCGTATGGAAAGCAATACAGATATGACGAAGATACAACATGAAATAATTTCAGATTTTATGTTGTTTGACGATTGGATGGAAAAATATGAATACATCATCGATCTTGGAAAAGACCTGCCATTAATTAATGAGAAATACAAAACAGATGAATATATAATTGAAGGCTGCCAATCGAAGGTATGGTTACATGCCGCATTAATCAATGGGAAAATGGATTACAGCGCAGATTCAGATGCCATTATCACGAAAGGAATAATTGGCTTGTTAATTCGCGTAATGAACCATCAACCACCAGAAGTAATCGCCTCAAGTGACTTGTTCTTTATTTCTGAGATTGGATTACAAGAACACCTATCGCCTACCCGCTCTAACGGATTGGTTGGCATGGTAAAGAAAATGAAAATAGAAGCCATCAAAAGTTTAAATCAATAAAATGAGCGAAGAGAAAATTGATATGCATGAGTTAGAAGGCAAAATTGTTGCCATTATGAAAACAATTTATGACCCTGAAATACCTGTTGATGTTTTCGAATTGGGATTGATCTATAGTGTCAAAATTTCCGATGAATACCATGTTGATATTGAAATGACCCTTACCTCTCCTAATTGTCCAGTAGCTGAAACCTTACCCAAAGAAGTAGAAGACAAGGTGGCTAGTGTTGAAGGTGTTAATAGTGCCAAAGTGCATATCGTATTCGACCCACCATGGGACAAAGATATGATGAGCGAGGAAGCTAAATTAGAATTGGGTTTCCTTTAATTTTAAGGGATTATAATATTCAAATTCCAAGTCTGAATTTGTGAGCAAAAAAAAGCTAACTACAGCTTGCTTTTCAATAAATAAAATTCCTATCAGAAACCAATCAACTTCTCTGCAGCTGGTTGGACTTTTGCATCTTTTATTTCTGCCATTTTTATTTTGTATTGTCTATTTTTTCAATGTCATTTCATAAAAATCAATCCAATCCTTAACACTCATTTTTTTCATTAACTCGCCAATAAGTGTATAAGGAATATCATCCAACTTCTTGAAGCGCACACAACTTTTCCCCATATCCAATTTTTGCTTAGTGTGTTTGGGGTATTCGGAAACAAACCAATTCAGCAATTTAGGGTCGGAATACATACCCATGTGGTAAAAATTAATGGAGTGCTTTTGCGACGCTATTCCTGCAAATGGTAGAGGCTCGATTGGTTTGCAATGGTAACCAGACGGATAAAGTGTATGCGGAACAACATAACCCAAGCCGCCATAACTAATAGCCGCTTCAAATCCTTTGGGTAAGTTTGTTAAAATGACATCATGAAGTTTGTTAAAAGGTTCTACCCTGTCCGAAGGAAGGCTTGTTAGAATTTCATGTACTGTATTTCCAAATGCGTTCATTGATTATGGCGAAGTTACTTATTATTTAATGTAATCCGTGTTTCCATTTAGTTGGCCTCTGACATTCTTCGATATATTAGGTCTATGCGCTTGGCTAAATCTGTATCTTTACTGGTAATAGATGATGACGTATGCGTTTGTAAGTTCACTCGAACAAAATTATACGTGTTTTCCCAATTTGGGTGATGATCCATTTCTTCGCACACTAAAGCAACTTCCGTCATAAACGAAAAAGCCGATGTAAAATCGTTGAATTTAAAATCCCTATTCAAGAAATTTTCTTTTTCTA
>ENA-UOYL01000540-UOYL01000540.1-marine-metagenome-genome-assembly--contig:-NODE-540-length-13633-cov-2.495426_pt1 | contig 13633 bp, 8 predicted proteins | sample MGYA00238173_ERZ767189 | MGnify/ENA primary metagenome ERZ767189 (study PRJEB28943, sample SAMN06267163) | marine metagenome | isolation source: Columbia River Estuary | place: USA:Columbia River Estuary... | reverse complement strand
CCGCGCACGAATATATTCAGTCTCTGTCACAAGATCCCGCGAAGAATCTAATTGGGTCATCGTTAATTCACGCATGGATTTAACGGATAATTTATCGGCAACAGATTCACAGGATGCTCGGCGCTCGGCATAGCCTCCATCGGTTAATGCATGGTGGGCTTGCGTATCAATGATGAGCAGCTCTAATCCGTGAGATGCAACATCAAAGGCAATATTGCGGGTCGAAAGATCTCTGCAGTCCAGTAGCAACGCTGATCCTGTTGTTGCCATAAGAGAAACAGATTGATCCATGATGCCGCAGGGGACTCCGACATATTCATTTTCAGCCCTTTGAGTTAAGCGGGCAAGTTCTTCAAGATTAAATCCCATATCAAACAAGTGGTTCATCGCTGTTGCCACAGAACATTCAAGGGCAGCAGAAGAAGATAAGCCCGCACCAAGTGGAACATGACCATCAATTAATAGGTCAACTCCGCTTTTTACATCCATCGACCATAAGACACCGAGTGCGTATCGCTCCCATTCACCCTTTAAGCCAGGCTTAACGTTAGCGATGTCTACGGTGATGATCTTGTTGCGTCGTTGAACAGATGCAATTCGAACAGTTGAGTCATCTCGCTTTCGAGCTGCAACCAAAGTCCTATCTTTGATTGCAAAGGGAAGAACAAATCCTTCGCTGTAGTCAATGTGCTCACCAATTAAGTTCACTCGGCCCGGGGCTGCTGCAACTAGATCTGGTTCTGCTCCAAATGTTTGGAGAAATTTTCCTTCGATCGAACTCATTGCTAGGCCATAGATTTCAAGGTGTCAGAAACCATCGTGTTCATATCTCGGGTTGGCTCCCAGTTAAGCTGAGTTTTCGCCTTGGAAATATCTGCAATTAAAACTGCAGGATCTCCTGCTCGGCGCGGGGAATCAATAAATGGAATTTGATGTCCAATTGCAGCACTTGCCGCCGCAATAACTTCGCGCACGGAATATCCAGAACCACTTCCTAAGTTAAATATCTCGTGCCCCGGGCTGCCTAAAGAGGCTAGCGCTTTGACATGTGCATCAATTAAATCAATGACGTGAACGTAGTCACGGATGCAGGTTCCGTCGGCTGTGGGCCAATCAGTACCAAAAATCTTTACAGGATTTTCTGTTGTGCTGCGCAAAACGTTAGGAATCAAATGTGTCTCAGGGTTGTGTCGCTCGGCCAACCATCCACGATCTGCCTTGAGAGCACCTGCCACATTGAAGTAACGCAGTGAGGCTGCAGATATTCCATGGGCGGCTGCCTCTGCTGTAATCATGTGATCTATAGCAAGCTTTGTCGCACCATATGGATTAGTTGGATTAGTTTCAGAAGTTTCTAAAATTGGCACAACCTTTGGCTCGCCATAGGTGGCTGCAGATGAGGAAAAGACGATTTTGGTGATTGATTGTTTGCGCATTTGATCGAGCAAGATGCCAGTGCCATCAACGTTGACTAAGTGGTAGAGATCAGGTTTTTCAACAGATTCTCCAACTAACGATTTGCCTGCAAAGTGCATGACCGCATCACAACCCTTTAGGGCGTCGGCAACTTCATCAACATTTAGCAGTGAACCCTGAATAAAGCGCACGCCCGCAGGGACAGTATCGGCATGGCCCATGCTGCAATCATCCAAGATCGAGATGTCAAAGCCCTGCGTGAGTAATATTTCAACAGCAGTTGATCCGATATAGCCAGTTCCACCAGTTACTAAAACCCGCATTACAAAACTACTTCTCTCAACTGCGCTGCAGATTGTTCAGGACGCATATCCATGATGAATGCACCCATTGCAGATTCAGATCCAGCTAAGTACTTCAATTTTCCTGGTGCCCTGCGCACACTAGTGATTTGCCAGTGCAGACGCATGAGATCTCGGCCAACTCGCACTGGTGCTTGATGCCAGGCTGCGATGTATGCCATTTCAATTCCAAAGACGCCATCTAATCTGCGCGTGACTTCCAGAGCAATCTCTGGAAAAGCATCGCGATCTGCATCGGTTAACCCAGTCAGATCTGCAACGGGGTTGAGGGGTGCGACATGAATTTCAAATGGATAACGAGCAGCGTATGGCACAAATGCGATCCATCGATCATTGCGGGCAACGATGCGTTCATTATCTCGAATTTCGCGGGCAAGGATTTCATCAAATAAAACTTTGCCAGTTTGTTCTTTGTATTTGTTGGCAGCAGTTAACATTTTTTCAACACGTGGAGGAATATATGAATAGGCATAAATTTGACCATGTGGATGAGAAAGAGTGACACCAATTTCTTCACCGCGGTTTTCAAATGGCGCAATGTGCTCAATGTAGTTCTCTTGTGAAAGCTCTGAGGTGCGATCAATCCAGGCTTCCAGCAAAGTGCGAACACGTTGTGGCGTTAGATCCTTAAAGGCGTTGCCATGTTCTGCCGTAAAACAAATTACTTCGCACTTACCGGCTGCTGTTCCTAAATCAGTATCAGGGCCAACCAGGTCAGGCAGTGCCCAATCACCAGCTGGTGGGCGAAGTGATGGGGAGCGATTATCAAAAACAACTACTTCAAAATCAGATTCAGGAATTTCAGTCAGTAACTCGCCGCTTGTGGGACACAAAGGACACAGCTCTTTTGGCGGCAAAAAGATTCGGCCCTGTCGATGAGCTGCCATAACAACCCACTCATTAACTAATGGATCAAGACGCAGTTCACCGATTCCTGGTTGTTCCTCTTGGGGCCTGGCATCTTCAACATTTCGCGCTTGGCCAGCGGTGTCGTAGTAACGAATTGTCCGACCATCGGCCATATGGCGATCATTTCTGATGACGCCTGCTTTTAGTTTTTTACTCTCGCCCATAGTGTCGTTACTCTACCTTTGTGAGTAAGCAATCTGCACTATTGAGCGCACCATCGTCATCGCTGCTTCTCGAAGTAGTCGATGGGGCCCTTGTGATCCAACACTGGGGTGCACCCGTGCATGGAGATCTTGCTTCTGTGCAAACAGCTATCCGACCATCGATTGCAAATAGCTCATGGGATCAGCCACAGTTTCCTGGAATCATGCGCGAGAGTTCTCGTGGGTTTTTAGGCCGACCAACATTATCTGGACATCGCAATGGAAAAGCATGGTCAACAAAGTTTGAGGTAACTCACTTTCATCATGAGGCAAACCATGTCGCGGTTACATTGATCGATTCCAATGCAGAACTTGAAGTTACCCTAACCTTTGATCTTGATAGCCATGGTGTTTTGTTTCAACGAGCATCAGTTAAAAATATTGGAGAGAGTCAGTATTGCCTCAATGAATTTATACATTGGTTGCCGCTTCCAAAAGAGGCAACACAAACTTTAGATTTTGCAGGCCGTTGGTCTAATGAACGAAACCCACAGCGCAAAGAAATTGCAACTGGCACATGGGTGCGAGAATCTCGCGAAGGTCGCAGCGGACACAACTTTTCAATCGCAGATATCGCACTAACTGCGCAAACCTCTTTCCAATCAGGAAAGGCATGGGCCACAAGCATTGCCTGGAGCGGTAACTCACATTATTTAGTTGAAAAACTATTTGATGGTTCACAATCAATTGGTGCTGGTGAATTGTTGCTACCAGGTGAATTGATATTGGCATCAGGTCAAACATATGAAGCACCTGCTTTGGTTTCAGTATTTTCAGCAGAAGGATTAGATGGCGTAAGCGCTGCTTATCATTCATACCTTCGAGCACGTGAAGTACATCCAAAGAAAGAACGCCCACTTACGTTGAACATGTGGGAAGCGTTGTACTTTGATCACAACGAGGAAAAGATAAAAGCTTTAGTTGATGTTGCCGCCGAAGTAGGTATTGAGCGCATAGTTCTAGATGATGGATGGTTCCATTCTCGTCGTAACGATCGTGCTGGCTTAGGAGACTGGGTTATTGATCCTGCAGTTTGGCCAAATGGTTTGTCACCAATCATTAAATACATCAATGACAAGGGAATTGAATTTGGCCTGTGGTTTGAAGGCGAAATGGTTAACCCAGATTCAGACTTGTACCGCGCCCACCCTGAATGGATATTGCATGAAGCAGATCGTGTTCCACCACTGTGGCGCCATCAGTTAGTTCTAGATATTGGCCACGATGGTGCTTTCAATCATGTGCTGGAGCAAACCTCTGCTGTTCTTGGTGCTCACAACATTGGCTATATCAAGTGGGATCACAACCGTGTGCTAATTGATGCCGGTCACCTTGGTGCAGCTGGCGTTCATCGCCAAACACAAGCGATTTATCGTTTATTTGCAGAGCTAAAAAAACGACATCCAGGACTTGAAATTGAATCCTGTGCATCAGGTGGAGCCCGCGTTGATTTAGGCGTGATTGATTATGTGGATCGTTTCTGGACAAGTGATAACAATGATGCGCTAGAGCGCCAAACAATTCAGCGTTGGACCGCGCAAGTTATTGCACCTGAACTCCTTGGTACTCACATCGGTCCAACTCATGGTCACCAAACAGGTCGCACACTAGAGCTTTCTATGCGTGCAACAACAGCTCTTTTCGGCCATGCGGGTATCGAATGGAATATCACAGAAGCAACAACAGAAGAGCGGAAGCATTTAGCAACATGGGCCCAGTACTACAAGAACAACCGTGGCCTGCTTCACTCAGGAAAAATGGTTCGCGTTGATTATCCAGAACCACATGCATATTTGCATGGCGTAACGGCACATAATGGATCACGTGCAATTTTTGCTTACGTGCAATTAACACCAACAGTGTCAATTCATCCATCACCACTTAAGTTTCCTGGGTTAGATGAGAACGCAAACTATGTAATCAAGGCTGTGTTTCCAGCAGGTAAGCCACGCTTTATGTTAATTACTCCACCTGAGTGGATGGCAGGAATAACGATGTCAGGTTCTGCGCTATCTGCAATTGGTGTGACTGCGCCAATTCTGGCTCCTGCAAATGCTTTGTTGATCGAAATAAGTAAGGCTTAATCAACCCAATTCAAGGTTCGCTCCACAGCCTTTTTCCATCCTGCATAACCAACTGAACGTTGTTCTGCAGTACTTGTCGAACTCCAACGACGAGATTGTTGCCATTGCTTTCGAACTTCATCAGTAGATGACCAAAAACCAACTGCTAAGCCAGCTGCATAGGCAGCACCGAGGGCAGTAGTTTCACCAATTAATGGTCGAGTGATATCAATTCCCATAACATCTGCCTGCATCTGCATGCATAAAGAGTTAGCGGTAATTCCTCCATCAACACGCATTTCCTTCATCGGAACGCCACTGTCGGCAACCATTGCATCCATGACATCTCGTGTTTGGTAGCAAATAGCTTCAAGGGCTGCGCGTGCAAGATGTGCCTTTGTTGCGGCGCGAGTTAATCCAACAATTACGCCACGTGCATCTGTGCGCCAATAGGGTGCGAATAAACCAGAAAATGCTGGGACAAAGTAAACACCTGCAGTATCTGTAACAGAAGATGCCAAACTTTCAGTTTCTGCTGCATTTGAGATAATTCCTAATTGATCGCGCAGCCATTGGATTGCAGAGCCAGTAACTGCAACAGAGCCTTCAAGTGCGTAATGTGCTGGTGCATCACCTAGTTTGAAGCAAACCGTTGTCAGAAGGCCATTTTTAGAGCGCACAATTTCTGTGCCTGTGTTTAGAAGTGCGAAGTTTCCGGTGCCATACGTTGTCTTTGATTCGCCGCGTTCAAAACACACCTGACCAACCATTGCTGCTTGTTGATCACCCAAAATTCCTGCAATAGGAATTGCTGTGCCAAAAGGACCGTGGGGATCTGTTAGCGCATAGGTTTCAGAGGAGGATTTAATAACAGGCAGGGCAGAACGTGAAACACCAAAGATGGAAAGAAGTTCTGCGTCCCAATCCAAAGTTTCAAGGTTCATTAACAATGTGCGGCTGGCATTTGTTACATCAGTTGCATGCACGCCTCCGCGGACACCACCAGATAAATTCCACAGTAGCCATGAGTCGATAGTTCCAAATCGCGCATTGGCGCTCTTGGCAGCTGGAACATTATTCAAAAACCAATTCATCTTGCTGCCAGCAAAGTAGGGGGCAATAGTTAACCCGGTTGTGTGGCGAATCTTTTCTTGTTGGGCATCAGATAATGAAGCCAAGAACTCAGTAGTGCGAGTGTCTTGCCAAACAATTGCATTAGACAGGGGTTGACCCGTTGTCACATCCCACACCACCGTTGTTTCACGTTGGTTGGTCAGCCCAATTGCTGCTAAATCTGAGCCCAAAATGTTGGCTTGCTTGAGAGCTCCAGCGATTACTTCTTGAGTTCGCTCCCATATTTCTGTTGCGTCATGTTCGACCCATCCTGCCTGCGGAAGAATTTGGCGATGTTCTAGTTGGTGCTGTCCAACAACCTGGCCTGCGTGGTCAAAGATCATGAATCGAGTACTACTCGTGCCCTGATCCAAACTGCCGATATATGCCACGATGCACAACCCCTCGCCGTAAGTTAGGCTTAGCGTACTCACTCGTTACGGAGATGCAACGCATATGTTCTTGTCACAACTTGGCCCTGACCAGCGTGACTCTGCCATTTCCCAATTAGGCACAGAACAATTCGACATCCTTGTTATTGGCGGGGGAGTCAACGGCGTTGGCGCAGCATTAGATGCCGCCTCTCGTGGATTAAAAGTCGCCCTCATTGAGGCGCAAGACATCGCATCTGGAACATCGAGTAGATCTAGCAAGTTAATTCATGGTGGCCTTAGATATCTTGAACAATACGATTTTAAATTAGTACGTGAAGCGTTGCACGAGCGCGAGCTAATGGTTTCAACGCTGTGCCCACATCTTGTTAAGCCAGTTGGATTTTTGTTCCCACTTACTGAAAAATTAAAAGAGCGCACCTACGTTGGCGCTGGATTGGCTCTCTATGATGCCTTACGTGGATTTCAGCGCGCACTGCCTTGGCACAAGCACCTAAGTCAAAAACAAATTAATGAGATCGCACCATCATTGCGTCATGACATTGTTACCGGTGCAATTAAATACTTTGATGCCCAAGTAGATGATGCTCGCCACACAATGGCAGTTGCACGAACCGCAGCACGACACGGCGCAATTATTGCAACCCAAGTTTCCGCAGAATCTTTAATTCGCGAAGGCAAGCGTGTAGTGGGTGTTAATGCTCTTGATTTAGAATCTGGAAAGAAGATTGCGATTAAAGCAGGTGCAACAATCATGTGCGCAGGCGTCTGGAGCGATCAACTACATGAGCGTTTTGAATTAACTCCGGGATATCACGTGACAATGAGTAAGGGCGCGCACATTGTTGTTCCTGGGTCTGCCATCAAATCTGATGCCGGAATCATTTTAAAGACTCCGATCTCAGTGTTGTTCATAATCCCATGGGGGGATAAGTGGATTGTTGGCACAACAGATACTCCATATGAGGGTGATCGCGCCGAGCCATGTGCGACCAGAGAAGATGTTCAATACATATTGGATCAAGCCAATCGAGTTCTCGAGCCAAAGCTGAAAGCAGATGAAATTATCGGTGTGTATGCAGGATTGCGTCCATTAGTTGCAAACAACAAGAGTGCAACAACAACCAAGCTTTCACGTGAGCACACAGTGGATCGACCAGCTGCAGGTTTTGTTTCTATTGCCGGCGGTAAGTACACGACATATCGTGTGATGGCCAAGGATGTAGTAGATCGCGCAGTAATTGAACTACGTAGATTAACTCAAGAATCTGTAACTGAGAAACTTCCATTAGTCGGTGCCGATGGTTACTTTGCATTAGAGCAACAGAAAGAGCGTATTGCTCAAGAATCTGGGCTAGATGTTGAAACCGTTACACATTTACTCAATCGCCATGGATCACTGATTAGTGAGATCCTTGAAATAATTGAAGAACAACCAAAATTAGCCACCAAACTAGATGCAGATCTGCCATACATTAAGGCAGAAATTGTTTATGCAACCTCACATGAAGGTGCGCGTTCTGTAGATGATGTAATTTCTCGCCGCACACGCTTATCTTTTGAAGCCGTCAACCATGGTGTGCACCTTGCAGATGAAGTTGCAGCACTCATAGCACCAGTTCTTGGTTGGAGCGCAAAAGAGCGCAAGGAATCTATTGCGCAATACATTGAATTAGTTGAACGTGAAATTACAGCCCTAGATGAGCTACTTGAGGTTAATTCTTAATCTGTCCTCTGCAGCCATCAGTGGTTGGCTTTTTAGTCGCAGTAGGTGATGGAGTTGGCTTAGGTGTTGGTGTTGCTCCTTGTGTAACCTCAAAAGTGACCGGAAATGTTGATTCTGCGTGAGTTCCTGAAACATCTTGGAATAAAACTTTTCCGCTATATGTGCCAGCTAATACGCCCTTGAGAGCAAGAGTCCATACTCCGCTTGTTTCTCGCATTATTGTTTGTGTGGGCTTAGTCGCCGGTGTCGTCGTTTTATCAAAGACTAGTTTCACACTTCCTGTTACAACAGGAGAGCCGCTCGGCCTAACCACATTTACTTTAAAGGTAACAAGTTTGTTGGTTGTGCTTGCCGATTGACCCACAACGCTGAGCACCGTTGGTTCTTGTTGTGGCATTAAATCAACAAGAGTTGGCGTCCAACTTCCCCTTGCTAAATCCAAGAAAGATGATGGGGTTCCACGGAAGACATTGAGATCTAATCTATTTCCAGGAACACCGTACTTAGGAGCGATTCCACATGAGGAGTATTGCCACACAGTCCACTGGGAATCACAGTTTGCACCGGTCCATGAGTGAACATAACAACCGCCAGTTTTCATTCCTGGTTGGTTAATTGGATTTGCAGGGTCGATCGCATACTGGGCTAACCACAATGGATATTGAGCAAGTTCTGGAGTACGTGTCATAGAACTTTCTAGAAAGTTTGCATACGAGTAGAGAATTGGAGTTTTACCAGTTTTCTCTTTAACAGATGCCAGAAAAGTAGTTGCCCACAAAGTCACAGCGCTACGGGTTGCATACTTTTGGCATGCACCAGAAGAGGAGTAGCGGACACACTTATTTTCCAGATCTAGCGCGTATGGCAAATCTTTGTCACTGTAACCACCCATAGATGCAAGTCTCCATACAACCTTCTGGGCTTGGGCTAATGCATCTTTCTTAATTCCCTCAGGGTCTGTGACCCCAGGCAAGATTGCGTAGTGATAAAAACCTGTGTAAATACCAGCAGCTTGTGCAGCGTAGTGATCCATTGCGGCGTATTTAACAGATAACAGATCAGCAGACTCTCGAGTATCAGATGCCTTAATGAATACAAATCGCATTCCGGCTTCATACATCTTCACGAAATCTATGGGCTTGTCGTTGGGATGCTGCCAACGACTTATATCTGCGCCATGAATGCGCCCACCAGGGCCAGTTAAATCAATAAATTGAGCAGGATCAGTATTTGAAATCTCAGGTTGCTGCTTAACGGTAATCGAGCGAATGGGTGAGTACAAACTCTTTCCACCAATTACTGACACGGCGCGATAGCGAACATTCGCGTTCAGCGCGGTGGCAAGTGCAGTAACTTTCCAAGTGCCAACCTTGGTGACCTTTGTTGTAAAACGAGTAGTTGTCCACTTTCCATCTGTATCAACTTGGATCTTTACAGTGGTCCCTGAACGGTTTGGCTTTAGATTTCCATACAAAGTCAGCAAAGTCTCTGAAGCACTGGGTGTTTGCTTGACTGACATAGATAAAGTCGATGTGGCTGCAACAGATTGCGGTGCTCCTACGACTGCAACGATTAAAGACAGAGCAAGTAGATAGATCTTGAGTCTCATTGTTCGATAATCTCAACATCTATGCCGATAGTGGATTTGATTGCTACAACCAAGGCAGATTTCAGGTTAGGGCGAGTCTCTGAGTATTCATGTGAGGTCGCAAACTTTCGGCTATCTGAAAAATCTAATGTCAAAGTTCCATTCTCAAATGAGCTTAAGCGAGCATCAAAGTATGCAATCCATGCAACGCGGTTTTCTGACTCGAGGGCATCGAGTACCTGATTCCACTGCCCGCGAATCTGATCTAGCTCCATAGGCGCGAACTTTACCTTTGCAACTTCAAAGAACGGCAAAATTAGTGCCTAGGCGCGCCTATCCATTTGAAATATTCACCAACTAATTGGACACGTAAATTCTTTGATCGGTCTGGTTGCACGTTGAGCACCAGTGCGATCCGAGAAACAATCTGTTCGATCGCTTTTTCACTGACAAATCTCATGCGGCTAATCTCAGCATTTGTTAAGCCATCTGCCACAAGGCGCAAAGTTTCAATCTGGAGATCGGTTAGTTGCGACAGCAAATTTTCTAAAGCTTTCTCATGGAGTGAAATATTGCCACTAACCCATGTGACAGGGGAATCTGGTTCAAGAACCCTTGACTCTGAAATGACATCGCAAAGGGTTGCAACGTTATTCATCGATTTCTTGATGACAACTTTGGCCCCAACCGGGAGGTCAGACCTGAAGTCCCCCAGCAATCTAAGATCTGCGCAAGCGACCAATACAACAACACCAATGGTTGGTACTTCCTTACGGATGTGATTTGCGATCGTAATCGAATGTTCTTCTGAGAGATGCATATCAATGAGGAGCACATTGGGTTGCATGCTGCGCATCAATAGAATTGCCGATGATTCTTTTTGTGCTTCTCCTATTACATTTGTTCCATGCAATTTAAGTGCGGCAGCCATCGTCGATAACTCAAAAGCATCATCCATGACTAGCAATACTCGATCGCTCATACCTAAAAGTTACGCCAAGAATTGCCTAATAGACACAGAGGGGAGACTCAAATGAGGGGTAGCAGTAATTGGGGTGAACTCAATTTGAATCAATGATTAGGCGATTGAGAGATGACTCTCGAGGTCTATGCCAAAAACGGATAACAAGGAAAAGTTTGTTAAAGACTTTGTTGCTGCGTGGACCAAGGTGATGAACGCTGATCGCTTTGATCTGAAGAGCTAAAACTCTTATTCGACTTTTCATTGACTAAACGTCAGTGAACAGTATACAATTTCGAATTAATTAAAAATAATTATGTATTTTTTAGATTCGAGGTGAAGATGTTTAATGCAGATAACGACTACATGAACTCCTCACTTAGAGATCAGGTTGAAGCGTTAAAGGTTTCAGCCAAAAAGGAACCGACAACACCTGAGACTTTACTCTCCCGAGGAAAGTTGTTATGGGAATGGGCAAATAGTTTTTCACTTACGGGGATAGCGCTTCCAGTCGAATGTTCATTCTTTATGACGAGCGTGTTCGTGGGAAGCATTGCCGGAGAGTTCAGTGTCCTTAAAAGAGATCCAATTGTATCCTCTAATGATTTAGATCAAATGATTGAGGAACTGACACTAAAAGAAGAACATTTTGGTTCTCTTGGAACTTTCGCCTTAGCCCGCAAGCCTGCGATGATCGTTAATAGTCTGGAAACTTTTCAGCAAGTCTTTTCAGTTGGGACCTTGTCACTGCTTAAAGGTGGAGGATTACTTATAGCTCGTAATGGCTTCGTAGACCATGGCATACCGCAGCAAGAAAATCCAAGTGCGGAAAATTATGTATCAATTCAGACAAGCCGTATGGGTGCCACATTCCGCGCAAGCAGTTTGGATATGCGTGGACTACGTGGCGGTATTCGTGCACCAATACCTGTTCTGTTTTTTGAATTAGCCGGTGCAGATTTAGTCACAGGCGACACGGTGACCATTACCTATGGGGACACCTCGAAGGGCAGTGCTGGTTTTAGAGTTCAATCAACATCAACTGATGGATTCAAACTACCTATATATGTGGATTTTGCTGGAAATAGAAATTTTGTAACATTCGAGAGTCCGGGTTTCGAAGTCGCTGGCGGGCCTGCACACTCCGTGCATGGATTTGTGCCTGCCATAACCGGGATCGGTGAGCCCTTCGAACTAGTTTTGCGAGCCGAGGATATGGCCCGCAATAGAGCAACAGGAGTAATTCCAGGATATGAAATATCTTTAAATGATGAGCCGATAGCGCAAATTCCATCTGGAAATGAAGCGATCATAAAGATTGATGGATTATCGATACAGAATGAAGGCACGTACAGATTCAAAATCGCCTCTACCGATGGTGTCGCTTGCTTTAGCGACCCAGTATGGGTGAAAAAGAATGTTAAGAATCATATTTATTGGGGAGATCTGCATGGTCATTGCGAATTTGCGGACGGGCAAGGTTCCCCAGACGCTTACTTCCAGTTCGGAAGAGATGATGCACGCCTTGATTTTCTCTGCTTATCCGAACACGATGTATTTTTAGATGACTTCAAGTGGAAGTATTTACAAGATTGTTTGGCGCGTTATGAAGAAGAGTCTTCTTTCGTGCCACTACTTGCTTACGAATGGACCGCACCACCGGGACTCGGCGGACATCACAATGTCTATTTCCGTAAACGAGATGGAGAAATTGTCGGATTACACAAAGCTCATAATTTGGGAAGCTTATTCGAAGCATTGAAGCATCTAAATAATGATGGGGACGTCTTAGTCATTCCTCACGCACACCAGATCGGTGATTGGAAACAAGCCGATGCTGAACTAGTTGCTGGTGCCGAAATAGTTTCACAGCATGGAGCTTTCGAATGGTTTGGTCAGAGGTATCTGGATTTTGGACACCACGTTGGTTTTGTTGGGGGGTCAGATAATCATCAGGGCCATCCAGGTTACTCATCAGCATCCCCAACAATTATTGAAAGCAAGAATGGGTTAACAGGGGCCTTGGCACCTGCTTTAACTTCAGAGAAGGTGTTTTCAGCTATTCGCAATCGATCAGTGTATGCAACTTCAGGTGAACGAATACTTTTAGATTTTAGCGTTGATGGGACTGAAATGGGAGGGACCATTCCAGAAGAAGGCTCTCACAAAATTCATGCAGCCATTTCAGGCACGGCACCATTGCAGCAAATTGAAATCATACGAGGGAATAAGACTGTCTTTTCTCGCAATTTCGGTGGCACCCTTGGTCAATCGAATGTATTGCGAGTTGCATTTAAATCTCCCTCGAGTGTTGTAGGGCATGACAATCCTCGAGGTTATCGAATCTGGAAAGGTTGGTTGGACTTTGGACGTGACCTAATCCAAGAAGTTGATTCTTCAGACCTGTTTAATTTTCATCTGGAGCATGCTGAAATTCACAAAGGTGGCAGGAGCCGTATAGATTTTGAGGTCCATACTCGTGGACAATCTGATGCAATATTTTTGAAGTTGGATGAATTACTCATTAGCGATGTGATGACAATGCATCTAGAGGAGACTGTTGAAAGCGCCGACTCCCGGTTTATCAGGGCACGTGACACGATGGAATCAATTCAATTTGCGCTACCAGCAGCTGAATTGGTAAATGGTCCCGTGAGCAAAGAGATCTACACAGGTTCTTATTGCGATGTAGTACAACTAGATATTTTGGATCCCGACGGCGCGTGGGATGCTGATTTTGTTTTCGAAGATAAAGAAGAAAGCACAATGAAAGGTGAGCACTACCGTCTTCGTGTTGAACAAATTGATGGTGCAACAGCTTGGTCCAGCCCAATTGCAATTACTAGTGGGGCGGGTCGGGCTCGAACCGACGACGACGGAATTATGAGTCCTAACCTATT
>ENA-UOYL01000534-UOYL01000534.1-marine-metagenome-genome-assembly--contig:-NODE-534-length-13714-cov-6.333578_pt1 | contig 13714 bp, 11 predicted proteins | sample MGYA00238173_ERZ767189 | MGnify/ENA primary metagenome ERZ767189 (study PRJEB28943, sample SAMN06267163) | marine metagenome | isolation source: Columbia River Estuary | place: USA:Columbia River Estuary... | reverse complement strand
GCCTTGTGAGCCAAAACTGACTTTGCCTGGATTGGCCTTGGTATAGGCAATCAATTCTTTGACATTGTTGGCCGGAAAATCAATGCGTGCTGCAATAGCGTTCGGCACACTGGCCATCATAATGACCGAGCTTAATTTAGCTGGGTCAAAGCGCATGTCTTTGTAAAGGTACTGATTGATGGTCATGGGGCCAGGCGGTGTGGCCAGAAGGGTATAGCCATCGGGTTCGGCTGAGGCCACAGACTGCGCACCAATGTTGCCGCCAGCACCGGGCCTGTTGTCGACGACCACAGCTTGTCCCCATTTCTCTGTGAGTTTTTGCGCCACACCGCGCGTCATGACATCGACAGTGCCTCCTGGCGGGAAATTGACGATGATGCGAATGGGCTTGCTGGGGTAACTGTTTGCATCCTGGGCGTTCGCTGAAAACACAAGCAAGGATAGAAGCGTGGTGATTGCAAACTTGACGCTGTTTCGACGATGCATTTTGGTCTCCCGTGAAATAAGATTTAAAAGCGATTTATTTAAGTCAAAATTTTTTCATTTCATTTAGCTTGGTCATTCTGAGTCTTGGTTAAATGAGGTGCTATCAGTTCTAGAGTTCGCAACAGGCCTTGAGGATCAGCTTGGTTTTTTCCTGCTATGTCCATGCCACTGCCATGGCCGACACTTGAAAGCAGGACTTGAGCGCCAATGCTCAGTGCGCTGGCGGAGTGAGGTGCCAAGAGCTTCACTGGAATATGACCCTGATCGTGAAAGATGGCCACATACAAATCGTGTTGCTTTTGCGCTAAGAAAACATCACCGCCTTGAGGGCCTGTCACGTCGTAACCGGCATCCTGAAGAGATTTGACGGCAGGCACGGTATTGGCCAAGTCTTCAGGGCCAAAAAGGCCGCCCTCAGAGGCATGGGGGTTGATGCCAAACACGGCCACTTTGGGTTTGGCAATTCCTAAGCTGACGCAAGCTTTGATGCCTGCAATGCTTGCCCTTTGAATGAGCTGAGAGTTAAGTCGATTGAGTGCTGTTTGAACACTTTCATGAAGCGTGACATGAACAATTTTCAAACCACCGCCTACCAACATCAAAAACACTTCGTCCTCGTTCAAGCCACACACTTTGGCAACCAAAGACGGATAACCGCTGAAAGCAATGCCGGCCTGATGGATGGCTGTCTCGTGGTGAGGACAAGCGATGACGGCTTGCAATTGGCCAGCTTGACACGCTTGAATGGCGGCGGTTGCACTTTCGACGGCAGATTTTCCTGCTGCTGCACAGACAAGACCAGGCTGAAATTCCGCCTCTGACAGGCCACCGACATTTATAAATTCAACTTGTTGGGCCAAGCTTTGCAGGCCCAATGATTGAGCCGTTTGGTCCCATACAAGTTTGGGGCCAAACACGGTGATGGACTGAAGCGCAGTAGCCGGTAATTGGCTCAGTGCCTTCAGGGCAATTTCAGGGCCAATGCCGTTTGGATCGCCTAAGCTGAGTCCAATCTTGTGGGTGGGCTGGGTCATAAAGGCAAGGCCAAAAGCGTGTCTGTGACGGTGCTGTCGCAAACTGCAATTCTTTCTTTCAGCACAATGCCGAAAGAGTTGGCTTTCGATGCTGGTGCATCACTTTTGACAAACTTGTCTTTGTAAAAACCTGTTGCAAAGACATCGGTTTGGCCCGTGGCCATGATGCGGGCCACCATGAATGGTGTGTGTGCATAAGTGGCTTCTGAGTTTTGCTGAACGATGGCAGGTATACCCAAAATATGGCGGTATCTTTGTCGTTCATAAATATTGGCCAAACGCAAAGCAGCAATTCGGTCTATGAGCATGTTGCGAGAGTCTGCATACACAATGCCTGCAGGTAAATTCTCATTTTCATTTTCAATGTGGGTGATGCGGTAATGAGTGTCTTCAGAGAAATACTCAGGCCACTCTTCAAGAGCGTCGCTGTCAATGGTCATTGCATAGGCTGCATTGAAAGCGCACAGTGTCATTAAGTCAATCATGAGTGCTTTCTGCCGATCAAATTTTCATGTGGCTGCGATAGGCTTTCCAAAATCCCCGGACGGAGGTTTCGGTAGCGCGGCCTTCACTTGAGCCCGTGTGATCGCCACCCATTTCCACCACAGCTTGGTGATCTTGTGCGCCTTGGATGCCGCGTTGAACAAAGCCACCCACGGCGCCGTCTTCCATCGAGATAAATCCAGCGGGCCCAATTAAATTGGATTGCTTGAGGCGTGTTTTGCGTTGCTCTGGCGTGTCGTCGGCATAGCCGAAATAGGTCCAGTTTAGTTCTGTGCGACCAACACCTTTGGGTAACACTTGGCGAACAGCTAAGCAATTTTGAATTTGCTGCAGAACAAAGCCAGGAAACATCGACAAAATTTGCAGTGTGATGCCATCGTCGTATTCTTTGAATCCCGCTAACAAAGAGCGATCCTTTAACAAGTATTGATCGTTATCAGCTCGAATGGCTTGGTCTTTGTATGAGTTGTCTGCACTGTCGTTTTCAACAATAGAGTAGCTCACATGGTGTCCGCCCGTTGGATCGACGATAACGCCACCTTTCTGCGACAAGCGGTTGAGCTTGAAGGTGGTGAAGAACATGTGAAGCAGACTGGCGTGGTAGCTGTCTTTCACATTTTCAACATAAAGTTTCCAGTTGTTGGGCAATGCTTGCGTGAAACGTCCAATCACTTGAATCGGTTTGTGCAGAACGCGTTGAATTCGTGCGCATATTTCTGGCCCTAAATAAATTTCAATGTCGGGCGTTTCTTCAGAAAACGTGCCGAACACCAGGCCACAAAAAACAGAGACACGTAATTTTCTGGGGCCATGCTCTTCTTTGCAGAAGGAAGCGGGCATACCGCCTTGACCTTTAACCCCTTTGGCAAATGCCACGCCAGTTAAATCGCCTTGGCGGTTGTAACTCCAAGCGTGGTAAACGCATTGAAAGTTGGCGTCTTTGCCAGACTTTTCCAAGGCAATCAAAGCACCTCTGTGTGCACACCTGTTTTCAAAGGCATAAATTTGCTGGTCTTGGTCTTTGACCACCACAACAGGCGTTTCACCAACATGGGTGGTGCGGTAGTCGCCTGCATCTTGCAGGTCAGCTTCTAAGCACAAAAAATTCCAGGTCTTGCCGTGAAAAATATCCAGCTTTTCCTGCTCAGCAATTTCTACATCGTTGTAGATTGAATACGGAATGCGCGTAAGCGAATCACTTTTCCAGTGGATTCTTTGGGTGTCCATGGTCTTGATTCAATCCAATGAGACGTTGGTGGTTTTGATAACCGCTTGCCATTTTTCTGACTCATCGCGAACAAATTTGGCTGTTTGCTCAGGACTCCAACCTCTAGGCTCAGCGCCTTGTTCTAAAAACTTTTGCTTGATTTCAGGATTGGACAGCGCTTCTGAGAAGGACTTGTAGATGTTGGCCATGGCTGTTGCTGGTGTGCCAGGTGGTGCCATGACCGAGAAAAAAGTAACCGCCTGCATGCCGGGCAGTTTTTGCTCACTGAAAGTGGGCACTTGGGGCAGTGCTTTTGAGCGTTGATCGTCCGCGACTGCAAAGATTCGAAGTTTGCCTGCCTGGTGAAACTGCATGGAGGAACTGAGGTTGTCAAAGAAAATATCAACGGTTCCTGCCATCAAATCGACCAAGGCTGGAGCTGTACCTTTGTAGGGAATGTGAATCAACTCGGTTCCAGTCAGCTGCATGAACATGCTTGCAGTGAGATGTGAAGTAGAACCATTGCCCTGAGATGCGTAGCTCATTTTTCCTGGATTCGCTTTTAAATAAGCAATGAGTTCGGTTAAGTTTTTGGCTTGAACTTTAGGGCCGACTGCCAAGACATTGGGGACGGTTGCCATGACTGTGATGGGCTGCCAGCGTGTAGGATCAAAACTCAATTTTTTATACAGGTGGTGGTTGATTGCAACTGGTCCAGGAGGTGACGTCAACAAAGTACTGCCATCAGGATCAGACTTGAAAACAAAGTCGGCACCAATATTGCCACCTGCACCGGCCTTGTTTTCAACTAAAACACCTGCAGGAAATTGAGCTCGCATTTTCTCTGCCAGCAAGCGAGGTAGAACATCTGCTGTTCCGCCAGCTGGAAATGGAACGATTAATTTGAGGGGTTTGGTGGGTTGAGCCCAGACCGTGGAGGTGAGAGCCAAGCTGGATATCACGCCAGTTAAACAAATTTTGATGCAGCTTCGATAGATGGCAATCATGTTTTTTCCTTTTGGATCCAATAACTTATTGGGAATCATCATATCTATAAAGTTTCCTTGCAAAATGAGGGTTTTCCGATTCAATGGCGCATGAGTGAATTGCGCTCACAAAGAACCTATGAAACAAACTCACCAACCTGGGGCTTGGCCCTCGCCTTTATCAGCCAACTTATTGGCCCAAGCGGGCAGTAGCCTGATGTGGTCGCAGCCCATGGGCGACGACCTTTGGTGGGATGAGGTCAGGCCCAGTGAAGGAGGGCGCTCGCTGGTGGTGAGTCGTCAACTGGGCGATATTTTGAAGGCGCCATGGAGTGCCAAAAGCCAAGTGCATGAGTACGGGGGAATCAGTTGGCTAGGGTTGATGCTGGATGGCAAAGCCATGCTGGCCTTTGTGAACAAAGCTGATCAGCGCATTTACATCACTGAGCCCAAGGGCGAGCCGCAGCCCTTAAGTCCTGAACCGCCTGCAGGGCAGAGTCATCGTTACATTGAGATGATTGCGGTAGGTAATGAAATTTGGTGCATTCGCGAGGTGCACCTCGAGGGCCGCGTTGAGCGCAGTTTGGTTGCGCTCAGCTTGAAGTCTGATGGTGTTGCCACATTGCGCATTTTGGATGCTTCATCGCACTTTTATGCACACCCTAGAGTTTCTGCTGATGGCCGACATTTGGCTTGGATCACGTGGGAGCACCCTCAAATGCCATGGGATGGCACGGAGCTTCGTGTGGCCGACGTTTCAAACGGCAAATTGAGCAATGTGCGTGTCTTGGCGGGCAATGTTGAAACTTCATGTTTGTCGCCCGAGTGGGGGCCGAACAACGAGCTTTATTTCATCTGCGACCAAAGTGGTTGGTGGAATCTTTGGCAGGGTGATTTGAGCGGCAAGCTAACGCACTTGGTTGAAGAGGCCAGTGAATGGGGCTTTCCACTTTGGCAGTTGGGCATGCGGGCCTTGTCTGTTTTGCCTGATGGACATGTGCTGTCGGTGCATGGCGCTGTGGACGCTAGAAAAATTGTGCGTGTGCATCCACAGACGCGGGCCATGCAAGATTTAAATTCAGAGCTGACCGATTTCAAACCATCGTTGAGTGTTTCTAATAGCAAAGCGTATGCAGTGGGCGCCAGTGGCAAAGTAGTTTCGCAATTGATTGAAATTGATTTGTTGAGTTGGCAAGTGTGTGATGTGGTGACTTCGATTGAATCGCCCGTTGATGCCAGTTATTTTCCTAAGCCACACGAGATCAGTGCCGAGCGTGCAGACGGTCGAAAAGTGTTTGCCATTTTGCATTCAGCACACCATCCAGATTTTGAACCCTCAGAGAAACCGCCTTTGATGGTGGTGGTGCATGGCGGGCCCACCGCCAATTCTTCGGCCACGCTGTCAATGAAATACGCGTACTTCACATCGCGCGGTATTTCTGTGGTCGATGTGAACTATGGCGGGTCTACGGGGTATGGGCGTGATTATCGAAATCTGCTTCGTGGGCAATGGGGTGTGGTGGATTGTGAAGATGTTTTGGCGGTGGTTGAGTCTCTTATTGCGCAAGGCATTTGTGCTGCCGATAAGGTGGTCATTCGGGGAGGCAGTGCAGGTGGTTTTACAGTGTTAAATGCGCTGGTTCACAGCAAAAGTTTTGCGGCCGGTGCTTCCTATTACGGCGTGGCTGATTGCACCACGCTGGCCACTGACACCCACGACTTTGAGTCTCGCTATTTAGACACCATGATTGGTGCTTATCCAGCAGAAAAAGATTTGTACATTGCGCGCTCACCCATCACGCATGTGAATCAATTAAGCTCGCCCCTCATTTTGTTTCAAGGCTTGGACGACAAGGTGGTACCACCTTCACAGTCGGAAGCATTTCGCGATGCTTGTGCAGCCAAAGGCCTGAAGCATGCTTATGTAGCTTATGAAGGCGAGGGGCATGGATTTAGGCAGGCTTCGACCATTGTGTCTTCACTAGAAACTGAGCTGAAGTTTTATGGCGAGGTTCTGGGCTTTGTACCCCAGATGTAGGTCAGTTGCTGAAGGCGCTATTCAATTGGTTTGACATCGACCACAAAGTATTCTGTGTCGCCGAAACAGGAGGAGGGCAGCCCTTTGTGTTGCTCGTAGTTCAAGGTCACGCGCTTGCCTGCTGCAGCACTCACTTTTTGAGCAACAGCTTCATCGCGAACCGTGAACAGGAATTTTTCGGGTGCTGAGCCTGGCATGGCCACCAAGGAAAGCTCGCCTTCCCATGTTTTGCAAATCCAGCCCTTGTGCGAGACCTTTTGTAAAAAGCCTGCGCGCTCGCCGCTTGAATAGCTCCAGTTGAGTGCCATGTAAACGTAGAGGCTGAACAAGGCAATGGCACTCACCAACAGGATGGTGAGTGATTTGAGTACTTTGGTAGCGTTGAATGTGGTCATTGCTTGATTTTAGATTAGGAATCTTTGAGTTCCTATGTCAAATCAATAGGTGAGTTCTAAGACGGTGGTGTGTCCTTGTGCCGCTGGCCAAGTGAGGCCGATCAGTTTCTCTCCGTTGAACTCAGCTGAAATGCTGCGCTGAAGGGTATCTGGAAGACGGAGTCTGACGTTGGAGTTGCCTGCGCCAGTGCCTTTGGTAATGCCGGGCAGTTCTGATTTGCCATCAAATACCATGGTGTCTCGGTCGGCATCAAAGTAACCTCTTGGCCGAGTCAATGTGACAACTGCCTGTGCAGCATTGTCTGCATCGGCCATGCGTTCGGGACGCATGTGAATGATTTGGCTTGAACGGGCGAAGGGGCTTCGGTAGAAGTGCGTCGTGGCATAGCCTGGTGCTGTGACTACAAATTCGTATCTGGCTGTGGAATGGCCTTGGAAAGGGCCCCAGGCTCCATCTGCTGTAATGGTCTTTTGATGGACTGCATTGCCCATTCGTTTGCCAGTAACGGTGTCAATTTCAAAGACTTCTAAGGAAGCGCCTTTAAGGGCTAAGTTGTTCACAAAATTGCCACTGCTGGCGTTGCTTGGATCTTGACCGAGGCCAAAGACCTTGCCATTCAAGCGCACTTGTTTTTCTTCAACGATGTTGTGAGTGGGTTTTTGACCCGTTAGAAATTGGTAAGCGGCATTAAAAGATGCTTGCGAAAAAGATGTTTCGCGATGGTCAATGCGTGGAATGACCACGTTATTTGCGCCCTTAAGCTCAGGGCCATCAAAACCAACTAGGGTGGCACGGCCTTTCATGCCAATCCAGAAGCCATCTGGCTGGGCAAATTTATCGTTGTTGTCTGAGCGAATGGTCATCCATTTAGTTGGGCCACAAACTTCATCGCCTTTTTCATTCTTGGGGGCGTTCAGTTGTTTCAGAAATGGACCTGCGCCAGAAAACTCGCTGGCATCGTTTAAGCCTGGAACGGCTTGAACACCATGACTTGTGCCGCCACCGATGACGGCATGGCTGACGGTTTGCGATCCACCACCGTTGCAAATGTAGTTGCGAATGGCGTTACCACCGCGAGAATTTCCAATTAATACGACTTGTTTGGCACCTGTCTTTTTCATGACCGCTTCAACTTCAGATTTTAAAAAGTTCATGTGCTCTGAAGTTGAAGACCGACCCACTTGCTCTTTGGGATCGGCATCTCTGGCAAGCGGGTAGGGCAAATTAATGGCATGCAATAAATCTGGGTGCCAGCCATTGGATTCGAATCTCCACATGGTGGTTTGCCAAAGCGCGCCAGAGTCGCCATTACCATGAACGAAAACAAGGGGAGGCAGCTGGGTCAATTGTGAGGGCATGAGTGTGGAACAAGCTGTTAAGAACAGAGCCGAAGCCGTGCTAAGAGACAATAGCCATTTGGAGGGGTAAGTTAAGTTCATAACGATCACTGATTAAAATGAGCTATTGTGCAGAGTTTGTGTGTCAGAAGCATGAGGCACAATAATTGGGGTCAGAGCAACATTAATTTCCAATCAGTGGGGGTAGAGGCTAAGGGGGGCTGACGATTTGTGGTACCCCACCATGAGGAAGCCCCCCTTAGCCTCTGCCCCCACTGATTGGAAATTAATGTTGCTCTGACCCCATTTGTTTTCCCCCCAATTAAAGTTTCATGAGTTCACGCACATCTGTTTCGTAGTCTTTGAGTTTGCGCTGCGCTTTCAAGCGTTGGGCGGGTGACATGGTGTTGTGAAGTTGCGCTAAATTTTGGCAGGCTTGTTGCTCAAGCTGAAGTTGTTTTGACAATTCACCTGCATCTTTAGGCCGCACCGATTGCAAGATCAATGACTGCAGTGCTTTCTCCACTTGCGGTAAAGGCATTGCAGGTTTGGTGATTTCAGAAGACATGGCCTGCAACGCAATCAATTGTTCTTGTTGACGTTTGAGTCGCCGCTGATAACTCGCCTCTGGGGACCAAGTCGATTGTAAAAATTGCTGTTTGAGAACCTGTCTTTGCTCCAAGTTCAAATCGCCATAAAACGAGTTGAAGCGCTCAGCGGCAAGATCGACTCGCTTTTTGATGCGGGAATCTGGCGTGCCTTGAACCCATTGCTTTTTCCAATCTTCATTGCGCGAGGCCCACTCTTTTTCCAAATGCTTGAGCTGCTTGGCGCTCAATTGAGACACCACCGGCGCAGCCAAGCGACTGCTCTCCTGAATGAAGGATTCAACGCGAACTTGAGCACCTTCCCAAATTTTGCAGGCCTGCTCGGGGGTGATGTTTTGAGGGGCCAATGTTTGGGCTTGTACCAGCAGTTCGGCAATGGCCGGCAGCTCTTCTTTGCGGTGCCAAGTTTGAAGCTTTTGAAGCGCCGCCTTGGCTTGGGGGCCTTGGGTATCGCTGAAGTCAATGTAGCTGTCTAACCACCAAGACGCGATATCGGGCAGATTGTTGTAGCCGAGCCTGACGGCGCTACAGCCCGTCAAAATGACGCTCATTGACACAGCCACCAAAGAAGCCGTGATAATTCGGAACCAAAAGGATAATTTCGCCATGTCGGACAACTCAGTTAATCAAGCCCTATTTTCGCTCGAACAGCCGCTGGACGTGGTTGTCATGGCGGCAGGTAAGGGTACTCGAATGAAAAGTCGGATTCCCAAGGTATTGCAGCGTTTGGCCGGTCAGCCCTTGTTGGGGCATGTACTGGACACAGCCGCTCACTTAAAAGCCCGATCTGCCGTCGTCATTACAGGCCACGGCGCAGACGAAGTAGAAGCTGCCGTTTCTTTGGGATCAGGCAAATTGGCCGTCAAATTTGTCAGACAAGAACCTCAGTTGGGTACAGGGCATGCGGTGCAACAAGCGGTGCCAGTGCTGGCAGATGATGGCTTGGTGGTGGTGCTGTCGGGCGATGTGCCCCTGACGCACGCCGACACGCTCAAAGCCTTGATGGCCTGTGTGCGTCCGGCAGGATCGACAGCTGATCGCCTGGCCTTGCTCACCCTCGACATGCCCAACCCAACAGGCTACGGCCGCATTGTGCGTTCAGCAAAGGGCGACAGTGTGCTGGCCATCGTGGAGCAAAAAGACGCCAGCCCAGAGCAACTGAAAATTCAAGAGGTGTACAGCGGCATCATGGCCGTGCCCGCCAAACAACTCAAAACTTGGCTGGCCAAACTCGACAACCAAAATGCACAGGGTGAGTACTACCTTACCGATGTGGTGAAGTGGGCGGTGGCCGATGGCGTGACAGTTGTGGCGCATCGCATTCAAGACGAACTGCAAGTGACAGGCGTCAACAGCCCCCAACAACTGGCCCAATTGGAGCGCGCTTACCAGTTGCAAAAAGCAAACGACTTGATGTTGCACGGCGTGCGCTTGGCTGATCCTGCGCGCTTTGATGTGCGCGGTGAATTGCACTGTGAAGCCGATGTTGAAATCGATGTGAACTGCGTGTTTGAAGGCCAAGTTCATTTGGGCGAAGGCGTGCGCATTGGCCCCAACTGCGTCATTGCCAACGCGCGCATTGCCTCAGGTGCAGTCATCCATGCCTTCACCCACATCGATGGTGAAAAGTTAGGCGTAACAGTCGGGGAGAGCGCCTTGGTTGGGCCGTTTGCAAGACTGCGTCCGGGTGCAGAATTAGGCCCCGAAGTGCACATTGGCAATTTTGTCGAAGTGAAAAATTCCACCTTGGCCAAAGGCGCCAAAGCCAATCACTTGGCTTACCTCGGCGATGCCACCGTGGGTGAGCGCGTGAACTATGGCGCGGGTAGCATCACGGCCAATTACGACGGTGCCAACAAACACCGCACCATCATTGAAAACGATGTGCATGTGGGCAGTAACTGTGTGTTGATTGCACCGGTCACAATTGGTGCAGGCGGCACAGTAGGCGGAGGGTCCACCATCTCCAAGAGCACAGAGCCCGGTGCTTTAAGTGTGGCGCGTGGCAAGCAAGTGAGCATTGCCAATTGGAAGCGGCCGCAGAAAACGCCGAAGGCGAAGTGATGGCCTCGGCGAATGCCGATGCATCAATGAGCAGGCCTTAAGCGGGCCCTTAGCAGGTCGGTTGCTTATGGGGTTGGCAGCGTTATTTGAGTGCCAAACTTGGCGCGCTTCACGCTGAAAAAAGCTTTGACATTGCGCACGTTGGCATCTTGCGTCAGAAGCCTTTGCGTGAAGGCCAAGTAGGCAGGCATGTCGGGCACTTGCACCACCAGCATGAAATCGGGGCCGGGCGATACACGCCAACATTGCTGAACTGCGGTCTCTTGAACGGCGCGTGTTTCAAAGGCCTGCAGCAACTCTTCGCCTTGTTTGTCTAGGCTGACTTCGATCAATGCCGTGACGCTGTGACCCATGAGTTGCCCCAGTTTGTCCGACGACAAAATGGCCACTTGCTTCTCAATCCAGCCTTCTTGCAGCAATCGCTTGGTGCGGCGCAAGCAGGTGGCGGCAGAAAGGCGCAATTTGTCGGCCAATGCAATGTTGCTGATGCTGGCATCGGCTTGCAAAGTAGCCAGCAATTGCAAGTCTGTGGCGTCTAAAGTGCTTTTAATGTTGTTGAAATCAGAGTTCATGATGTTGATCATTGTTTCAATAAAGTATTAATTATGAAATAATAAGTTAAATATTAAATAAAATGAAATTTAATTTCAAATTATTATTTAAATTAATCATTAATTTTTAACCAAGAGGCATAAGATGCCCGCACATTGAATTTAAAGGGTAGACCCATGTGCGGCATTGTTGGTGCAGTTTCAGACAGAAACATCGTTCCCATCTTGGTTCAGGGCTTGCAACGCCTTGAATACCGAGGTTACGACTCTTGTGGTGTGGCCATCCATGAAGCCAGTCTCAAGCGCAGCGTGGGCGGTTTAAAGCGTGCTCGCAGCACGTCGCGCGTGTCTGAACTCATGTCGCAAATTGAAACCGATCATCTAGAAAGTGGCACTGGCATTGCACACACCCGTTGGGCCACACACGGTGCGCCTGCGGTGCACAACGCGCACCCGCATTTCAGCTCAGGCCCTGGCAGCTTGGATAGCTTGAAAGACAAGTCGGGCCGCGTCGCCTTGGTACACAACGGCATCATTGAAAACCACGACGAGTTGCGTGCGCAGTTGCAAGCCAAAGGCTATGTGTTTACCAGCCAAACCGATACCGAAGTTATTTCGCATTGGGTGGACAGCGTTTACGACGGTGATTTATTTGAAGCCGTCAAAAGCACCGTGAACGAACTCAAAGGTGCGTACGCCATTGCTGTGTTTCACAAAGACGAACCGCAACGCGTGGTGGGTGCACGTGCAGGCTCTCCGCTTATTTTGGGAGTAGGCACATCACACCACGAAAACTTTTTAGCCAGCGATGCCATGGCCTTGGCAGGTGTGACCGATCAAATTGTGTACCTCGAAGAAGGTGACTTGGTCGACATTCAATTGGGCAAGTATTGGATTGAAGACCGCGAACACAATCGCGTAGAGCGCCCCGTGAAAACGGTGCATGCACACAGCGGTGCGGCAGAACTTGGCCCTTACCGCCACTACATGCAGAAAGAAATTTTTGAGCAACCGCGCGCCATTGCAGACACCTTGGAAGGCGTAGAGCACATCGTGCCGGAGTTGTTTGATGGCTTGAATGGTGGCGCCCATTCAGAAAGTGCTTTCAAAGTTTTCAAAGAAATCGACAAGGTTTTGATCCTTGCGTGTGGCACCAGTTATTACAGTGGCTGCGTGGCCAAGTATTGGCTGGAATCTGTAGCCAAAATTCCATGCCAAGTAGAAATTGCCAGCGAGTACCGTTACCGAGATTCAGTGCCTGACCCCCAAACTTTGGTGGTTACCATCACGCAGTCGGGCGAAACGGCAGACACATTGGCAGCCCTAAGGCACGCACAAAGCCTTGGCATGCAGCACACGTTGACCATCTGCAATGTGGCTACATCGGCCATGGTGCGCGAATGCAAGTTGGCCTATGTGACACGCGCTGGCACTGAAATTGGTGTGGCTTCAACCAAGGCTTTCACCACGCAATTGGCGGGTTTGTTTTTGCTAACTTTGGCATTGGCGCAGAGCAAGGGACGTTTAAGCGAAGCAGACGAGTCCCTGCATTTAAAAGCCATGCGACATTTGCCCGCAGCGCTGCAAGCTGTGTTGGCACTTGAGCCGCAAATTATCAGTTGGTCGCAAGAGTTTGCGTCCAAAGAAAACGCTTTGTTTTTGGGGCGCGGTACGCACTATCCAATTGCTTTGGAAGGTGCTTTGAAGTTGAAAGAGATTACATACATTCATGCAGAAGCTTATGCGGCCGGTGAACTTAAGCATGGCCCTCTCGCTTTGGTAACCAGCGAGATGCCGGTTGTGACTGTTGCGCCTAACGATGCGTTGCTGGAGAAACTCAAGAGCAACATGCAGGAAGTTCGTGCGCGTGGAGGAGTGCTTTATGTGTTGGCCGATGGCGATACCAAGATTGAGAGCAGCGAGGGTGTGAATGTGATTCGGATGCCAGAGAATTATGGTGTGTTGTCGCCTATTTTGCATGTGGTGCCGTTGCAGTTGTTGGCGTATCACACGGCCTGTGCTCGGGGGACTGATGTGGATAAGCCTCGTAACTTGGCTAAGAGTGTGACTGTTGAGTGATCTTGGTATGCTGGGACTTTTCTCCGGATGGACGTTGGTGAGATGGCTTGAGGGGGCTTCCTCATGGTGGAGTACCACAAATCGTCAGCCCCCTCAAGCCATCTCACCAACTTCGTGGTGTTAGGGACATTTTGCGCCGGACATCTTCCGAACACAAAGGCTTGAGCTGATTGGCATAGGCGGCTGACGATTTGTGGTACTCCACCATGAGGAAGCTGCCTATGCCAATCAGCTCAAGCCTCCCTCCAAGTAGCAATGCCCCAATCCCCCTAGCCAACCCCATGCGAAAATCCTGATAAATCTGAAACTGGCAAATATCAATGAAATCCACCCACATCGGACTCATCGGCCTAGGCGTCATGGGCGAAAACTTAGCACTCAACTTAGAGCGCAACGGTTTCAGCGTCACTGGCTTTGACTTAGA
>ENA-UOYL01000529-UOYL01000529.1-marine-metagenome-genome-assembly--contig:-NODE-529-length-13740-cov-2.551197_pt1 | contig 13740 bp, 32 predicted proteins | sample MGYA00238173_ERZ767189 | MGnify/ENA primary metagenome ERZ767189 (study PRJEB28943, sample SAMN06267163) | marine metagenome | isolation source: Columbia River Estuary | place: USA:Columbia River Estuary... | reverse complement strand
TGCTCTTTGTATATCTTAACTATGTTCATTTTTGATTGAAATTAGACTTGATTAAATAATTTACTGTACTTTCTATATCTAAACTAAATGCGTCTGTTATAACGCTTGATAATTGGCTTATATTCTTTTTGACTGCTTTTTCTAAAAACTTGTTTGGCTCTATACCTTGGTGATAAACTGATTCACGAACCGCATAAGGTGATAATCCTCTTTTGTTTGACCAATCTATAAAATGTTTAACACTTGGCTTTACACCTTCTTTAAATGAGTATGGCGATCCTTTGCCTTTTTGCTTCCACATCTTGCCTTTGTTGTTTGTTCGTTTAAATGCTGATGTTTGCTTTCTTACACCTCCCACACCTCGAACACCTTTATCTACAAAAGCACCATATTTTGACATTAAGATATTTATCTCAATAGAATTTTTAGAAACCTTTGCACCTTGATTTACTAAACTGTTTTTTAATTGACCTGTATCAACTTTGCCCGTACTTTCTAAATTAGCTTTTGCATCTTTTACGATGTTATTACTAAAATCATTCAAGGCTTGTTTTAAGTTGTCAATCTTTAACATTTGTTTATATCGTTTGGTACCGTTAGGTTTATAGTTGTGGTAAATCCTGCTAGCATATTTTCAAATTCTTTGTTTATGAATTCGCTTTGTGGATCGCCTTCTAATTCCATCGTGTCAATTGCGATTGTACTTTGTCTTAACCTTGCCACTAATCGATTGATTACGTACAGTTGATTGGTCCAGATATAAATTAGGTTGTCATTTCCGTATATATTGTCTTGAATTACATCTTTGCTGATGTCTACTATATCTACGTTTACAATAGTTAATTGAAACGTTAATGAATTTTCACTATGTGTTACGTTGTCCATTGTAATATTCGCAAGTGGAAACATTGTCATCTTTGCCAAATCTAATTCCGTTAGTTCTCCAAGCGTAACTTTATTGCAGAATGGGTTAGATTCTAGTTCTGCTTTCATTGCTTCAATCACTCTGTAAATCGCTTCTACACCTCTTAAATTATCTGCCATTTCTTCTCTGTATTTTTTTTAATTCTTCAGCTTCTTTTTTTCTCTTGTCAATTTTGTAACAAAGGTTGTTTAAACACGTGTGCATATTTAATTGTTCAACCGCTTCATATCTTGTAATGTCTCCTCCAGCAAGTTCGTCAATTGTGCTATACCAATTCCAGTTGATGTCAAATTGAGTTGGCTCTGAAAAGTCTCCTCCTCCGTCTCCAAAAACTTGATAATAGATGCTAGTAAGTCCGTTCCTAAATTCCAAAAAAAAACCATCGAACCTATTACCGCACTAAGTGGCATTTGCCTTAATTGTTTGTGATACTTGTCTCCTTCGTATCTTTCAATATTATACATTCCGTTTTTTATTTCTTGCTTTATCGGCCTGTAAAGTACACCCATTGCAATGTGCATATTGGACCACTCTGATATATTACCGTTTAAATCTAATAATTCACCGTATGTCATCTTATCAAGTTCTGGCAGCCATCCAAACTTTACACCATCGATTGTAAACTTCTGCACTAATTCGGGTTGGCTTTCTAATATGCCATCTAAAATCTTAGATATGTTTTCGACTGATTCATATTCTAAATTTAATACCTGTTCCCGGGACAACTTGCAGAAGATCTCAATCTTTTTTATCTTTAAATACTCTTCAGCATCGGGTAGCTTTTTTCTGCTTTCAATTTCTTGGTTGTACTCTTGATATTGGATTAGTGTAATGTCATCTAGTGAACTTGGAACGGTTAGCTTCATATACTTGTTTATTTTAGATATAACGTTAGATATTTAATTTTACGATAAAATATATACGCAAAAAAAAACACCCCGTTAGGAGTGCTTTAAATTCGTTGTGTTGTTTTAGGTTATTTATTGAAGCAATCAAGTAAAGTTACAATGTCTAAATTTGTTTTGTTGTATTGGCAAATAGTTGAAGATACACTAACTGTCAAATACAATGGACTGATCAATTCCTCTTCTAATGATTTTTTTATACTTGCAATTAAACTTGGATACTTTTCTGCATCTTCATTCATTGCTTGTAATACTTCTGGCTTTAATCTTTGTAGTAAGTTCATAGTTTTTGTTTTAGTAATTAATTTTATTTATTAATATTCAAAGAAACAACTTTCTGGGTCTTCTTTTTTATTAAACCATTTTTGCTCATTTTCTTTTCTAATTTGTGAAAATGATTTTATTTTTCCTTTCTGTAAAGAAAACCAATTATTTTCATAACATATTTCAAATCCAGAATCTCTCATCATTAAAATAATAGTTTCACCATCATTAGTTTTAATTCCTATTGGTGCATATATTTCCTTTAACATTATACTTCCATTTTCTGTAGCTTCTACTTTCATAATTATTTATTTAGTTTTTTTAAACATTTTTTACAAGTAACATATTCTTTACTTGATGTTGATTCATTTACTTTATTCCAATCAATACCACATTTAGTTTCTGAAATTATAAATTTACTATTCCATTCTGCTCCGATGTAATGTATCATAATATTTGTTTTAGTGTTTGGCTTTCTTATCTGGTACAAATATACAACTAAATAAATGTTATAAACAAACTTTTTATAACTTATTTTTAATATTTTTTTAAAATAATTTCTAACTACTTGTAAATCAAACTATCTAACTGCATATTTACCGTAGTTCGGTCTGGCTAATTTATCATACAATCCGTAACGGATCGCATCAATCGTGTGGTTGAACATATCGACAGGCACATTTAGAATGTTTCCGTTCTTATCTTCCTGCCATTTGTAGTTTCTAAATTCCTTTATCATATTAACTGAATCCTTTGTAACAAATAGCTTGTATCTTTTCATCATATCTATTCCGATGTTTACACTTCCTTGTCCTTTTGTAGCTGGTTTAATATTCCTACCCATTCGATATAACTCTTCGATTGATTTTGGCTCTGCACTATCGGCAAATATTTCCTTTCGCTCTACTTCGTGAAACTTCAATTTATTACTTATATCTGAATTTGTCAATCCTTTTTCAAACAATAACTCTTTCAGATAAATGTTATCGCCCTGCTGGTAAATAGCTATTAAAGTTGTTGGATCATTCGTAAATCCAAAGTCCATACCATAACTTAAAAACTTTGCTTCTGGTGGTATTGAGTTACATTCGTTAATTCTAAATATTAAAGCTTGTGATGAACCGATTTGACCTTGACCATATATTTTCCAATAGTTCTCATCAATGTTCTTTAATCGCTCTATTTCGGCTACTATTTCCTTTGATAGGAATAGATTGTCTTTGTAGGTTGTGATGTAAAAGTCTGCGTCGTCCCGGGGCTTTATCTTATCGTAAATGAAATGAAATTCATCTGAAGGATTGTAGTCCAGAATTGCCTTTTCAGTTGTTCTAAATATTAACTGTTGCCAGTCTTCAAAATATAGTTCGTTGGCTTCATTGATATACAAAACATCACGTTTGCGACCTCTTACCTTTTGTGGCTGGTCTAAACTTATAAACTCAAATAGGTTGCCTTCTAACTTGTATTCTGAATTGCTCTTGTTATGGTCTGCTTCTTCATACATATCGTATTCTTTTAATATGTCGAAAAAGTCACGCATTGAACTTGCCCGAAGCGATGGATATGTTTTTCTGCAGATGGTTATTGTTTTGCCTTTGTTCTTTAAAGCATAACCAAATATTAACCACATTAAAATATTATAGGTTTTACCGCTTCTGGTTCCTCCTTGCTCTATTGTTATTCTCTTTGTTGAATTATCTAAATGCTCAAATACTTTATTGGTCTGTATCTTCATCTTTTGGTTTTAGTATTTCTACTTCAAACTTTCGCACCTGATGGCTGTTTTCACTTTCTACAAATTGCATTGATAGTTTTTTCCTGTCTTCATCTTCGCATAAAACTTTAAACGCTGATATTTGTAAAGTAGCATTATCTGAACCTACCCATTTGTTTAGCATATAAGATACTGCTTTGCTCTTGTTAGTTTGAATAGCTTCTTTAATGCTCTCCGATTTATCCAATTCAAGATTATAAAACTGTGAATGTTGCAGGTCTGTATAATGTTGAAAAATGTGGTTAATCTTCATTATCTTGTGCTTTATTATTAGCTTAAGTATTTCGGCTTCGTGTTGCTCTTTTGGTTTCATAATCCTACAAATGCTTTTAGTGGATAAAATATTAAACTGTTTCTATAACCGCCTTCAAAAGTTGGTATAATAGGTGTAACTCCGTGCATATTTCGCCACGCTGGATAAACTAAAATTGAATTGTCAACTTGTCCTATTGTAGCGTTATAATCTGGTACGTGCAAGTCTCCTCCTTTTGCGTTTTTTTGTTTACAAATTATTACGTTTACTGCTCCTACTATATTACCTGTATCACGATGAAACGGCGCAGATATATTATAGTTTGAAATTGAACTTGTGAACAGATTTGCAAATTTCCATTTGTCTGGCACTTGTTTAAATAATTCTATTTGCTGTTCGTATTGCTTTGGTAACAATTCTTTTATTAGTTGTTCGCTTTCTTTAGCTAGTAGTAACATAGCTTTTATAAATGTTTGTGCTGTTTTCACACCGTGAACGCTTGATAAATTTGGATATGGTCTTTTGAATTGTGCTTTAGGTGGTACACCTCCTAATATTGTAGAATATTGTGAAACTCTTTTTTTACCATCTTTTTTTAATTTTTCATATAATTCTTTTGTTGGAACTGAAGCTCTATCCATCATTGTTTTAGGAACATTATCATTTTTAAATTCTGCATTAGCCAAATCTGCTAGCTTACACATTTTTTCTGGCATCTGTTTCATATAAAACCCTATCGGTTCCCCATCAGCATAAAAGATACAATCTTCCGTTATATTGGGCTCAATGTATTCGCATTCTTGCCCCATCTTTCTATTGTGTTCTACTTTTATTAAATCTACTCTTTTCATATCTTATTTGTTAAATGCAAAAACATTAGTACAAGCAGGAAACCAAGACTTTTGCCACGTGTCATAGTCTCTGCTTTTGAATTTTCCTGTATTACCAACATCTTTTAAATCGTTATATTCTTTTTGTTGTTTTTCAATTATATTCCAAAATCTTGGTAAACTGTCATCAATGTCAAAACTCCATTCGTAAACTAATTTCTTAAATATCTTTTTTGTGTTTTCTAAAATAAGCATTTCAGCCCCTTCAATATCCATTTTGCAACAATCAAAGTTTTTCGCCTCCTTATCAAAATTAATGCAAGGTACTTTTATTCCTTTGTTGTTCCATTTCTTTACTATTGAATTTCTCCAAACGTTACCATTATTTCCTATAAATAAAACTAATTCTTTTGTATCGTTATGAACCAAAGCATATTGTTTTACCTCTGCTTGAAAATTATTTAATTTAAGGTTCTTTTTTATCATTTCACAATTATATGGATCGGGCTCATAAACTGTAACCTTTGCCCCTTTTGAACAAGCCAATAAGGTAAACGCTCCTACATTACCACCGCAATCCATCCAAGTTTCATTAGGTTTTATTTCCATACCTTTTTTTAAGTATGTTTCATTTCCTATAACTTCATTAAAAGTTTTAAGGTCGGACATTCCTTCTCGATGATAAAATTTTATGCCTTTTATTTCTGACTGTAAAACTTTCATATCTTTTCTTTTTCAGATTTTAAATATTCCATTATCATACCACCTACATAAGCATTACGCTCCCTCCAAAACTTTACTAATTGATAGGCATCTTCATAGTGCTCTGCTTCAAATTCTATCTGTATTGCTTTCTTTACTCCGTTGGTCATATCTTCTAACTGACTTGAAACATCATCATCATCTAATAAAGAATAATCAACATCTGGTGCTGCTTCCCAAACATCCAAGCCCCATTCATTTAACTGTTCGCTTTCCCATTCATTAGCTAATATATCCCAATCCCATTCTCCACCGCTTACATTGTCTTTAATTAAAAATTCTTTTTGTTGCTCTTCTGAAAGGTCTGTTATAATAATTGGTACTTCTTTTAGCCCTGCTTCTTTACAAGCCTTATATCGCATATTACCGCCTAATATTATCATTTCTTTATTAACTACAATAGGTCGAATGTTTAGCATTTCTGGAAAGTCTTTTACTGATTGAACCAGCTTTTTAAACTTGTCATCTTTTATCAACCTGGGATTGTTCGGGTTTACTTTTACTTCGTTTATTTTTACTACTTGCATATAATTTAATTTTTATTCATTTTGCTTTCAAATATTAACCATTCTGTTTTGCCTTCAAAAAATAGTATTCGTGATATAATACTTTGTTGTACGTTGTCTAATGTTTGTGGCCTGCTCTGTAATGGCTTTATTCGCTCTTTCTTTATTATTGTTTTTATTGTCTCTACTTTTACACCGCATACCTTTGCTAATTCAGATAGTTTTAAATGTTTACCCATAATAACTAACACAGTTGTTTATTTGCTCTATTTTGCCTTTATCGTTTATCTCTTCTATTCTTTTTAATAAACTATACTTCGGGTCAACCGTTTGCATTATCGTGTCTCTTATCGCTTCTAAATGCGTTTTTCTTTTTCTAACTTCTGCAAATAGTTTCACGTTGTGGTGTATTGTGCAATGAGTCATAGTCTTTCCGAAAAAGTTAAAATGGTCACGTACATCATATAACGTCATTTTTAAATCTTTGTGCAGGATGTAACAAGCCATCGAGCGAATATCGACTAGATCCTGCGTTCTTTTGTTTTCGTAAATATCAACTCCGCAAAGTTGGTTAATTGATTCTCCGATGTATTTTGCTTTATTCATTAGTATGTTTTTAGTATTCTTATTTTATCATTTTTATCTTTTATGGTAATATAACCAAGTGCTTCATAAAGTTTAATATACCTATATACCGTTCTTTTACTTACACCTAAATACCTCGCTATTGTATGTATATTTCTTGCTTTATCTTCAAGGTATTGCATCAGTCTTATGCATCTGTACATTTTATGCTGATTCATTTTTTTTTAGTGTTATAAGGCGGGTTTCCAATTATTGTTTCTGCTTGTATAAATTTTATAATAGCTTTTGGTGTTTTATAATTCAATAACTCTATTGCTTCTTTTAAAAAATGTTTCATCTTACTCTGTTTTTAGTTTTAACAATAATTTGCATTCGATAAACTTCTCACGTGCTTTGTGCTTGTATATTTTTTTAAATAGTTGAAATACTACTCTAATATAACTTTGTTCGCTTAAACAGCCTTTAAATGCTTTCTGTACCCATTTAACTCCATAACCTTTGCAAAAATTTACATTGTCCGAAGTATCGCCTATTATCATTTGTTCGTAAAAGTTGTATAATGATTGCTCTTTTGTAATATCATAGTAACACTGGTGGCTCAAATGGTAATTATAAATAATACAAGGTAACTGTTTGTAGTCTTTGTCGATGCTTACTATTATTACTTCGTCTCTTCCGAATGTATCGGTTAGGTTCTTCCAATAGGTGGCAACTACATCATCTGTTTCAACTCCGTATCCTGCTATTGAATTGTATGTCTCTTTTACGTGCTCTAGCAGTTCGTTTAAAATAGGTGGTATTTCTCTGCCTATCCTATTTGCTTTGTAGCTTTTTGATATTTCTTTTCTAAAGTTACCACGTGCTCCAGCGAATGTTAATACTCGGTCTACTTCGTGTATTTCTTCAATCGTGTTTACTATCGACATAAACACCTCATCAAACTTTAACCTTGCATCTTCGATAGTGTGATATTGTTCGTATTCATCGTGCTCTTTTTGTCGGTAACAACTGCTCCATATTAAACTGTCTGCGTCTACTAATACTATCATAAATTTAATTTTAGTTGTTTCATTTCTATTCCTACTGATTTACAAAAATCTAATTTTTCTTTTACATTACGAATTACTTTTAATTGTTCATTAATTGATAATTCACTTTCGATTAATATTTTTATAATTTCTATTGAAGTTTCGTGAATTGATTTCATATTACGGTATTAATCGGTTTATTTGTTCTTTCTCTTCTGGCGAATAAAACTCTACAAATTCATAGTACTCATCATAAAATACTGAATACTTTAATTTAGGATGTACCATTTGCCATTTCTGTTTCATTGCATTGGCTTCTTGCTCGTCTAATAATATTGTATGCGGGTAGCCTTCTTCTAGTAATACCCATCTTTTATCTTGTATCATAATTATTTGAATGTTTTAATTGAAATTTTAGCTGTTTTCTTTTCGCTCTTTACGGGCTGTATATTGATTGATATATCAATGTGGGTTAGTTCTTTGTCTCTTGCGAATACGGCTTTCATTTGCTCGTATATCTGTGTCCAGTCATCATAACTCATTTGATTATCATTTTGATTGATTCAATGTACTTGTAGCATAAAGTTTTGCTTCTAAACCTTTCAAGTGCTTCAGGTAGTGTGTAGGCTTGAATGATTGTTTCGATGTCTGTTACTTCATCGTTTATTTCTGCCCAATAGGTAACTAAAAATTCTCTCATAATTATTGTTTTTTAAAGGTTTCGTTGTAGTATTCTATTCCTATTCTGTTGTCATCTTCACAAGCATCGTCAAAAGCATTTATTATCTGTTGCTTTTCTAATTCAATAAACCTGTGGTAGTCATTTACAAAAGCTTTACCTTCTGCCGTGTTGATGTTGAATAATTGTGGTTGGTCAATTTCTAACTGACTGAACATTTCCTGCATTGCTGTTTTCATTTGTTTTTGTTTTAGTGATTAATATTTGACAAAGATATAAATTAAATACTTATAAACAAATTTTTTATAAAGTATTTTTATTTATTATCACTGCTTGGCTTTCGGTTAGCATATAAACAGATTTGTTTACTTTGTTTTTGTTGCCTTGTGAGTAGGTTGTTGCTCCTGCTTGTACGTTGTTTAGTTCGGGTATTTTTAATTGGTCCAGAAAATAAAGATAGTTGCCTTTGGTGTCGAATACATAATAAAACTTTAAGCAGTTTTTTTGGCTCATTAGGTGGTCGTATTTAAACTTTTCTAGTAGTTTGGTCGGATAGTATTCATTTCTTATTTTAATCTCTAAAATGCAGTTATATCCTTTCGGTGTTTTACCTTTTGCATCATAGTGTTCGTAATCTCCGCCAGTCCATTCTAATTGCCAGCCATCAAGGTTAAGTAAATGAATTATACCCTGCTCCCATTTGTGGGTCTGTTCAGTTGTCATAAACTACATTTAGACTATTTATCATTTCTTGTATTCGTGATGGGTTGCACTTGCAAGGATAGTCTAGTTTTAAATTGAAAGTACGTGCGTATATTTCGCTGATCATTCTGTACTCATCATTTTCAATGTAGTGCCTTTTTACTTCTCTGAACTTTGCCCACCAAGTTTTATCGTTCTTGTTCATTTTCTTTTAAATTTAAACTCGTTCATCTTTTCTTTTCGCTCATCGCAGTTGCAGTTTGGATTAATCTTTTTAACCAGCCATTTAATACCGGACCATTTAAACACAAATTCTAATCGGTCGCCCCAGCCTAACTCTGACCAATATTCTTGGAACTCTTGCTTTCGTGTTTTCATTGTAAAATTTCATCTATTGCAACTATCAATAAAATTGCAGTAATTAATGCTATTGCTATTTCACAAATTAAAACTAACCAGTCTCTATTTTCCATATATTCTTTTTTTTATTTCGGTTGCTACTTCATTCCAATAGTTGCAGATTTGTGCCTCATTGGCTTTTCTGCTTTTATAAATTAAACCATTCACTACATTTTGAATGTAGTCAATAGGATATTTATTTAATAAAATTATGGCTCTGTCTCTTGGCAAAAATTGCTCATTTAGATTGTACTTCATTTTTTATCTGTTCTTTTATAATTAATACTGTATTTCTTAAACTCCAATAAGTGATGCCTACTTCTCGGCTCAATTCGCTTATTTGTATTTGCTCAACAAATACTTTTTGAAATATAAATTTAATGTAGGTTAGATTTGCTTTTTGTCTGGTGTAGTCTTCTATGCTTTCAAGTTCTGAATTTAATCTATTTAACCAAACGTCCTTAGCGTCGTTTTTAAGATAGAAATCTACTTCGCTGTATTCTTTTATCTCTTCTGGAATATCTACGCTTAAATCGGTTGTTAAATGCTTTTTATTCTTTCGCAAATCGTCTGTGTACATATTTTTCAAAACAACATAAACAAAGTAGAAATTAACCTGATTTTCGTCAAACATTATATTGTTGTCCTTTCGTTGGCTGTAACTATATATTTTTAGATACATATCCTGCACGTAGTCTTCAGCTGTATCGTTGGAACATCCAAACGATTTAACATAGTCTAACCATTGTTTGTGCTTTTTTGAAAGAACTTCAAGAATGTTTGTCATAAGAAATTAAGTTGTGATTCCTTTATTGTTTGCAGTATGCTTTTACCGTTTAATGCAAAGCCAACATTATTGTACATCGCTGTTAATATTATCGGGTCGTCATACGGTGTGGGAATGCCGCCTGTTTCAACTTCTTTAATTTTTCTAACGTGTATCATTGTTTGATTCCATATTGTTGAATGTCCCACTAATCGGTGAACAACTATAAAATCATCGGCTCGGTTTACAAATTTACCTCCACCTTCAACATCGTTTGCCATTGGTGGCTGTGGATAGCCTGCAAATGGATGCTGTAAATTATAAAGCATTCGTAGTGCTGTTGTGTTTGCGTGTGTATTTAACCATATTGAAACCTTGTTTTCTTTGCAGAACATTCGAAGTTCAGTACAAGCCTGATAGTCGTATTCGTGACCGCCTAAATTTTTCATCATTTCTGGCTCTTTTGCTAAACTATTATACGGATCTAATAATATGCCATCAAAGTTAAATTCTTTTTTTACTTTGCCAAACATTTCAATAGCTGTGATATAAGTGTACATAACTGCATTATCTACGAACTTAAAATGCTGATTTATAAAATCTGTATGCGTTTTAAAGTTATTTTCAGAAATTAAATGAAATTGATTTTCATCAAGAAATTCAACTAACTTACGGATTAAAGAATAACTTTCGTTTTCGGTTGAACATATTAACCATTTTTTACCGTGTTTTATTGAATAACAAAGCATTAAAAATATTATCGCTGTTGTTTTACCTACGTTTGCGTGTCCAAGAATGATATTAAAATTTGATGGTTTATAAACTATAAATTTGTCTATTTCTTCAATTCCTAATCCATAACCTTGCTGTATTTTTCCGCTCCGTATATCCTTTAATATTGATAGCTGTTGTTTGTAGTCTATTAACATTTTGTTTTAGTGATTTTAAAAGGGGCTTTTACACCCCGTTAAGTTAATATTAGAATGGTAGCCCAGAATCATCTACTTCATAAGGCAAAGCATTGTTTATTGGCTCTCCTGTATATGGTTTTGGTCTATCTGGCATTTGTTGCTGTGCTGTTAAATTTAAAGAATCTACTTTGTCAATTCGCCAGCCTTGAATGTTTGCATAGTATTTACCTTTCCATTCTGAACCTCGCAAGTTAATACTAACCTTTACCAAATCATTTACTTGAAACTTATCTAGTAGGTTTGTTTTGTCTTGTGTAAATTCAATCGGCAACGACTGGGGAAATTGTTCGTCGCTCTGTACTACTAACAATCTTTTTTTAAAATCTTTTGCTCCAATAGTTTCGGTTTCTCCTATTACTATTATTTTTCCGTTTACTTCCATTTTATTTAGTTAGTGCCTCTTTTACTTCGGCTGTTAATTTATATTTCTTTTCTATTAATTCTATATCTCCACCTCCAGATAAATAATCTTTTGCTTTGTTAAATGCTTCTGTTCCTTCAACTAAAAATGGTTTTTCTTTTGGCTCATTTTTTGGGACACTTGAATGATTATTAGTTGCATCTGCATCCGCTGTGTCATCAATCAGTAATAAGTTACCTAGTGCGTATTTCTTTGCGTATGAACTTGCAGAACCGTAACGTTGTGGCATTGCCATTCCTTTCTGTTCTAAATCAATTCCGACTACTGCTTGACAATCTATTGTCATACCGCTTTCACAATCGCAAATAGTCGCTACACTTGACATCATTGGTGGATTAGCGTTTACTAATTGCTCATTGATGGTGAAATATACCTTGTATTTTTCGTTCATTGGCTTTAATGCTTCTAGTATATCTTCAGCACTTCTAAAGTTGTACTTTCCGAATGAATTATACTTGCTTTTTTTGGCTTTAAATTCAAACTGAATCTTTGATAGTTTTTCGCCTAATTGCATTGGTGTAGGCTCATTGTATTGCATAATTAATTTTTCCATTGTTATTGTTTTTTAAGTGTGTAATTAAATTGATTCATAAATTGGTAATAGTGATTCATTCCGTTAGATACTATTTCTGCATCTATAACTTCGATGTTGTTTAATAGCCTTTCATTCTCATCCATTAGCCTTGTGTTCTCGGCTCTTAATGCTTCGTTTGATTGGCTCAAATAGTTTACCAATTCTTTAGTGCTCCAGCTTTCGTTAATTCTACTCATTGTTTTTGTTTTTAGTGATTAAATATTGATTAAAGTTCTAAGGATAAAATAGGCTGCTATGATAATACCTATTTTGATTTGTGTTTTTGCTTTCATTTTAATGATTTAGTGATTAATAAAGTCCAAAGATATAAAAAAATTGTTTATAAAAAAGAAAAAAGTAAATTATTTTCAAAAAAAAATCCTCGGCATTTCTGCGGAGGATCTTTCGGGTTCACTAAAACCATTTAAAAACACAATATTATGATAAGCAAATATACTACTTTATTTGTTTAAATAAATAAAATTTGATTTCTTTTTAAAATAGCATCTTCAATTTTTTTAAATGTTCCAAATGTTTTTTTTATTCCATCAATTCTCATTCTAACAATATATGAAGAATTATTTTTATAAATATTAAAATGTCCAGATTTAGATGTTTTATCTTTATATGAATTTTGTCTTTGTGTGATTAATTGTAGATTTTCTAATTTATTATTTTTTTTATCATTATCAATATGGTCAATAACTATATGCCTTCCTTTTAATTCTATATCATTAAAGTTTTCATATACTAATTTATGAATCATTATAGTTTTAATTTTATTATTTGAAGAATATTTAATAATATTATTTGAAAATTCTTTGCTTTTTGAACCACTATCCCTAATGTATAATTGACTTAATAATTTAATATTAAAATTATACCTTTTTATTTTTAGGTAATAATGTAAATGACAATGATCCCGGGAATGGCTATGCAAATACCGTAAGCACAGATTTAACTCCAGGTGCTTATCAATTGAATTGGTGGGGCGGAATCACTTTCAAATACTATTTGAAAAATTAGAAATACACAATTTTAGAGTGTTTATCCAATATGCTTAAGTGCTTCTCGCTTACTTAAATTCGATAAGTTGGTATGCAAAACCAGTTCTTTTACTTCAGAAGGATTGGTTTTAGCATATTGGCGTAAAGCCCAACCAATAGCTTTATTAATAAAAAACTCTTTTGAGTTTAAATTATTATGTATACAGCGCTGCAATAATTCCCAATCTGTTTTAACACCATATTTTAATTGAAAAATAATGCTCGTTCTTCTTACCCATAAATGTTCATCTTTACTCCAAGAGATAATATACTTATCTATTTTTTGTGGATAGACCGTAAAATAATGCCCCACCAAAATGGAAGCAATGGCATCAACCGAATCCCACCAT
>ENA-UOYL01000525-UOYL01000525.1-marine-metagenome-genome-assembly--contig:-NODE-525-length-13781-cov-2.817790_pt1 | contig 13781 bp, 12 predicted proteins | sample MGYA00238173_ERZ767189 | MGnify/ENA primary metagenome ERZ767189 (study PRJEB28943, sample SAMN06267163) | marine metagenome | isolation source: Columbia River Estuary | place: USA:Columbia River Estuary... | reverse complement strand
TACTATTCACCAAATAGCCCTCACTTTGATTAAATTCTTGATTTTCAACATTCAAGTAATTTACTGGTACGATTGCGGACACTCAAAAATAAAATAAACTATTCCGTATCGGAATCTATTTCCTCTTTGTATGTTTTAACTGAAGTTTCAACTAAGCGATTAAGCTCTTGCAATTCATCTGAAGAAAAGTAGCGCCATTTCCCCAGCGGAATGTCTAAGTTAATATTCATAATTCGAATCCTTTTAAGCGATACAACACGGTAATCTAGAAACTCACACATTCTTCGAATTTGCCGATTTAAACCTTGCGTTAAAATGATCTTAAATTCATCTTTTCCGGTTTGTTGAACAGCACATTTATTCGTTGTTGTCTCTAAAATTGGAACTCCATTTGATATTCTATGGATGAATTCAGAAGTTACCGGTCGATTTACGCGCACCACATACTCTTTTTCATGGTTATTACTCGCTCGTAAAATTTTATTAACGATATCGCCATCATTGGTAAGAAAAATAAGGCCGTGACTGTTTTTATCCAAGCGTCCAATTGGAAAGATGCGCGAAGGAAAATTAATGTAGTCGATAATATTATCTTTTTCAACTCCTGTATCAGTTGTGCAAACGATACCTATTGGCTTGTTAAAAGCAATATAAATAGGTTTTATATCCGTTTTTTGGATTCGTACACCATCAACAACAATCTCATCAGAATCAGAAACTTTTGTGCCCATTTCAGGAATTACTCCGTTTACAAAAACACGTTTTTCCTCAATTAATTTATCTGCTGCTCTTCGCGAACAATAGCCAATTTCACTTAAGTATTTATTGATTCTTGTCGCTTCTTTCTCTTTCATTGTTTTTTACTAAATACAAAGGTAGTTATATTAGAAAGAAATCATAAAGCACTAACCGATCTCAATAATTGATCAAGAGAAGAGTTGTATCAAAAGGAACCGTCAGTGCTTCCTTATATCCTTGCTGAAAAGTGCCAATATTCCAATAAAGAATGGAGTACAATTCATTCGCATTATTAATACAAATTCGAGAAAAATAGGGGTTTGCATAGATATTTTCTTCTGTATTTGAACAGCATTCTTCACAGCCTACAAGTCCAGCTTGTTTTATATATCGAAAGTGATCACTTGGCTGAACAACAGCATTTACAAAACGTAATTCCACCCAAGATTTAGCTTTTGTGCCATAATTACAAATCAAAGGCTCGTTAACGGTCAAATCTGAATAGTAAATTTCTTTTTCCAATTTAAAATAAAGATTTTTTTCAACTACTAATATGTATTTTTCAATTTTTTCACGCGGAAAAGTAAAGGAATAGTTGCCATCTTCTTGTAAGGTAAAACTTTCAACTAAGATCCGTGAACTTGAAGCCGCAGGAACTTTGTATAATTTAATGATGGCAGCATCTAAGCCAGTTGAGAAAGTTTCATCTGTAATTTTTCCTTTAATTATAAAATTTCCAGTTCCTTTTTTACAAGAGAATACAAGGGGAAGAAGTAAAACTAGAATTATCTTCATTTTATAAGAGATTCAAAGTATGCTTTTTTGTCAGCTGGAATAAATAAAAAATCACCAGGTTCTTGTTGTGATCCATCTCCTTTTTCCGAGACAAAAGAAAAATTCGCAATTCCATATTGAAGGTAATCAAGTTCTGTAAATAATTCCAACATTTTAGCTACATTTTCCTGTCCAATTTCAATTTGAATAAGCGGTCTCACTTTCATTAAATAAGGTTTAAATTCTTCAAAAACAATAGCTTCATACCCTTCAATATCGCATTTTATATAATCAATATGTGGGTATTGAGAAATAAAGTCTGCAGCTTTCCTAATTTCCACAAGTTGAGATTTATTATTGGCGATTTCTTTTTCAGAACTTGCAATGTGGGGTAATCCGGTTCTTATAAATCCGTTAGATTCAGGTAAAACCATCGTTGTTTCTCCAGCTTCATTTCCTAGAGCAAAATTGTAAATCTCAGTATTTTTTTTATGTCCTAAAAAATAGGTCAAAGTTGAGAAAAAATCAGGAATAGGTTCAACACATATAACTTTTCCATTTTTAGCAAGCCGGGAAAAAATTTTAGCAAAATAACCCAAATTTGCTCCAAGATCAAGAACAATAAAATCAGGTTTTATAATCTTCTTAACAGCATAATGGAACTTAAATTTTTGATTAAAACCAAGGAATTTTAAATCATATAAGAGATAAAAAACGCGATGCAGGAGCTTTAAATAGCTTCTCTGACCTAGAATTATAAATAAGATTTTCTTAAAGTAATTCATAGGAAATAACTAACTGAGTGCAATTAAATTATTTGTTGCTTTAAAACATAATCTAAATGATATTGAACTAAAGCATGAATCGGTTTTGGAATTATTCGACCAATTTCAATTCCCAGTTCCTTTCCAGCGGCATTTAATTCTCGCTCAAAAATTAATGAAATTGAGCCAACGAAATTTACTTCTTTATTCTTGTAATCTTGATAACAACAAACATGAATTTCCATGAATTTTTTAAATCCATCAGTAACCATTTTACGAAAAAATGGTGAATCCTTGTGTTTTGCAATAAAAGGCATAAACGAGGCGATAAAAACATTCGCATTTGGTTCGCGATAGATACGATTCACCAAATTTTCTTTATCCAATTGATAGGTTTCAATAAAATCTGCCTCAATATCTTTTGGAAGAAGATGGTATAAAAAACTAGAAATTAGCTGCTTGCCAAAATAACTTCCGCTTCCTTCATCACCTAGAATATAACCAAGAGCGGGAACAACTTCGCTTAAATTTTCGCCATCAAACAAACAAGAATTCGAACCAGTACCAATAATACAAGAAATCACAGGTCTTCCGGTATATGTTGCATAAGCGCAAGCTAACAAATCATGCTCCACTAAAATAAAAGCATTAACGAATATTTTTTTTAAGCCTGCCTCGACAATTGCGTTCATTTCAGAACTTGAGCAGCCTGCACCATAAAAATAAACACTTTTTATCTCAGGAGCTACGTTCATAATATCTAAATTCTTCTTTATTTCACTTGTAATTAATTCTGAAGAATGAAAATATGGATTGAAGCCGATTGTTGTATGAAAACTTTGATTATTTTTACTATCAACTAGCACCCAATCGCTTTTTGTTGAACCACTTTCTACTATAAAATGCATAAAATAATTATGAATGAATTAATGTCAAATTGTCTTTTAGACACTTTCAAAGATAATCATTAATCTTAAATATGGTTGGTAATACTAGAAAAAAAACAGATCTCAATCCAAATAATTCAGTTGACTGCGTAATTTTTGGTTTTGACTTTGAACAAATCAAGGTTTTACTAATTGATCGTGGTCAAAACCTAGGAAATTCAAAAAATTTAAGAGCATTGCCTGGAAATTTAATTTATGAAGAGGAAGATTTAGATGAAGCCGCTTATCGTGTTTTGGAGGAATTAACAGGAATTAAAGATATTTATTTAGAGCAGGTGGGTGCTTTTGGAAATCCTAATCGTGTGAACAAAGAATCTGACCGTGAATGGTTAAAATCTATTCGAGATGAACCGAATGCGCGCGTAATAACTGCAGCTTATTATTCCCTCGTAAAAATTGATGACTTTATTCCAAAACCACATTCCTTTGCAAAAAAAGCAGAATGGATTCCGCTTACAGAAATAGAAGAATTGGCTTTTGATCATTTTGAAATACTTCAAGTAGCAAAAGAAAAATTAAAACAAAAAATTAAAATTCAACCAATTGGTTTTAACTTGCTTCCAGAAAAATTTACCTTAAGTCAATTGCATAAATTGTACGAGTGTATTTTTGAAAAACCCCTAGACAAGCGAAATTTTAGGAGGAAGATTCAAAAATTAAATATTTTAACTAATTTAAAAGAAAAACAACGCGGTGTTCCTCATAAGCCATCACAATTGTATAAATTTAATGAAGAAAATTACCAACTCTTAACACAAAATGGATATGACAATTTTGGATTCTAAGGCTAATTCTCTGAGTATACTTTCAGTAATAGCATTTTCTACTTTACTCCTATTTTCATGTACGGACACAATAGAACAAAAAGTTACTACAGCTAATAAAAGTGATGTAAAACCTGAAAAAGATCTTGTTCTTGTCTGCAACGATTCTTTCTGTAAAGTAAATTATTATGGACCTGAATTTACGATCCATAAATATAAATTAATTGATACAGCACATCGCATGTCAAATTTAATTTCAGGAGAGGTTGGAAAAAAACTTAAAAGTCTGTTTGACAAAAAAAAATACTCTAAGGTTGACTTAAAAAAGATTAGAATGACTTCAATCGATATGGATAAATTAGGTTCCGTTAAACTTGAAATCTTCATCCCTTTTAAACGTGTAAAAAACCCATGTGAAGCAAGGACAGGATTTGATCATTCTGGAGGCTGGGACCATGATCCTGAAATTGAAGAACGAAAACAAAAACTTTCAAGAATTGCCCTTTGTGAAGAATTAGAAATAAGTCCTTTAATTAAGACACCTGAAAATTTTCAAGAATATTGGATTCAATGGAAACACAAAGATTTCCAGGCAAATTGTGCTTGTAACTAAAAACCAGAATTTATACTTTATAAAAAGGTAAGGCAACTACTTTCGCCTTTATACTTTTTTCTCGAACTTCGATAAAAATTTCAGTTCCTACAATTGAAAACTCAGTTGCTACATAACCCATTCCAATAGCAATCTGCCTACTCGGCGACATGGTTCCAGAAGTCACCTTCCCAATAACATTATTCAGAGAATCTTTTATCAGATAATCGTGTCTTGGAATTCCACGATCAATCATTTCAAAAGCAACTAATTTACGTTTTAGACCTGATTTTTTTTGGTTTAATAGAAATTCAGAATCTGTAAAATCTTTTGTAAATTTTGTTATCCAAGATAACCCTGCTTCTAACGGAGAAGTTGTATCATCAATGTCATTGCCATACAAGCAAAAACCCATTTCTAAACGCAAAGTGTCTCTTGCTGCCAAGCCAATTGGTTTTATTCCAAACGCAGCACCAGCTCTAAATAGTGCATCCCAAACTTTTTCTGCATCTTCATTTTTCACATAAATTTCAAAACCTCCAGATCCAGTATAACCAGTAGCTGAAATCAATACATTTTCAACACCTGCAAAATTTCCATGCTTAAAAGTGTAATAAACCATTTCAGAAAGTGTGATGTCTGTCAATTCCTGTAAAGCTAAAGCTGCTTTTGGACCTTGGACAGCCAAAAGAGAATAAGCATCAGAAACATTTTCCATTTCAACACCCAAATCATTCAATGAAGAAATCCAAGCCCAATCTTTTTCGATATTTGAAGCATTTACAACCAAGAAATATTCATTTTCACTTACACGATAAATTAAAAGGTCGTCAACTATTCCACCTTTTCCATTTGGCATGCAGGTATATTGTACTTTACCATCAAATAAAACAGAAGCATCATTGGATGAAAATTTTTGAATTAAAGCCAATGCATTTGGTCCACGAAGAATAAATTCTCCCATATGAGAAACATCAAAGACCCCTACTCCATTTCGAACAGTAAGGTGCTCTGCATTTACACCTTCATATTGAACGGGCATGTTGTAACCAGCAAAAGGAACCATTTTAGCTCCCAATTCAATGTGTTTATGTGATAATGCAGTATTTCTCATGCTAAATCTTATTTTTTTACTCGTTCAACATAAATACCTGTTCGCGTATCAATTTTGATTACTTCACCATTAACAATAAATAATGGAACTTTAACCTCTGCGCCTGTTGCAATTGTTGCTGCTTTCATTGAATTTGTTGCAGTATCTCCTTTCACACCAGGTTCAGTATACGTAACTTCAGAAATAATATACATTGGTAATTCTACCACTAAGGGCATTTCCTCTTCTGCATGAAACAAGATATTTACAATCATTCCTTCTTGCAAGAAATAGGGTTTCTCAACCATCTTTAATGGAATATTTACTTGCTCATACGTTTCATTATTCATAAAAACATACGACTCCGTTTCTTGATAAAGATATTGGTATTCGCGGTTTTCGATGCGCACAATTTCAATTTTATGCCCCGCAGAAAAAGTGTTGTCAATTACACGACCAGTTTCGATTTGACGCATTTTAGTGCGCACAAAAGCTGGGCCTTTTCCAGGTTTTACATGTTGAAACTCTATTACTTGAAATAATTTCTCATTGTGACGAATACACAAACCATTTCTTATTTCTGCTGTTGTTGCCATGATTTTATTTTTGGGCAAAGATAGTCTTTGATTTTGTTTCGGCACAATCTAAAGCAAAAAAAAGGCTCCCGAAATGGAAGCCTTAAAACTATCGTAAAATTAACTTACTCGATGATCAACTGCTTTGTTATTTTGTTTCCATCTATTAGAACAGTTATAAAATAAACTCCAGCTGTATAATTTGATGTATTTAAATCTAGGTTCCATGAACCATTCAGCGATCCGTAATTTTTTGAACTTAATACTTTTCCAGAAACATCTAATAAACTTAAGACAACAGGTGCTTGAGATTCTAAGTTAAGATGAATTGTTGTCATACTGCTTGCTGGATTAGGATAAACTGTCACCATTTTCTCTAAATTCTCTCCATAAATTGTTTGTAAACCTGCAACATAGCCATTTGCTACCGCTTCTGCGATTGTAGCTTTTCCTGCATTGTCTATTCTTCCCTGAGGATCCAGTAAAAGTCCGATTATATTGATGCTGTTTTCATCCCACGTTGCTGGAAGTGTAAAAGAAAAATTCAAGGTATGAGATTGCCCAGCAAGAACAGTTGCAGGAAAACTATTCGCCTCACCTGTAAAACTCGGAGCAATTGCTCGGGCTACATGATCATAAACCATTTGTGCTGCTGGAACACTACTTGGTAACAACTCAAAGCCACCCATAACTCCATTCCCTCCACCAGCGTAAGCATTTGATTGATTATATCCTGAACCTGTTCCAGTTACGTCATCTTCTGTTAAAACGCAAGCTAACTTATATGAACTATTTGCAGCTAGAGCGAAATCAGCTTTTACTGAAACATTTAAAATACGACTTGTTGGATCCCAAGTTGCACCGTTAATTAATGTGGCAACCGGAGGGATTTGCAAACGTGCAAAAAAGTCAGGAGACATTCCAGATGGATCTACTTCAGCACCCCTATCAACAATTGCACTTGGGTAACCTCCGATAAATGCTCCAATTCCAGAATCGTACTCAACATCTGTCATAGGATCTCCATTATGAACAGCTATTCCTTCCCAAAACTGATTGTATTTCGTTTCAAACTGATCCATAAAAACTGCACCACGAGGACACCACTGACACCATGTTCCCGTTGCTTCCTCACCAATAACCATTTTTCCTGGAGCAGGAACAACAGGATTAATTGAATTAGAAAGTGTATTATCTTCAGCAACATCATCATTTCCACCATTGATGTTTGAAATTACAACTGTATAGGTTTGATTACCCGGAACTAATTGAAATGAAGGCATTGTAACATTATAACTAGCAATACTTGCAATGTTTTGCGCACTAACACTTGAATTATATAAAATACTGTTATATGACAAAGAGACATCAAATGAATTGATAGTTGTAGCTCCTCCATTTTGAATTGAAATTACTGGAGTGGCAGTTTGACCAGCTATTTCTCCACCTAAAGCTACATTTGAAACAAGAGCATTTAAAGTCGGAAGCACGTAAGGAACATGATTAAACATCACATCATCAACATAAAACTGACTATTTGCTACAGGGAAAAAATCTGTAGATGCAAGGGTGTTTATACCATTTGTCCAAGTGCCAACTAAAACGCCATCTAGATAAGCCTTCCAGATATGAAGTGTTAAATTAGCTTCAATTTTTAAGCTAAACCAAGTAGCTTGAGGATAAGTTGAAACGACTAAATTAGATGTCGCACCATCATCTATATACATATTTCCAGAATCGAAATTTACATTAAGTGCCCAGACTTGACCAACCGTTTGATTAGCTTGAAAATTAAAATAGCCAGTTTTCCCAGAATTCACATAAAAATCAGATTCAAATGTGAAAATTCCTGAGTTGTAAACTTGTCCAAATTTTAAAATCACATCTTGAGGACCTCCAGTTGTAGATGTTGATGAGAAGTAAATTGAATGAGGCGCTGAATTCGCACTATTATTTGTAATTGTAACATCTTCTGCACCACCTTCCGTTCCACTCCAAGTAGACCAAGAAGTAGATTGGGGACCCAAATAGGAACCAACAGCATAGGAATCAAAATTTTCAGAAAAAAGTTGCCCAAATGAAATGCCGAATGAACAAAAAGAAGCAAATAGAAATGTAATATTTTTCATGGTTTATGTAGTTTATATTTTTGCTAAAATAAGGAATTGTTTTTGGATATTTTATATTGTTAAAAACTAATATTAGACACTTTATAATTTTTATTATTATATTCGGCTTCAAACTAAATATAAAATTATGGCAGCAGACTTAAATCAAACAGACAGTGTAGCAATAAAAACCGGTCATCCTAAAGGACTTTACTTTCTCTTTTTCACGGAAATGTGGGAGCGATTCAGTTATTATGGAATGAGAGCAATCTTTATTTTATTTATGACTAAAATACTATTAATGAAGGACGCAGATGCGTCTGAAATATATGGTAGTTACACAGGTTTGGTCTATTTAACACCACTTTTAGGAGGTTATTTATGTGATAAATTTCTAGGAAATAGAAGAAGTATTATAATCGGAGGCTTACTAATGGCAATTGGTCAGTTTTTTATGTTTTTTAGTGCTTCTGCAGGTGCTGATGGAGGTGTTTCACTGATGTGGATGGGTTTGACAGCAATTATTATAGGAAATGGTTTTTTTAAACCAAATATTTCAACAATGGTTGGACAGTTATACCCGGCCAATGATAGAAGAATTGATAGTGCATTTACAATCTTTTACATGGGTATTAATTTAGGCGCGTTTTTTTCCCCTCTGGTTTGTGGTTCGATGGATTTTAAATGGGGGTTTTTATGCGCCGGAATAGGAATGTTAATTGGACTTGTTGCATTTATTTTGGGACAGAAAAAATACCTGGTCTCTGAAGATGGAGTTCCTATTGGACTTCCCGTAAAAAAATTAGATCCCAAAAGCATTGGAATGATAATTGGATCAATATTTATTATCTTTTTTATGTTAAACTTTAAACAATGGTTTAAAAGTGATTTAGATATCATTAGCTACTTTATCTATGGCGCTATGGTCCTAATGCCTATTTTAATTTTTAGCGATAAAAGCTTATCAAAAATTGAAATACAACGAATTTCTGTAATTTTTATATTGGCTTTCTTCGTTATTTTCTTCTGGGGTGCTTTTGAACAGGCTGGTGCTTCATTAACCCTATTTGCAGATAGACAAACTGAAAGAACTTTATTTGGTTGGGAAATGCCGGCATCTTATTTTCAATCTGTAAATCCATTAGCAGTAATTGCTCTAGCCCCAATTATGACAATTGTATGGGGATTTTTATATGCTCGGAAACTTGAGCCGTCATCTCCAAAGAAAATGGCAATTGGCTTGGGATTAGTTGCGTTAGGATATGTAGTTATAGCAATTGCAGTAAAAGGCTTGGGAATTGGTGATAAAGTGTCAATGTGGTGGTTAATTGGTTTATATGTTATTCACACGATTGGTGAATTGTGTTTGTCACCAATTGGCTTATCAATGGTATCTAAATTAGCACCGCTAAGATTATCTTCATTAATGATGGGAACTTGGTTCTTGGCCAATGCCGCAGCAAATAAATTTGCAGGAACTTTAAGCGCACTTATCCCTGGTGGTGAAGATGGTAATGGAGGAGCTACTAGTTTTGTAGGATTTCAGATTACGAATTTATACGAGTTTTTTATTCTCTTTATTATCATGTCTGGCTTTGCTGCTGCAATTCTTTTTATTCTGAGTTCTTGGTTGGAAAAAAGAATGCATAACGACCATATTGAGACTCAAGTAAAATAAGATTGATTATTTAATCTAAATTTTTTATAACACTTAAGTAATATAATTATGTGGAAGAGACATCCTAAAGCATTGCCTTTTTTGTTTTTATCTGAAATGTGGGAACGTTTCGGGTACTATTTAATGATAGGGATTTTCACCTTGTACCTTAAAGATGTTGAATCTGGTTTTGCAATGACCGAAAAAGAAGCGTCTGACTTATATGGCACTTTTATAGCCTTGGTTTTCCTAACGCCATTTATTGGTGGTTTAATTGCTGATCGTTATTTAGGATATAAAAAATCAATTGTAATTGGTGGATTAATGATGGGTGCAGGGTATTTTTTAATGGGCATTCACAATATTACGATGCTCTACATTGCCATGACCTTAGTCATTGTTGGAAATGGATTCTTTAAACCAAATATTTCCACTTTACTTGGGAATTTTTACAACGATGATAAATACAAAGACAAAAAAGATGAAGGATACAATATTTTCTATATGGGAATAAATATTGGTGCATTTATTTGTAATTTTTTTGGTGCCGCATTGCAAATTTTATTAGGGTGGAACTATGCTTTTATGGCTGCGGGACTTGGAATGTTTGTTGGAGTAATTGTTTTTTTACTCGGATCAAAATACTATGGTGATAAAACAGATAAAAAAGGATTCCAACAAGGAGACATGCCATTTTATAAAATTGTACTTTTTATACTTTTACCCTCATTAGTATTCGGTGTAATTGGTTGGTTACTTGGAGGAATACAATCTGAGGCAAATCCTAACAGCTTTATTTTTGGCTCTGATAGTACTGATGCATTTATTTTTGCTTGTATTCCTGTTATATTTTTTTACGGGAGTTTATACTTTAAAGCCAAAGTTGAAGATAAACGTCCAATAGGAGCTTTACTGACTATTTTTGCTGTTGTTATTTTATTCTGGGCGGTATTCAAATTAAACGGTTCAGCATTAAATACATGGGCAGATCGCTATACTGACAGAGAAATTTCAGGTAAAACAGAAAATATTTTTAATGGACTCAAATTATCAAAAGAAGTCGAATATAAACTTGATTCAGTAGATAAATATGATGCTAGCTTTCGACTTCAAAAGAAAAATGGTATAGTTGAAAAAGAAATTGATTATCCAATTTATTTTAGAAATGTGACTCCTGAAAAATTACCTAAAGAAGGTGCTAAAGTATCACTTTGGGCAACGAATTTAAGTCAATCAATAAATCCAGGATGGGTGATTATTTTAACACCTCTTATTGTAGCATTCTTTACCTTTTTACGAAGAAGAAAAAAAGAACCGAGTACACCTACTAAAATTGCATTTGGACTTCTAATATCCGCGCTTTCTGTATTAGTGATGATTGCAGCAGTTAATATTGGTGGAAATGGTTCGGAAAAAGTAACAGTATGGTGGTTAGTTGCTAATTACGGCATCATAACTATTGGGGAACTATTCCTCAGTCCAATGGGATTATCAATTGTATCTAAATTAAGTCCAACCAATATAACTTCATTAATGATGGGAGGATGGTTTTTGTCAACTTCCATTGGAAATAAATTAAGTGGTGTATTAGCTAGTTTATGGGATACTTACGATGATAAAGCAAATTTCTTTTGGATTAATTTTATCTTATTAATGTTTGCTACGCTATTGATGTTTATTTTATTGAAGCAACTTAACCGAGTAATGAAAGAAAAAGGAATTAATTGATATGGAAAATAATTTAACCTTAGAACAAATACAGGATTTTAAAGGCAAATACCCCAAGCAATTGTGGTATTTGTTTTTTATAGAAATGTGGGAGCGTTTCTGTTTCTACGGAAACCGTGGTATGCTCACTGTTTTTATGGTGGATGTATTATTGCTTAGTGATAAGAGTGCAAATCTAAAATATGGCGCAATTCAAGCTTTTGTTTATGCCTTTACATTTATTGGTGGATTGTTTGCTGATAAAATTTTGGGCTTCCAAAAATCATTGCTTTGGGGAGGAATTCTTATGATTACTGGAAGTGTTATTTTGGGGATTTCAGCGGAACATTATTTTTATTATGGCATCTGCCTTTTAATTATTGGTACTGGATTTTTTAAACCGAATATTTCTACAATGGTGGGAGAATTGTACAAAGAAGGTGATGCTCGACGAGATGCTGGCTTTGGATTATTTTATGCAGGTATAAATGTTGGTGCGCTTTTCGGAGGTGCAATTTGTGTTTACGTAGGAAAAGAATATTCGTGGGATGATGCTTTTTTACTTTCAGGAGGATTTATGATTCTTGGATTAGCTACATTTTTAGTTACAAAATCAAAGCTTGGGCCAATTGGATTGCCACCTGCTACAAGTAACCCAAGCACTGCAAAAAGAAATCAATGGATGGTTTATGCTGGCTCAATTTTAATTCTGCCATGTATTTATCTTATGATAACAAACACGCGTTATACTGATATTTTTATGTATGTAATTGGACCTGCAACTCTGATCTATTTGATATATGAAATGCTTAAACTAGGTTGGGAAGAAAATAAAAAAATGCTTGCAGCACTCGTATTTATTCTGCTATCAATTTTATTTTGGGCTTTCTTCGAGCAAAGTGGTGGCTCCTTAAGTTTGTTCGCAAAAGACAATTTACATACGGACTTATTCTTTTTTAACATGGATCCAAATGTCGTAAATAATTCTTCTAATTCGTTATTTGTAGTTCTTTTTAGCCCTTTAATCGGATTACTTTGGATTTGGATGAAAAAAAGAAAAATTGAACCTAATTATTTCGTGAAATTTGGAATGGCATTCCTATTTCTTGGGGGAGCTTTCTATGTCTTTTATGTGAACCGCTTTTTTGCTGATGCAGACGGAAAAACCTCACTTCTTGTTTTTACTGCTGCCTATTTTGTTATAACGCTAGCGGAATTGTTGCTTTCTCCAATTGGCTTATCCTTGATGACAAAGCTTTCTCCAAAAAAACTTTGGGGAGTTATGATGGGCTTATGGTTCTTAGCGAGTGCTTACGGTCAGTATGTTGCTGGAATTCTAGGAGCTGGAATGGCTTCTCCCGATGATAATGCTAGCGCAAGTGTAAAATTAGATCTTTATACTGAAGGTTATCATCAATTAGCAATTTATGGGATAATCACAGGAATTGTTGTTATTATCGCTGCTCCTTTTCTAAAGAAATTGATGAAAAATGTTGAATAATTTGAATTAAAGTTTAAAGGAATAAAAATAATCTTTAAACGAATATTATGAAACAAAGCGAACACCCAAAGGCACTTCCCTATTTATTTTTCTCCGAAATGTGGGAGCGATTTGGTTATTATTTAATGATCGGGATTTTCACGCTTTACTTAAAAGATACTGAAAAAGGTTTTGCAATGAACGAAACAGAAGCATCCGATTTGTATGGAACTTTTATTGCTTTTGTTTTTTTAACACCTTTTATTGGTGGTTTATTAGCCGACAGGATTCTAGGATATAGACGTTCGATAACCATAGGCGGAATTATGATGGGCTTGGGTTATTGTTTAATGTCGGTGCATGATAAGAATGCCCTATATGTTGCAATGTTACTTGTTATTGTTGGTAATGGCTTCTTTAAACCTAATATTTCAGCTTTACTCGGCAATCTTTATAATGAAAAAAAATACAAAGCCAAAAAAGATGCAGGTTACAACATTTTCTACATGGGAATAAATATTGGAGCCTTCGTATGTAATTTCTTCGGTGCAGCACTTTACAATATTTACGGATGGTATGCGG
>ENA-UOYL01000523-UOYL01000523.1-marine-metagenome-genome-assembly--contig:-NODE-523-length-13801-cov-3.255756_pt1 | contig 13801 bp, 9 predicted proteins | sample MGYA00238173_ERZ767189 | MGnify/ENA primary metagenome ERZ767189 (study PRJEB28943, sample SAMN06267163) | marine metagenome | isolation source: Columbia River Estuary | place: USA:Columbia River Estuary... | reverse complement strand
ATACGTTCGTAACCGCTGTTGAACGCAGTTTAAGCATGTTGAAATAAAATGAACTTAAGAGAAAAACAAGAAGAAATCATTCAAGAATTCGAAGTTTTCGACGATTGGATGGAAAAATACGAATACATTATTGACTTAGGCAAGGACCTTCCCAAAATTGATGATGGAAACAAAACAGATGACCGCCTAATCGAAGGATGTCAATCACGCGTATGGTTGGATTCCCATTTTGAAAACGGAAAAATGCATTTTACGGCAGATTCAGACGCGATAATTACCAAAGGAATTATTGGATTGTTAATCCGAGTATTAGATGGTGAAGAGCCAAAAGATATTGCAACGGCAGATTTGTTTTTCATCTCCAAAATTGGATTACAAGAACACCTTTCCCCTACCCGTGCAAATGGATTATTGGGCATGGTAAAACGCTTAAAAATAGAAGCAATTAAACATATTTCAGCAACATGAGTGACTTAGAAGACCGAATTGTTCAAATGATGAAAACCATTTATGACCCAGAAATTCCTGTGGACATATTTGAACTTGGATTGATTTATGAAGTGAAAGTGGAAGAGGATAATCATGTCTACATCGACATGACGTTAACTTCCCCTAATTGTCCCGTTGCAGAGAGTTTACCGAAAGAGGTGGAAGATAAAGTGGCGTCCGTAGATGGTGTTACTTCGGCGAAGGTGAACATCGTTTTTGATCCACCATGGGACAAAGACATGATGAGCGAAGAAGCGAAGCTGGAATTGGGATTCCTATAAGCGAGATCCATATAAAGGCTTCAGCTGTGCACTTAGCCTGATATTACCCTCCCTTTTTTTTCGTTTTTACATACCCTTCCTTCAGCAACAGATCAGCAATCTTTTCCTTGAAATTTCCTTGAATAAGGATTTGACCTTCTTTTACTGTTCCACCTACGCCGCATTTCGACTTAAGCATTTTACCCAAATCCTTGAGGTCATCTTCCGTTCCAACAAATCCTTCTATAAGCGTTACCTCCTTTCCTCCTCGTTGTTTCCGATCAATCGATACATATAAGGCTTGATCATTCGACGGGAGTGTTGCCTGTTCATCAGCTTCAATCGACTGGTAAATAAAATTTGGATTAGTTGAGTAAACAACGTTAGCGATATTTTTATTTTTTTTTGACATGGCTATATTTATTAAGTTTAAAGATCGCCTGGATCTTGACCCGAAACTTTACTTTTATTCCCCATTTCTAATTTACCAAATTTGTATGAAAGCGTAATATAAACGCGTCTTGTTAACCATTTAAATTCACTAACTTGATAAATATTCTGCTGATTTACTTCCATAAAAAATCCTTGACGGTTGAATATATCCGATACCCTTGTCCCTACTGTCCATTTACCATCATTGAATTTTTTATCAAATGATATTTCGACAGACCCTTTTCGCTGAGCAGTGCCTTGAACAGTAATTCTTGGGGCAATATAATTGACATTCAATTGCAAAGTAGCTGTCTTTTTCCAAAAATCGACTGAACCCATATACTTAACATTCCAATTAACGCCACTTCGGTTCCAATTTGGATCTGATGTTTCGTATTGAATATAATTCACATTGGTTGAAAGGGTATTTCGCCACCAACTAGTTGGGCGATAGGACGCGATTAGTTCCGTTCCATAACTATGAGATTGACCAATATTTGCGAAGGTAACTGCGGAGGAATTGTCGGCATAAAAAACCTTTATTCGCGAAATAGATCCGATAGTATGTCGATAAAAAATCGCAGCTGAGAAATTTAGCTTATCTTTTTCAGTGGTATACGCTAAGTCATACGAATTGACAAACTCCGGCTGTAAATAAGGATTTCCACGTCTTAAATTAAAGGGATCTGAATAAGCAGTAAATGGATTCAAATCACCTGAAGATGCTCGTGTTATTCTACGACTATAACTTAGACCAATTTCTGATTTTTTGTTTAACGAATATTTAATGTGAGCGGATGGAAAAAAGTTAAAATAATCATTGGTTATTTTTATCGAATCGGAGATCAGATTTGGTATTTGATAGGCTTTTTCGAAACGCACACCGCCCTGATACTTAAACCTATTAATTTGGTGACCAAAAATTCCATACGCACTGTATATCTGCTCATTATACTGATATAAAAAATTGGCCAAAGTATCTTCAAAATAAGTCAACGAAGGTTGATCATAGGTTTCAGAATAAGTGTCTACCCCTTGATCGCGGATAATAGCTTTAAGACCAAACTCAGAGCGCATTAATTTTTCTGGCCAGAGATAAGTAAGGTCGGTTTGAATGGAACTTATATTATTTTTCTCCACATTAAATAATCGCTGACTCAAATATGATGAGGCATCCACCACTGAATCCAAACTATAGTTCCCTTGCAGGTAATACCCTTGAATTGATTCCATGCCAATCGACTGATTAGCATCTACGACTAGATTACCTCGGTTGTTTTTAAACTCTTGTCGAAAATTGACATTAAAATCATAATTATGTTGTTGAGATGGATCATATGAAACCCTTCTTGTTAATCCTACTAATTCTTGATCTATATCTTTAACACCATTCCAAAGATCACCAGTTCTGTCGCGTCTTCCGTTACTACCTGTTGTAGAAAAAGACATTGTTTTTCTGTTTTTAAGGTTAAAATCGAAGCCAAAACGATAGGTATTACCAGCATTCAAATCAGTACCCGTTCGGTTTTGGTCCAATATCGAGACAGAATCATTTAAAAATGTTTGTCGAATGAAGGAAGTATTGTTTCGATAACCCGCTAAATAACGTCCGTTATACGATCCATAAACATTAAAAAATGTATTTCGATAACTCATAGACAAACCACCGTCAGCAACATTTCCTCCTGTAAAATCTCCTGATCCGATATTTGAACTAACTAAACCATTAAATCCTTTTAATTTATTTTTCTTTATGACAATGTTAATGATTCCAGATGTTCCATCAGGGTCATATTTGGCAGATGGATTTGTTACAATTTCAATCCTTTCAATCGAACCAGCAGGAAGCGCATCCAATAATGTTTTTCCATTTCCACCAGATAAAGAACTTGGTCTACCATCAATTAGTACCGTAACCGAGCCATCTCCACGCAACATAATTCGCCCGTCCTGATCAATATCAACAGACGGAATATTTTTTAAAATATCGTTAGCTGTTCCGCCTTTTACAGACATGTCTTCGCTAACATTATATACTTTCTTATCAATGCCTGAGGTTAAAATATCAGCAGTTCCGAAAACGTTTATTTGATCGAGTTTTAAGGTTTTATCAGCTTGTAAGCTTACGATTCCTAAATTTATTCCCTTTAGGTTTGACGAAATTAAAATCGACTCGCTATTCTTGGGCATAAAACCCGCAAAAGAAAACTTTAAGTAGTAGGAACCCAGCAATACTTTATCAAATAAAAATTTCCCATCTTTATCGGTATATAAACCAGTAACCAAAACTGAATCTTTTTCTAGATATAAGCGAACAGTTGCATACTCAATCGATTTGTTATTGTCAGCGTTAACAATTCGTCCCATAATCATTCCCTCACCTTGGGGTAAATTTTGAGCATAGCTATTATAAACAGTTAAAAGAAGAAGGAGTAGAAATAACTTTTTAATAATCATATGGAGATTCAGCGTGTAAAAATAAGCAATCCTAACTAGATATTAAGCCTAATTAAGCCTAAAACGAATTAATACTATCTAAATAAGGAGAAACTGCCAATTACTGTTTTTAGCTCGTTGCTTGTACTTGCGCTATAGGTTAAAATATAAGAATAGACGCCATCTTGTGCTTTATATTCACCGTAATTACCTTCCCAATACCCAAAAACATCATGACTTTCGAAAACCAATTCACCCCAACGATTATAAATTAATAAACCGAAGTTTGTTGGATCGACATCGCCTGAAAATACTGGTTGAAATACATTATTGTGCTCATCACCATCTGGGGTAAAGGTATTCGGTACATACACCGAAAAATCGTTTGTTATTTGAATCGTATTAAAAGTAGAATCAACACAACCGAAAGATGAAATGGCTACTAAATAGGCAGTTTGTGTTCCCTCTAAAAATGGAAAAGTATAATCAAATTGGGCTTGATTTTGACTAAAACTAACACCTTCTATCGTCCAAGTATACGAAATTCCACCAAGCGAAGTATTTACGATATGTCCAACAGGATCTCCCATTGAAATAACGGATGGACTAAAATAAAAAGTGGCCGAGGGATTCGGATAAACCGTTACAGTGACATTTTCGGGCAGTGAAACACATCCGTTTTGATTTGTTCCGATAACTTGATAACTAGACGAGATCGCTGGAGACACTACGACACTTCCGTTCGTAGTTTGAGAAAGAGCAGGCGACCATTGGTAAGTATTTGCCCCTGAAGGAATTAAACTAACTGCCTCTCCTACACACATTGATTCATCATTAGCGGTAACAACTGGCAAGGCAAGGGTTGACAAACTTAAATAAACAATTGAATCACAACCAAAACTATTTTGCAAAGAATCAATGTAATTGCCAGAAGTAGAAAGAATAAGACCATTAAAGGTATACGTTGTGCCGAAGCAAAAGGAATCACTTATGTTGATTGAGTTCACCGGTAGCATGGTTAACGTAATGCTATCGACATCCGTACAACCATTGAAATCGGTCACAAAAACACTGTAGGTTCCTCCAACAGTACTAACTAAAGAATTAGCAACAGAACCAGTAGACCATAGCTGACTACTAAAATTTCCATTCACTTGAATTTGTAAGGAATCCCCTTGGCAAAAAGATAAATCAGGACCTAGATTAACCGTTACAGAATTCAAGGACACTACAATTGAGTCCCTAACGAAACCACACCCACTTGGAACCTCCACCCAATAAAGACCAGGGGAATTTACCTGAATACTTGCTGTAGTTGCTCCATTATTCCATAAATAACTCGGGAAAATGGTATCCAAGGCCAATGCGATACTTTGTCCAGAACAAATAGCGGTATCTGCTCCAAGATTGGGAAAGGAACCAGGAACGGGCAGTTGATAATTGTATAGTGTCTGTCCGATTGTCCCAGGCATTGCACCATGACTAGTTCCCGTGCAGGCTGGACCAGTATGCAGAACCATTCCGGAATTACCACCAGCGAGTTGCGTTAAAATATTTGCGGGAGCAACTGGGGTAGAAAATGCAATCGTTCCACCACCACCGCCACCACCAGGTCCGTGGCAAGCAGAAGCCCATAAAGTACTAAAAATATTGCCGCCAAAGCCACCTTTTACATCGATGGTAAGCGGTGAAGAAATAGCATTAGAAATGAGATAAACGCAACCACCTGCTCCACCTGCTCCAGCACCTTCTGAATCCGTATTACCTATCACATTTGCCCCACTAGCATTGATTGTATTATTGTTTCCATTGATGAGTGGAGAAATTAAAAATACCATTCCAGCACCATTACCACCTATCGTGGCTGGCAAACCATTATCACGATATCCTCCTCCACCTCCTCCACCTAAAAATGCTTTATAATTCGAATAATTCAATGCAAACCCACCCACACCAAACGAAGAATTCAATTGGCAGCTTCCATACCATTCATTTCCACCTCTTCCACCAGAACCACCATTTCCACCACCGCCGGCACCAGGATTTCCAGTATTGGAACCTCCACCACCATTTGCTAGCGGCGCTCGATTTCCATCTTGTCCTGCTGGCGCAACAGCTATTCCCTCCCCTTTTTTTCCGGCATTAGCCGATGAATTGGCCCAATTCATATCACCACAATTAAAAAAACCTGTTGTGAATGTTCCACCAATAAGACCAGCACCTGAAACGTTTATACCAGCATTAAAGGTTATACTGCCTGTGGCTTTAATGGCTACAATCCCTCCTGTAGTGCCATTCCACGGTTGACTCGTTACCGTTCCTGTAATAGTAACATTGTTATAAACCGGCACTTTTACCAATTGAACAAGACCACTAACCGTATACGATTTACATAGATTAGATGCAAATGTCAAGGTATTACCCACTTTTGAAAGAATCGTTGCAAATTCAAAATTTCCAGCGTTGTTTAGGTTGGTAATAGTCCCGAAAGCTTGAATATTCCCAGTAGTTATTGTAGCACCTTTCATTTGAATTAAGAGCACATAATCGCCGACATTAAAAGGAGTTGCATTAGATACTGTTACTGAATTTATGGTGACATTGGTGACGTTGCTGTAGGAATTAACAATACCTGAAATGTTTTGGGCAATAGTTCGTTCTGCGAAAAAGCAAGACAATAATGAAGAAAAAATTACTGCGATAAAACGATGATTCCAAAACATAATTTTGGTTTTAATATATTAAATTGACATGCCCAAAAAGCTGTCTTTTTTTAGTTGCTTTTTTATCAAAATATTGAATAACATACGAATACGTTCCTATTTCAGCCTTCATACCACCATAATAACCATCCCATCCTTTATCGGTAGAATACGATTCAAAGACACATTCTCCCCAACGATTGTAAAGCGCTAATTGATAGCTTGTTGGATCAAATCCTGTGGTAAAAATCGGCAGAAATACATTGTTATGCTCATCGCCATCTGGTGTAAAAGTATTGGGGACATAGTAAATGGGATCACCCGAAATCTGAATAGAAATTTCGGTAGAATCCAAACACCCGAAATCAGAGGAAACAGAAAGAATGATGGTGTAGATACCATCTTCATACGGATAAGCATGAATTACTTCAGAATAATTATCATTTGAAGAAGTACCATCTCCAAAATACCATGTAGAAGAAAAGGCATTGAGGGAATTATTGTAAAAGGTAGCAAAGGGAGAATCGCTTAATAAATTTAGGGACAAGGCATCAACTAAAGCGAGCGGGTTTGGATGCACAATCACCCCAACTTGAGTGGTGTCGGCACAACCGAAGGTATTTGTTCCAATAATGGTAATGGATTCCGAAGTCAAAGGTTGATAAGTATAAATGGAGGTAGATTGACCATTAGACCATTGATAAAAATCTGCTCCTGCTACTTGAATGGTAACTAGTTCGCCAGAACAAATTTCACTTAAAAGTGGACTAGCACTTATTGTTGGGACAGGATGAACAGTAATATAAAGCGAATCCGAGGAAATGCAAGCGAATTGATTTGTTCCTATTATCGAATACATCCCACTAGTTTGAGCCGTTATAGATTGAGATACCCCTGTAAAGGAACTTAAATCAATACCAGACCATGAATAGCTTGTGGCACCCGATGCATTCAATTGAACAGATGTATTTGGACAAACAGTGTTGTCGCTAACAACGAGTTGGGTTGTCGGCAATGGATTAACGGTAACCGTAACCGTATCCAAATCAAAGCAACCCTCTATGTTGGTTCCTTGAAGTACATAGTTCGTTGTAACGATTGGATCTACCCATATCTGACCCAAATTATCAACGAAGTTGACTGTTGGTGTCCATGTGTATATCGTTGCCCCAGATGGAATTAGCAGCGCAGAATCACCGAGGCAAATTTGCAAATCCGGTGAGGTGACAATAGGATTAGTAGAAAAAACAATGTCCAAAGTAAGAACTGAATCACAACCGGATATAGATGTTAATGTATCCACATAATTCCCTGAAACATTTAGCGGGGTTCCGTTGAAAAAATAAGTGCTGCCGTCGCAAATCGTATCTGTTAGCGTGGTTAAGAATGAGGGATTAACGGTTACCACCACTTGGTCCGTCGTGGGGCAAACGCCAGGACTAGTCGTTAATGTGGAAGAAACCGTATAGGTTTGGGTAATGGGAAGATTCGTGTTGTTTGGTAGATTCACCGTTGGATTAGAAACGTTTGCACTACTTAATCCTGTGGATGGAGACCAGGAATAAGAGAACGCAGGATTATTTGCCGTACCAATAGAAACAGGATCATTTGGACAAGTTTGAACATCTAAACCTGCATTTGAGGTTGCTTGAGCTGTGTAAATTACCACATTACGTATTGAATGTTGATCATTTGCACCCCCAGTTCCAGCGGTAAATCCCATATAACCAGTAAAGTTTATAGGAAAATTAGCGGTGAGATAAAGTATATTATTTATCAATAAACTAATAGCACCGTTGTTATAGATGATTCGAACAGGTTTATAGGTATTCCCACGAATAAAATTCAAAATACCACCAGTATTGGTTAACTTAACAATACCCGCATTGCATTCTCCATATCCTACACCGTTATAAATTTGTAATTCTGGATTTGCCCCGCAGCCGTTATCCCATGTATCCAACACTACTTTGAGACCATTTGCAGTGCCAGGGATACCAATTCCTCCACCGCTAACAAATCCAACCGGTGGAACTTGCAAAAAGCAGAATGCCAAACCGTCGGCTGCATTTCCACCCCAAATTCGATAATCAAAATCAACTGTCCAATTCGAACAGAGACCCAAATTCAAAGGCTGAGCATAGAAAATACCACCACTTTGGCTCCCACTCGCATTGGTTAAAATTAATTCATTGCTAAAATTATCTACATCACCAGGCGTATCTCCGACGTAAGCATTTCCATTCAGGTTCCAACCTTGCGTGTTTAATACCGGAGAACCAGTTAATTGACCAAAAACAAAAGTCTGTGTAGAAGCTTTTAAAGAAAATAGTAGAATACTAAAAAATAATAAAAAGTGCTTCATTAAAATTATATTATTAAAATACTTTCATTAGACGAAATTAACAATAAATCGTTGGCTATTTATTATTATTACCTTTGATATGATAATTACTTAGTGTACTTTTGACACAATTGAATTAACAAGACAACAAAATATGTCAAAAAAAATTAAACATACAGAAGAATTTGAGCCCTTCAACATAGTAGTTTTTGGTGGTGAGGGAGATCTAGCCATTCGAAAAATTTATCCTGCTCTCTTGCATCGAGAATTAGATGGTCAATTTTTAACAAGCTTTAATATAATTGCAATTACTAGAAAGGCGCAGGGCGAATCAACATTTTATCAAGACTTAACAAAACACCTTTTAAATACAGCGGAGGAAGGTACAAAAGAGGATGAAATAAACAACTTTGTAAAAAAAATAACACTGATAACAACAAGTGAAGCGACGGTTGAAGCATACCAAAACCTAAAAATTCACCTTGATCAATTTAAAGATCACCAAAATATTTTTTATTTCTCTACCCCATCTTCTGCATTTGGAAAGATTGCGCAAACCTTAAAAGCATGCAACTTGATTTACCCGAATAGTAAAGTTGTACTTGAAAAGCCATTAGGATATAGCTTAGAATCATCCAATGCGATTAATGCAGAAATAATGCAAGCATTTGAGGAGAAACAAGTTTATCGTATTGATCATTATTTGGGTAAAGAAACCGTTCAAAACCTGATGGTACTTCGCTTTGCCAATAATCTTTTTGAGCGTGCTTGGGATTATCAGAACATCGACAACATTCAAATTACAGTTTCTGAAAAGCTAGGTGTCGAAAAACGTGCTGATTATTACGACAACAGCGGCGCTTTACTCGACATGATTCAAAATCATTTAGTTCAATTGCTTTGTTTAGTAGCAATGGAGCCTCCCTATGTTCTTCAAGCTGATGAAGTTAGAAATGAAAAATTAAAGGTGTTGCGCGCTTTAAGACCGTTTACCAAAGAATCTGTCTTAACAAACACTGTCAAAGGGCAATATTCTCGTGGAAGTATTCAAGGAGAAGAGGTTAGTTCATATTTAGAGGACATCGAAAAATACAATTCCAAAACAGAAACGTTTGTTGCTGTTAAAGCTTATGTCGACAATTGGCGATGGAAAGATGTGCCTTTTTACCTTCGAACTGGAAAAAGATTAAAAAAGCGTTACTCTGAGATTGTTATCAATTTCAAGGAAGTAAGTCACAATATTTTTCCATCAAAAGAAAAATTAAACAATAACAAATTAATCATTCGCTTACAACCTGAAGAGCGCATAGAACTTATTCAAATGACAAAAGTTCCTGGTCCTGGAGGATATCGTTATAAGCCCATTGCCTTAAAACTTGATTACACCGATTCGTTTAAGGAGCGATTTGCGGATGCATACGAACGATTGATCGTGGATGTCATCAGAGGTAATCAAACACTTTTCATGCGTCAAGATGAATTAGAAGCAGCGTGGATGTGGATTGAAACCATTACATCGAATTGGAAAGCAGTTAATCAGCAAAACATACTTTACGAAGCAGGAACTTGGGGTCCAGGCGATGCTATTTTAGATGAAGGCGCAACATGGATAACCAAATCTTGGCGAGACTAATGCATGTATTTAATGATCATTCGGAATTAATTAAAGTGCTCACTTCGGACATCTGTTCTATCATTGAGAGCGCCATACAAAAGAAGGGGAAAGCTCACCTACTACTTTCTGGTGGGAGTACACCAATTCCCTTATACAAATCGCTTGCTTCGTGCGATTTAGATTGGGATAACATTCACATCGGACTTGTTGATGAGCGCATGGTAGACCAAAGCAGTGAATTTTCAAACGAGACACTTATTCGAGTTGCTTTCAAATCGGCCCATACGCTTCATCTTTCGAGCATGGTTTTAGATCTTAGCGACCCAATAAACAATTTAGTACATGTTACAAAAAACTATGCACCATTTATTCAAGCAGATTTAGTCTTATTAGGCATGGGAGATGATGGTCATACAGCCTCACTTTTTCCAAATGACCTAGACAGTGAACTAGCCATGCAGGATAATGACACAGGAATTTGTTATACTACCGCACCAAATCACCCAATAAACAGAATAACATGCAATCGTTCTATGCTAATTAGTTCGTCGAAGCTATTTTTATATTTTACCGGTATAAAAAAATTAGATAAATTTAAGTTGGCTAAACAAGAGCGAACACCTATATTTCATTTTGAAAATCAGCTCAGCGCCGTGTATTTCACAGAAAACACCTAAAAAAATGAACAATAGTATTACTAAGGTCACCGAGAGAATTAAAGAAAGGAGTAAATCTTCTAGAGAAAAATACCTCTCCGATATGGCAAAGTCACATCAAGAAGGAGTTTCTCGTCAGGGAATGAGTTGCGGAAACTTAGCGCACGCCTCCGCTGGATGTGGCACACATGAAAAGAATGAACTTCATGGCGATACAACGCCGAATATTGGTATCATCACGGCATATAACGATATGCTTTCAGCACACAAGCCCTTTGAACACTTTCCTCAGCAAATACGCGATTTTGCCATAAAGCATAAGGCAGTTGCTCAAGTTGCGGGGGCAGTTCCAGCAATGTGCGACGGTGTTACCCAAGGTCAACCAGGCATGGAATTATCTCTTTTTAGCCGAGACGTAGTCGCCATGTCGACTGCAGTAGGATTATCACACAATTTATTTGATGCTGTTCTTTGTTTAGGAATTTGCGACAAGATTGTTCCAGGTTTATTAATTGGATCCTTACGATTTGGTCAACTACCGACAATTTTTGTTCCTGGCGGACCTATGCATTCAGGTATTTCTAACGATGAAAAATCACAAATTCGTCAAGCTTTTGCAGAAGGAAAAATAGGAAGAGATGAATTACTAAAAGGAGAATCAGATTCATATCATTCGCCTGGCACCTGCACTTTTTATGGTACTGCAAACTCCAACCAAATGCTCATGGAAATAATGGGCTTACAGCTGCCAGGTTCGAGTTTTGTTAACCCAAATACAGAATTAAGATCACTCCTTACCGAAGAAGCCGTAAAAGTAGCAGCCACCAATTCGAAACTAGGATTAGATAGATCCTTAATGCATATTATCACAGAAGAATCCATTGTTAATGGTATTATTGGATTGCTTGCTACCGGCGGTTCAACCAACCACACCATTCATTTAATTGCCATAGCTAGAGCCGCAGGAATCATTATAAATTGGGATGACATGTCTGATCTTTCTGATGTGATACCTTTAATAACAAGAATGTATCCCAATGGTGCAGCCGATGTAAACCACTTTCATGCTGCTGGAGGAATGTCGTATGTTATTAGTACGCTCTTAGAGCATGGACTATTGCATGAAAATGTGACTACAATCCTTGGCTCAGGACTTAAGCGTTACACACAAGAACCCAAAATCGATACGAATCAATTAATTTGGGTTGATGGTCCTAAGGAAAGTCTGAACAAAAGTATCATTCGATCTGCATCCGATCCATTTTCAAAAGATGGTGGCATTAAAATATTACAAGGGAATCTGGGGCGTGCCGTGATTAAGACAGCGGCCGTTGAATCAGATCATCGAAAAATTGAAGCTCCTGCGATTGTATTTTTAGAACAACAAGATTTAATTGATGCCTTTAAAAAAGACGAACTCAACAAAGACTTCATTGCTGTTTTACCATTTCAAGGACCGAAACAAAATGGCATGCCCGAGTTACATCAATTAACGCCAACATTGACCATCCTTCAAAAGCGTGGTTATAAAGTAGCATTGGTTACTGATGGACGAATGTCCGGTGCCTCCGGAAAAGTCCCTGCGGCGATTCATTTATGTCCAGAAGCAAAAGATGGTGGAATGATTGCTAAAATTAGAACCGGTGACCTCATCCATCTTGATGCGATTAAAGGAGAATTATCATGTCCAAATTTTGAAGAAATCTCTCTTCGTGAATGTTCACTAAAAGATGGGGACAATACAATTGGTTATGGACGAGAGCTCTTTGGTAATTTCAGATCAATTGTTTCTGCAAGCGAAGAAGGAGCGAGCGTATTATTCTAGCTCTGCCGATTTTTTTCTAGTCAAGATCGATATCACTATAGATCCCATCAATACAGACACTACGATTAACAAGGACACCAACGTTTCAATGTGGTAGATCGGGGCAATTAACATTTTTAGGCCAATAAAACTCAAGATAATGGCTAGTCCATATTTAAGTTTTGAAAATAGTTCCATAGAATTTGACAGTAGAAAAAATAGCGATCGTAATCCAAGAATGGCAAAAATATTTGATGAATAAAGTATAAAAGGATCATTGGGTGCTATGGCAAAGATAGCTGGTATGGAATCTACTGCAAAAAGCAAATCAGAGGATTCAACAATGATAAGGACCAATAATAATTTCGTACCGTACAACTTTAGTTTTCCTTTATGCTCGATCCGCTGGAAAAAATTATCCCCATCAAAATTAGTTTTTAGAGGAATTATTTTAGCAACTAAACGAACTGCCAAAGACTTATCATAATCTTTGCGTTCTGAATCTTCTTTAGAAATACCCGATTTAATTCCGGCATAAATAAGAAACAAACCGAATAAGGTCATTACTACATTAATTTTATGAAAGGTATTTGTAGCATAATCGATTGATTTATCATCCGTATGCCCCAGGGAAAAATGCCAATCACCAATTGAAAACTCGGGAAGATAGGTTAGATTTATAAGACCGACGCCGGAAAAAATAAAGATCGCTCGAAAGACAATAGCACCAATTATTCCCCAAAGCAATACTTTTTGTTGCCGATATCCTTCTAAATTAAAAAACGAAAATATCAACAAGAAAACAAATAGATTATCGACCGATAGCGCCTCTTCAATCCAATAGGCCGATTGAAATTGTGCAAACTTTTCAAACCCTTCCATTTTCCAAATAAACAAACTAAAAAGCATCGCTAAACCTACCCATATGGAGGTCCACATCAAGGCTTTCTTAAATACCATTTTGTTTTGCTTAACCTTGGTTAAAAGTCCTAGATCAAAGGCAAGAATTAAAACAATAAGGACAATGAAAACAAAAATAACAATTGGTGAATTCATTAAAATT
>ENA-UOYL01000518-UOYL01000518.1-marine-metagenome-genome-assembly--contig:-NODE-518-length-13878-cov-3.008550_pt1 | contig 13878 bp, 13 predicted proteins | sample MGYA00238173_ERZ767189 | MGnify/ENA primary metagenome ERZ767189 (study PRJEB28943, sample SAMN06267163) | marine metagenome | isolation source: Columbia River Estuary | place: USA:Columbia River Estuary... | reverse complement strand
AACCGCGCCACTCTGCAGATCATCGGAGCTTAGCAAGCCCTGCGGCTCGTCCCAGCAGCCTATGCCGCGCATAGAATCTTTAGGGGGCCGCACAGTTTCCTGAGCCTCGGCACCCGTGCAAAGTAATGCAATTATCAATAAGGAATTTGCAATTATATTGGTGCTGGCGATGATTTTCCAAAGTGGTCCGGCACTGTTGGCGAGGGCGCCTCAATGAGCGCCAGAGATTTTTCAGAAGCCCTTCGTCAAGTAGTGCGTTCAGCAAGTACAGACGACACCCGTGGTGTTTTCACCGGTGTTTTGCTGAGCGGCATCGATGGACGCTTGCGCCTGGTCGCAACGGACTCTTACCGCATGTCTGTGCGCGATATCAACACCAACGTTCTCCCCGATGGAACCAGTGTTGTGATTCCGGCGCGAGCACTAGGCGAATTGCAAAAGTTATTAAGCATCGCCGAGCTGGTGTCAATCAATATCACCGACAATGATGCAACTTTTGAAGTCGGATCAGTGCGTTTAGTCACTCGTTTATTGACTGGAGCGTTCGCTGATTACCAACGACTCATTCCAGCAAACTCACCAAATAAACTAGTTATTTCACGAGAGGTAATGTTGGAAGCGATTCGCCGAGTGAAGCATGTAGCCCGAGATCCGATTGGCACGCCACTCCGCTTAGAAATTAAAGAAGACAGTGTGACTTTGAGAATGGTGACTCCAGATAATGGCGAAGCCGTTGAGCGAATTGACGCAGTTGTTCAAGGGGCAGATATTGAAATTCGCTTCAACAATGAACTACTAACTCAAGGATTAGATGCATCTGGTGCTGACGAAATCACTATTCAAACGAGCGAGCCTGGAAAACTGGCCTTGATTCGCGGAGTTGGTCAGGAAGATTTCACGTATTTGTTGATGCCTCTGAAGTCGTGACAGCGAGATGATTGTCGAGCAACTTGAGCTCGTCGATTTTCGTAACTATTCCCACGCCTCATTTTCTTTAACATCAGGCGTGACAGCCATTGTCGGTCGTAACGCACAAGGAAAAACCAACGTTGCAGAAGCCATGGCTTTTCTGGCGACGCTTGAGAGTTTTCGTCAGGCCCCTGTTGTGGCTTTGGTGCGTGAGGGGGCAGAACTCGCAACTATTCGCGCCATCGTCCGGCACGAAGACGGTCGGGAGATACAAATTGAGGTGCAGATCCAACGCCAGGGACGCACCGTGGTGCAAGTCAACAAACAACGGCTTGCGCGAACTCGCGATCTTTTAGGGATTTTGCGAGTCTCTGTATTTTCTCCAGACGATCTTGAATTAGTGAAGGGCGCACCAGGCGAGCGGCGACGCTTCATTGACGAAACCATGGTCAGTTTGGCTCTGAAAAATGATGCTCGGCGCCTAGAACTAGATCGCATCTTGAAGCAGCGAAACACGCTATTGCGACAGGCAAACGGACGTTTAACTCAAGATATTGAGTTCACACTTGATGTATGGGATGAAAAACTTGCTGCTGTCGGCGATGAGGTGGGACATCACCGAGCCATCGTTTTGGCACAACTACAACCCGTCGTCGAAGACGCCTATCAACATCTCGCTGGGGCGCCGTTAGCGGTCGGCATCCACTATGAGCCAGTGTGGAGGCGCACGGGTTTAGCACATGCCCTCAAAGAGGCACGTATGGATGATCTCCGTCGCGGCGTGTCAACTGTCGGCCCGCATCGCGATGACATTGACCTATTTTTGGGGACACTTCCGTCCAGAACCCACGCCAGCCAGGGTGAAATGCGGTGTTTGGCGCTCTCACTACGACTTGGAGCCCATCAACTTGTGGCCCAGCAGACGGGTATGACCCCCTTGCTTGTGCTTGATGACGTTCTTTCTGAACTTGACCCAGAAAGATGCACTGCTTTGCTCAGCCACCTACCTCGCGGCCAGGTAGTGATTACGACAGCCAGTGGCCTGCCCGCCACGGCCACACCGGAGAGAATCTTGCGGATTGAAGGAGGTCAAGTTGTCAGCGAATAATCCTGAACCCACACCCATTTCAAGCAGTATTGAAAAACTATTGAAATCGCTCCGCGGCGGGGATCGACTAACGACCGTCACGGTCTTTAGTCGCTGGGAGGAACTGGTCGGAGAGTCAGTTGCGAGTCATGTGCGACCCTTAAAATTGGATAACGAAACGCTCATTGTTGAGGTCGATGAACCGATGTGGGCGACTCAGATGAAGTTCCTTGAAGCCGACCTTTTGAAGCGCCTCAATGAGGGTGCTGCGAGGCCCATAAAAACCTTGGAGATACGGGTCAAAAAGCGGCGTTAGGAGCCCCTTTTTAGGAAGCCCAAAAGGCTTCTTTTTTTTAGTCAAAAAATAGTGTATTTGCCCTGCATATAAGGCACACAAGGTCACCAAATCTGCGACTCCCAGCGAGTAGGATTTGAGTGTTGTGTTGAGCCATTGTGTCGCCCCAAATTCCACCCCCGCGCACACAGTTGTGATGGCCTTCTAAACCCACCCAAAAAGGAATTCGTGTCCACCAAAAGCACCACCACCACAGCCGATTATGGAGCCAAAGATATTCAGGTTCTTGAAGGTCTTGACCCTGTCCGTAAACGACCCGGTATGTACATCGGATCAACTGGCCTGACAGGCTTACATCACCTCATTTGGGAAGTCGTTGACAACTCCGTTGACGAAGCCATGGCTGGCCATTGCACCACGATCAGCGTGACTCTCTTAGAGGGTGGCGGATGTCGTGTTGAGGACAACGGTCGCGGTATTCCTGTTGATCCGTATCCTTCTGGTCCCCATAAAGGTAAAAGTGCTGCCGAGGTTGTTCTCACAGTGCTTCACGCTGGAGGAAAATTCGGCGGCGAGGGCTACAAAGTCTCAGGCGGACTTCACGGTGTGGGTGTTTCGGTTGTGAACGCGCTGTCAGATCGCCTGAAGTTAGAAATTGATCGTGGTGGCAAACGCTACGAACTCGAATTTCAAAATGGCGGAAAACCCAAGGGCAAGATTGAAATCACTGGTGACACGCCAGCACGCGGTCGCAAAAACGGCACATCGGTGACTTTCTGGCCAGACGAAACCATTTTCGCTTCAGAAGGCACAGAGTTCGTGGCGCGCACAGTTCTTGAGCGCCTACAAACGATGGCTTTTCTTAATCGCGGCCTAGAAATTGTTTTCAAGGATGAACGCGTCGGCAAAATCCAAAACGTCACCTTCCAATACAAGGGCGGGATTATTGACTTCGTTAAGCACCTCAATCAATCCAAGGATGCATTGTTCACTAAGGTCGCCTACTACGAAGAAGAAGACGATGGGCAAATGTTGGACATCGCTATCCAGTGGAACACTGGGTATCACGAAGGAATTCACGGGTACGCAAACGGAATCAGCACTGTTGAAGGCGGCATGCACGTTGAGGGTTTCAAGACAGCGTTAACCAGTGTCATCAATAAATATGCGAAGAACCGCGGCTTGCTCAAGGAAAAAGACGACAACTTTCTCGGCGAGGATATTCGTGAGGGAATCACGGCGATCATTTCAGTGAAATTGGCTGAACCTCAATTTGAGGGTCAGACCAAAGCCAAATTGGGCAACGTGTCGATGCGGTCTTTTGTGCAAAAAGTAACGAACGATCGTCTGGCTGAGTGGTTGGATGAAAATCCAACTGAGGCAAACAAGATTGTTAAAAAGGCCCAGTCGGCAGCGCAAGCACGAGTCGCTGCAAAGAACGCGCGTAACGCAGTGCGCCGAAAGACTGCGCTTGCTGGCGCTGGTATGCCAGACAAACTAAAAGATTGCAGTAGCGGCAATCCATCAGAGAGTGAAATCTTCATTGTTGAAGGTGACTCCGCTGGTGGTACCGCACTCGATGCGCGTGATCCCCGAACGCAAGCGATCTTGCCGATCCGTGGAAAGATTTTGAATGTTGAGCGGGCGCGTCTTGACAAAATGTTGAAAAACACAGAAGTGATTGCCCTAGTCACAGCAATCGGTGGCGGCGTTGGTGACGAATTTGACGCAGCCAAGGCGCGCTATCACAAGATTATTATTTTGGCCGATGCCGATGTTGACGGCAGCCATATTCGAACCTTGCTTCTGACTTTCTTCTTCCGTCAGATGCGCCCATTGGTTGAAGCTGGCTATGTGTACATTGCGCAACCACCGCTGTATTCAACAGAGATCGGCAAAGTAAAGATCTACCTCAAAGACGATCTTGCTAAGACGCGTTTCTTGGAAGAACATCCGAATCACAAAAAAGATTTCCAGCGTCTCAAAGGTCTCGGAGAAATGGACTGGGAAGAATTGCGTTCGACGACGATGTCGGACGAATCTCGCACACTTTTGCAAGTCAATGTTGACGAAGCAGCGTTAGCTGATGAAGTTATGGGCGTGCTGATGGGTGACGACGTTGAAAGTCGCAAACACTTCATTCAAACGAATGCAAAAGACGTAAGGTTCCTTGATATCTGATGGCTAGTAAAAAAACGCCCCCCACCACACCCGAGGAAGGTGCAGTACCCTCGGAACCCAATATCCCCGTACAGCCAGTTGCTTTGCAAGATGAGATGGAGCGCTCGTTCCTTGATTATGCAATGTCGGTCATCATGGCGCGTGCTCTTCCTGATGTTCGCGATGGTCTCAAGCCAGTTCACCGCCGCATCATTTGGGATATGGAAGAACAAGGGTTTCGTCCCGATCGTCCATTCGTAAAATCGGCGCGCGTCAGCGGCGACACGATGGCCAAGTATCACCCTCACGGCGATACGGCGATTTATGACGCTTTAGTTCGTATGGCGCAACCATTTTCTCTGCGACATCCACTTATTGCCTTCCATGGCAACTATGGATCTCCTGACTTCGGTCCGGCTGCGAGCCGTTATACCGAATGTCGTCTGCATCCGTTAGCGATGCACCTATTAGCGGACATCGACGAGAACACCGTCGACATGGTCGATACCTATGACGGATCGCGCGAAGAACCAGTCGTTCTTCCAGCGCGTTTTCCCAACTTGCTTGTCAATGGTTGCCAGGGAATCGCCGTGGGAATGGCCACCAACATCCCACCGCACAACTTGGGCGAAGTGATTGACGCATGTATTCATTTGTTGATGAACCCCGAGGCCACAACTGATGATCTGATGGCCTTTGTCAAGGGTCCGGATTTTCCGACGGGCGGATCAATTCTGGGTCGCTCTGGAATCTTGGATGCTTATCGCACAGGACGCGGCAGTATCAAAATGCGTGCCACGGCAGCGATCGAAGAAACTAAGCGTGGAGGCATGCAAATTGTCGTCACGGAGTTGCCGTATCAGACGAGTTGCTCGGCAATCGCAGGACGCATCCAGGAACTTGTGGATAATGGAGAACTTGATGGCATCGCCGATGTCAACGACGGTTCATCGGGTGGAAAGACCTATCTCACTATTCAGTTAAAGCGCGATGCCAATGCGAACGTGGTGTTGAACAATCTTTTCAAGCAGACACAACTTCAGACAAGTTTTGGAGTGAATATGGTGGCCCTTGTTGATGGGGTGCCACGGCAACTGACTTTGGCCGACGCTTTAAATGGATACATCCGTCACCAGATAGAAGTACTCACGCGGCGCACGACATTCCGCCTCGATAAAGCGCAACGACGACTACACCTTCTAGAGGGTCGGATCAAAGCGCTTGATGTCATTGATCAGATCATTAAGTTGATTCGCGAAAGTGAAGACGCTCCAGCCGCTAAAGCTTCACTCATGAATCCGCCTTATGAATTCAGTGAAGTGCAGGCCATTGACATTCTTGACATGCAGTTACGTCAATTAACACGTCTGTCGCGCATTGATCTTGAGACTGAGATGGGTCAACTCAACGAACGTATCGCCGAACTCGAAGGCATTCTGGCCGACGATGTCAAGTTGCGCGCTGTTATCTCTGAAGAGATGTTGGCTATTCGCGCTGAGTTCGCGACTCCACGCGTATGCCCAGTCACTTTTGACTCAGGAGACATGAGTATTGAAGATCTTGTTGATGACACTGCGTTAGTAGTCGTGATGACTGAAGCGCAGTATGTCAAAACTGTTCTAGCTTCAAACTTTAGAAGCCAGGGGCGGGGTGGCAAAGGTGTCACCGGCGCCAAATTGAAAACTGATGACATCGTCAAGCGGGTGATTTTCACATCTGCTCACGCATATCTGTTGTTCTTCTCCAATCGGGGGCGGGTCTATCGATTACGCGCGCACGAATTGCCTGAACGCGAGAGAGCGACCAAGGGTGTTCCAATCGTCAACCTTTTGCCACTGCAGTTAGGTGAAACTATTGAGGCGATTATTGATACCCGCAACTTTGATGCGGAGCGGTTCTTGTTCTTTGCAACTCGCGATGGAGTCGTCAAGAAAACAGCCTTCAATGAGTACGACAATGGACGGCGAGACGGATTGATCGCCCTCAATCTGCGTGACAATGATGAGCTAGTACGAGTCATTGAAACAAGTGGATCCGATGAGATTTTTATGGTCAGCAAATCGGGTATGACAATTCGTTTTTCGGAAACCGAAGTGCGACCAATGGGTCGTGCGGCCGCTGGCGTGCGGGGCATGAAGTTGCGCCCGGCCGACAAAGTCGTCAGCGTCGATGTAGCGCGAGATGATGTGGCGATTTTGATGGTCACCGAAGCCGGCTATGGCAAACGCACCCAACTTGACAAATTCCGAAGTCAAACTCGTGGCGGCATTGGTGTACGCGGAATTCAAATTGGTGAAAAGAAGGGGGCGGTCGTGTCAGCGTTCATGGCTGGTCTTGAAGATGAGATTGTGGCGGTCACTTCTGGTGGCTCCACCATTCGTACGGACGTGCGCAATATCTCGTCCCAGGGTCGTACGGCGACTGGAGTTCGCGTGATGAGCGTTGAACCTGGTCAGACCGTGACGTCGGTTGCTTTAATTCTGTCTACTGACGACGAGTGAAATATCGCAGTGACTGCGATCGGGGCAATGTCAGCATCCTGATGATCGGGGTGGTGGCTCTGTCTTTGACCTGCGTCCTCTCTTTGGTGAGCCTTGATATGCGCTTAAACCAATCGGTGAGCGCGCAAACTGTGGCAGACGCCGTTGCTCTGGCAGTAGTGAACTTTGGCGCAGAGGCAGCGAACGAGGTGGCCGATCGTAATGATGGTGTGATCGAAAAAATGGACATCTCCGAGATGGGTGTGGTCACAGTGACAGTGCGTCTTGGGGATGCTTTAGCAATCGCTTCGGCCAGCGATTTACCCTGAATCACGGGGTTGATGAGCAAGCGACACCAGTCAAGAGGGCGGGTGCTCTACGCTGACGGTGTGGCCGAAACTGATGACCCTTTTTTCATAGTCCCGGCGAATGTCCCTGATGATGCCCCGACCCAACGCATCAGTGCGCCCCCCACTGCACCTCCCCAATCCCAGCCGACAGTCAGGGAAACACCCGTCATCGCAGCGGGACTTAGGCGAGCGGTCACTTTTGAGCGATCAAACTTGAAGCGCAAGACGCGGACACTGCGCCACATCGACCCGTGGAGTGTTTTCAGGGTCACTTTGGTGTTCCACTTCGTTTTATACCTGACCTTATTGCTGGCGGGGGTTCTGCTATGGAATGTCGCCAATGCAACGGGCACTGTCGACAACGTCGAACGGTTCATGGAAAGCTTTGGGTGGGACACCTTCCAATTCCAGGGCGGCGAACTCTTTCATCAAGCTTGGGTTCTTGGCCTCTTTGCTGTTGTCGGAATGACCGGTCTGGCTGTTCTCGGGGTGACGACCTTCAACCTGATTACGGATTTGGTGGGCGGAATCACGATGACTGTTCTTGAAGGACCACAAGAACCCGAAAAAGTGGCGAAAAAACCCTTAATCCTGCGACAAAGAAGAACATCTCGCACGGATCATCCGTAACGGTTGAGCCGGGGCTTTCTCGCCGATAGGGTTCTCAACCGCCGGGGCTATAGCTCAGTCGGTTAGAGCGCATCCCTGATAAGGATGAGGTCACAAGTTCGATTCTTGTTAGCCCCACGGTGAAAACGATCAGACGCGCCATAGGGGCACTGATGTTGGCCTGTCTGTTCACAGCCGGGTTACGTCTTCGCGGTCGAGGTGGGATTCCGCCCGAGCGTGGTGGATGGCGCGAATTGACCCGACCCAAACCATGATCGGAGCCGAGTGATGAGTCAGTCGGTAGCCATCGTCGGAGTGGGTGTGGTTGGTTCGCGCGTGGCGCGTCAATTGGCCGCCAGTGGCATATCTGTTTTGGTTCACGATGTGCGCCGAGATATGCAAATGATGGTGGCTAAAACATTGGGTGCCCAGGAACTTGTGGAGATAACTGATCTCCGAGTGGAGACAACGCCCGTGGTGGTCATCGCCACTCGTTCTTCTCAGGCGGCAATGGCCAAACTGCTTCTCGAACTTGGTCATCATGTGATCAGTACAAGCGATGATGTGCACGACACGCATGAACTTTTGGCTCTTGATGAGTTGGCACGCATGATGGGTCGCGCGCTTGTTGTCGGGGCTACGGCAAGTCCAGGCCTCAGTGGTTTATTAGTTGCTGAGTTAGCCACGCGGGTTGACGCCATTGATGAGATTCATGTGGCATTCCACGGAACTGGTGGTCCAGAATGCGCGCGTCAACATCACCGAGCTCTCGCAGGTGATGCAGTTGGTTGGCATGACGGGGAATGGATTAATCGACCCAGTGGAAGTGGGCGCGAATTGTTGTGGTTCCCTGAACCCATTGGTGGTAAGGATTGCTATCGCGCAGAATTGCCCGATCCCTTGCTGTTACATGGGGTGTATCCAAATGTTGCGCGAATCAGCGCGCGTTTGTCCGCCAATAGACGTGATCGCCTCACGGCACGATTACCGATGTTGGCTCCACCCCATGCTGAAGGAGGCATCGGTGGAGTGCGCGTGGAGATTCGTGGTTCGCGCAACGGTGAACGATGCACAGAAGTTGCAGGTGCGGCAGAACGAACAGGGATTATCGCTGGGGCAGTAGCGGCCACCATGTCGCAAGAGTTATTGAACAAAAATTGCGAACTTGTGGGAGCGGTTGTACTCGGTGATCCTGCGTTAGATAATCGTTCGTTACTTGACGCAGTCATCGGCCGTGGAGTCACGGTGTATGAATATTTTGGTTCACGGGCGTAGATTCTCCTTATGAGTCGCGTTGATATTCACGACATTGCAGCGCAGAGACTGCATGCCATTAATCAACGCTATTCAGCGCGCAGACGACGACTTGTTGAGGCTTTAGAAAAAGCGCCTCATCCCCTAGTTGCTACGGACATTGTTTCTCTTGACGAAGAACTTCCTCAAAGTAGCGTCTATCGAAATCTTTCCGTGCTTGAATCTGCCGGCGTTGTTGTCAAAGTGCTCACTAATGGAGATCGCGCTGCTTTTGAACTCGCTGAAGAACTCAAAGGTCATCACCACCATTTGGTCTGTGTGCAGTGTGGACTTGTTCTTGATATTGAGATTCCTGCCAAGGTTGAAGAGTTGCTTGACTCAGGTGTTTCAAGCGTTGTTCAAGGCGCCGGGTTCACTCTGCTTGGACATCGCCTTGATTTAATGGGCCGTTGCTCTGAATGTCAAAGCTCGGTGGTCGGCCTCTAGGCGCTCAGCGCTTTTCGAGTCCATCAATTCGCGACGAAAGCTGTTCAACGACAGCAGTCAAACGATTGATGGCTTGGGTGATCTCATCGGCATCCAAATGATCCCGTAAATCTTCTGTGGTGACGATGTCACTGAGTGACACTCGGACGCTGGCAATTTCGCGGGCGAGAAACTCGGTGTCAGCCTGAGTCCGTTCGGCAACGCGACGGTCCACTTCTGCTTGTGTCCTGTCACGACCTTCTTGACGATTCTGCGAGAGCAGAATCAAAGGAGCTGCGTAGGAAGCTTGCAGAGAAAGCACCAATGTCAAAAGTACGAGTCCACGATCCCATGGGTCAAACTGCCAAGAATCGGGAAGGACAAAGTTGTAGATGATCCAAGCAATGATCAAGAAGGATTGCCACACCAAGAACCGAGCAGTGCCCAGGGTGCGGGCAATGGATTCAGAGAACTGACCAAAGGCGTCAGTGTCGTAATGAACACCAATTCGCCGACGCTGACGGGGAACAGCCAAGTCTTCCTTACGCTTCATGGCGGCTCCTTTCTGTCGGTGGCTCTTACGGCGGTGGGTTCATTTCGCACACAGTATGCCCGCTACATGGGCATTATCGGACGGGAGTGTCTTGTCTTCGGCGTTGTCGCCACCCAGCGGGCAGGGTTCGGTCAAGGACGTCGTCCACGGTAATAGCCCCCAACAGTCGGCCCGCTTCGTCACAGACACCGATCGCCAACATGTTGTACGAGGCCAATCTTTCGGCAACTTCACGGTCGCTGATCTCGGGGGTGATGGAGGGTTCGGCTTCTAAGCAATTGCCGAGTTCCATACTGGGCGGTTCGCGTAAGAGACGCTGGAAATGCACGACTCCCAGATATTTACCCGTGGGAGATTTGTATGGAGGACGACAAATAAATACTTGAGCGGCAATTGAAACCATCCATTCGGGGTCACGAATGCGGGCCAATGCTTCGGCAACCGTATCTGTGGGCCCCAAGATAATAATTTCCGGGGTCATCAATCCACCAGCAGTGCCCTCTTCGTACGACAGCAATCGTCGCATCATGGCGGCATCTTCGTCGTCCATTGCGTCGAGAATTTTTGTTCGTTGTTCGCCAGGCATTTCCGCAAGAAGGTCGGCAAGGTCGTCGACTTCCATTTCGTCGAGAACATCCAACAGACGTTCCATATCCAGACCTTCAATGAGACCGACTTGCTCAGCCTCTGGAAGTTCTTCCAGCACATCAGCGAGACGGTCGTCGTCCATTGCTTCGGCGAGTTGTCGGCGTTGCGCAATGGGCAATGAGCGAACGACTGCGGCCACATCAGTGGGATGCATGTCGTGAAGACGCGCCGCTTCAGCGGCCATTTCGGTGACGGCAGCGAAGAGGTGAGAAACCTCGCGCCAATCAACGAGACGGTGTGTCGGTCGACGACGCAATGCACTGCGTGTCGCCAGTCGGACCTGAGCGACTTCCCATCCGCCGGACTTTGAGTCACTTCGTTCACGCAAAGCCACATCGCTGACATGTTCCTGACCAACTTTGCTGTCAATGACATCGCGCCCGAGAAGACGTTCACCTTTTTTGATTTTGAAAGGGTTGAGGTCAATGTCCCATGAACGCAAGCGGGCGCCATCAATACCTAAGTCGCTGATTCGTCCAGCGTTGACAAAGATCCGCCGGCGCTGGCTTGTGGCGGTGAAACCCACAACCCGCGGGGCGCTTCCCGCTCGGCCCGGGACGATGACAATGTCGTCAAGTCGTCCAATGTTGGCTCCGCCCGCGTCAAGTAAGGGCAAACGCGTGATTCGAAATGCATAGATCAGGTCTGCGGCCATATGGGCAGGCTACCTCCGAGCCCAACGACGCTGACGGCAACTGGCGCAGGAGGTATGGAGAGGCTAGACATAGTCAAGTAACAACAAATTGGGGGTTTGTAATGACGATGTCGGCGATTGAAGCGTTAAAGAGTGAGCAAAGTCGGGCTGTTGAACTTTTGACATCTTTGACACCTGATGAATTGAGTGCCCAATCTGGTTGCACAGGCTGGAGAGTCCAGGACGTGTTCTGTCATATGGCCAGCGTGTTTCATTCAATAACCGAACCCGCTTCGATTGAGGGTGGCGCTGGGGTTGATGTTGAACAAGATGCTGAGGTTCCCGTGCAAGCACGTAAGTCGTGGACCCGTGATCAAGTTCTCGCCGAATATTTAGAGTGGAGCGACAAGGGAATTGCTGCTTTGGCTTTCATGAATACGCCCGAGATGGCCGACACGGTCATTCCATTGTCAAACCTTGGGGCACACCCGATGCATCTTTTGGCCAACGCCATTGTCTTTGATCACTACTGCCATCTTCGCCACGATGTTGGTTTTGCTGTTTCTCGAGCCGCTGAATTACCTCGAGATGCAGCGGCACTTGGGGCCACTGTGGAATGGATGTTGGCTGGGATTCCTCAAATGTGTCGCCCAGCGTTAGCAACTGCGCCACGCCAAGCACTCAATCTCGTTCTTGAAGGAGCGGGCGGCGGTTCGTGGGTTGTGACCCCCGGTGAGGAATTATGGACTGTGACGCCAGGGAGCAACGCCGATGCGCCGACCGCGATTAGCACTGCTCACGATTTCGTTTCTTGGGGGACTAAGCGCTCACCGTGGCAGAAGAGCACGGTTTTACAGAACGGTAACGCTGATGCGGAAACTGTTCTCAATGCTCTGAACGTCATCTAACCCACCAAGTCTTACAGGGGCGTGGCACGATGTAAGACATGGAAGACGGCTTACCAATCACTCTTGCGCCCACATCATCAACATGTCCGCGTTGTCACGCATTACACAACGCGCGTTTTTATGGACCGTGCGAACAATGTCGCTCACAATTGAAAGAGACGATGGGTGCTGCTGCTCGCCATATTGAAGTGGCCGAGTATGTCCCGAAGATGAACGTGACGCCCAATGCAGTGGCGACAAAAGACGACTGAACTATTTTTCAGTTGGTAATTGATCCTCGCGTACGCCCCCGCCAGGTCGAAAAGTTGCGCCACGATCGTCAGTTTGAGCCTGCATTTGTTGCATCATCACGCCAAGTTCGGCTGAAGCACGTTCGTCACCCAAAATCTTTTGCATCACAGCGGCTCCGGCTCCTGCCATCAATGTGGCCTGATTGTCGTTGAGGAATTTCATTGATGCACGTTGGCCAAGGGTGGTCTGATTAATTTCTGGAATGACGTAACGGGCAACAAGGTCCCATGAACGCAAAGTGTTTTCTCTGTTTGCCCAGTCATGAGCGAAACCGAGAACGACACCGAAGCCACCCGTGATTTCTTGAAGATGACGAATTGTTTTGACGAGATCATCAGGTGTGCCGATGATCGCTGTGCCACCAGAGGTGATCATGTCCATGAGTTCCCACTTGTTCTCAACATGCTGTGCACCGGGTCGACCAAGGGTCCACACGTTGTATTCGTTGTGCCACCGTTGCAAACCATCAACGGCTTGATTGCGGGCATCTTCGCGAGATTCGGCGAGGTGGAAACTTAACATCACGCGCCAGTTACTACGATCCACATTTTGTCCGTGTTTGACAGCAGACTCTTCTGCGAAAGACCATTGCGTTGGCAGTGCAGCGAGACCAGCAGTGCTATTAGAAGCGATCGAGAGGACTCCGCATCCGTATTTGCCGGCTAATTGCATGCCCGAGGGGGACAAAGTTGATGCCGTCACAATCGGCAGTTCATCTTGCACAGGGAGAAGTTGCAGTTGTGCATCTTTGAGGTTGAACCACTCGCTCTCGTGGGAGAAACGATCCTCTCCGCGCAGCAGACGCAAAATGACCCCCATGGCTTCATCCTGGCGATCACGCTGAAGGAGAGGGTCAATGCCCAAGGTCCAAGCATCACTCGGTAGCGCGCCAGGGCCAGTACCGAACATGGCGCGCCCCTTAGTCATGTGATCGAGTTGCACAATTCGTTGCGCCACATTGAAGGGATGGTGATACGGCAATGAAATGACACCAGTACCGAGGTTGATGTTGTGGGTGCGTTGACCGGCTGCCGCTAGAAACATCTCTGGTGAAGCGATCATTTCCCATCCGCTGGAATGGTGCTCGCCGCACCAAAATTCATCGAACCCCAAGCGATCAAGGTGAGCAGCGAAGTCAAGATCGCTTTGAAATTGCAAGACGGGATTTTCACCGACAGGGTGGTGGGGAGCTAAAAACGTTCCGAATTTCAGTCGGTTAGGACGTCCGCCAGGGT
>ENA-UOYL01000517-UOYL01000517.1-marine-metagenome-genome-assembly--contig:-NODE-517-length-13893-cov-2.391792_pt1 | contig 13893 bp, 20 predicted proteins | sample MGYA00238173_ERZ767189 | MGnify/ENA primary metagenome ERZ767189 (study PRJEB28943, sample SAMN06267163) | marine metagenome | isolation source: Columbia River Estuary | place: USA:Columbia River Estuary... | reverse complement strand
CGCCACCCAAAGGACCAGCGACAGCCATTGCCAGCGTGGGTGCGACACCCTTGAGAAGACCGAGTAATTCATTCATTGCTTTGCCTTTCCATTAACCTTAATTGTCGATTTATTTGTCTCTCTTTTTTCTCCAATCTAACCTCGGCTTTTTGTATCTTGATCCACATACTAATCAAGACTGGCGTGATGATTAAGATAATAGTCAGCATTACACACACAAGAATCAGAATGCTTCGATAAATGAATTTATCCATACTGCGTATAGCCAAGAAACTACGAGCAGCGCGATAAACAATCCCATGCCAAGCTCAATCTTTTCTTGTCTGAACCTTTCTTGTCTGTAAGCCTCTATCTGTCTTTTGATTCTAATTTGTTCCTTGCGTTTTTGTTGTTCTGCTTGAACCTTGGAGTAGATATTGTTGTAATTCTCCCAGAGTGGTCCGAGCTGATAAGGCACGCTCGCACCCCTCATCATTCCACTCAACTTGACATAGCTCTGGTCTAGTTCGTTTTTGAAAACAGAGAGTTCCAGAATCGTCTCAGGGTCTGGATCAACGCTTGAAAATACTTCTTCATATTTGATTTCCACATATTCGGTTAACTCCTTGTGGTGTCTAAAAAAAGCACCTAAGTGCTTAATGAATTGTTGAACGATCTCGGCTTCATTAGGGATGTGGGTTGTATAGACTTCCTTCTTTTTCGCCACAGGCTTTGCGTCTGTGGCTGCTGGCTTGGACTCGGCTGGCTTTGAGCCACCAAATAATCCGCTAAAGAATCCCCATATCCCTTTGACTTCCTTTGCGATTGCTTGGGCATCATCGGTTGCCTTCTTTATCTTCTGTACAGCGACCTTGCCTTGAGACAGGGCATCGCAGCAGTAGGTGATCCCTTCATACGCCAGTTGCATTGCCTTGAAAGCAGCGCCAATGGTGATGGGATCAAACACATCACTTCTTTATGTCTTTATAAATTTGGTAGCACTTATGGCAGATCATCAAGACGGTGTAGATCAGAGTCGCCCATATCAATATCTCGCTGACCTGAAAGCCAGCGACACTTGCAAGGGATACGCCTACTGGCGGTGCTACCTTGGCAGCGATTACTGAAATGCCTTCAGTTGTGTTTTCTGAAGTCATCACTCGTCCGCTGGAGTCGGGACATTGCCCTCCTCAATCCATTTTAAATAAGCGATGTAGTCGGTGTTGGCTGGGGCATTAAGAGGGATGAAAGTTATTGTCCCATCTCCATTTGCTTTTTTGACAATCTGAACTTCAGTGCCAATTATTGGTGTGACTAGTTGATACATTTATAACTCCGCACTAAAAGAGAAAGCGTTTGTAGTAGTTCCACCATTTGTATAAACAAGCCCGTTACCAGCCGAAAAAGCGGCAGAAGAAGTAGCCTGCACAAATGCGGTTCTAGGTGTTGGTGTGTTTGAAAGTGAAAAACCAGTAATGGTTACATCTTGCGTTTGGCTTGACCATTGAGCGCCACTTACAGATATTTGAGTAAAACTTGGTGTTGTTCTCATTGGGACTTCATACTGGACAGTTACGAACAATGTAGATGAATTTCTATAAGTACCAATAAACACATCACCGTTTATACCAGTTGAGCCAACAGACCCATAAACTTGATAATACCTCTGGCACAAAGCCAACTCAGTACCATAAGGGCGGTAATCAAAAGATGTTGCGGTACTGCCTTTTTCTAGTTGTACGCCTGTGATGTAGAAGGTTGCGCCATTTGTGCCGACTACTGATGTTGCGCCTGTGGCAGAAATATATCCAGCAGCCGCCCATGCTCCTGCTGTGCCGCTATATGTTGATCCAGCACCAAGACCAAATTGAACACGAATACCAATACCATTTGTTGTTAACCATGTTCCGCTTGTATCGCCAGCAATGGTTATTGTTTTTTGTTCCCAAGTATCCGCAACAGATATTGAATAAGTAAAGGGATAAGAACGATTAAACGCAGAGTTTGCTAACGCTCCGCCAAATGTTCCCGTAAGACTAGAACGAACCCAAAACGACAGGGTTACAGCCGAGGCAGATGCAGTTCCCCATCCTAAATCAGCAATGTTATAACCTTCAATAAATTGCCGAAATGTAGCATATTGCGTTGCACCTAAAGTTCCATCTGCGGTTGTTGTAGTTAACTTTAAAGAATTGATAAAACCCGTAGGTGCAGATGTATTCTGTTGTGCAGTCATTGCGCCATCGGTATCTTCAACCCCATCAAACCTATCTACTGTGTAAATACCGCCAGAAGTCAAAGTAACACTAGCCCCCGCATTACGCTGGTCAATCACCATCGCACCATTGATTATGCGGTTTTTAAAGCCAAAATTGCTGGACGCATTGAATACATCCGAGCCGTTAACCTTGGCTGTAATCTCTCCAGTACCCTTTGCGACTAACTTGAAGCCGATATTGGTATCGTCACCAGATGCGGTTAATGTTGGAGTGCCACTAGTCGCAGCATTTGCAAGCGTTACTTCATTGACTGCCGATGTTGTTGCAGTTACCTTCAGCAGCTCATTGCCGTTAGTGTCAATGACATCACCAACTATTTTTAGCTTCTTACCGCTACCGATATTAAGACCTACAGATGTTCCAGTACCTGCTGCGGTAAAGATTGCATCAACCGAGTCAAGATCGGTATTGATCTTCGTCCCCCAAGTATCGGTACTAGCCCCAACTTCGGGCTTAGTAAGTAATAGGTTTGTCGTCGTGGAATCTGCCATATTTCACCTTCATGCTGGGACTTGCGTCCATGTTTCTGAATTGTCTGCGATTGCTGTCCAAGTCTCTGGCGTATCTGCCTCTGCCGTCCAAGTCTCTGCCGTGTCTGGTATTGCACCCCATCCAAAGCCAATCATTGTCCCGACCGAGCCAGATGCCTCAACCCCAATTATCTCAATACTTATGCCGTTTGTAACGCTACCGACTGAGCCAGTACCACCAACGCCAGTAATAGCAACAAAGGAGATTGTCTCTGGCGACATCGTGCCGACAGCACCAGTTGACGAGCTACCCGTAAGAATTGGAGATACTAAGACCGAGTTAACAGATAAGGTTGAATCGTTACCTGTAATCGCAAAACTTAAAGAGATGCCGACCGTTCCAACATTGCCTGTGGCGACATTGCCGTCTTCTTGAATTGATCTGTCGTCTAGTAATGTGCCAACCGCAGTAGTAGACGAGTTTCCACTAATGACAACATTACCGATGCCATAAACACCCTTGCCGTAGTAGCCAGAGCCGTAAGCAGCCATTGTGCTGCCTCTTTATTAAGCGAGTCTGATCAAGCCTGTGCTTGAATCATTTGTCGGCATGGTTAAGGTAAATGTTCCAGCCGTTACGGTCTGAGAACCGAAGGTGTGGACGCTGACAGCCTTATTAGACTGGCTTGAGTTGTAGATCAATACAGCATCAAAGGCAGTTGATAGGGTCACATTGGAATATGTGATGCTGGCGCTTGGAGTCACAAATGCCGTCGTGCTGGTAGAGCTTGGCGCTGTACCAAATGTCACCGTAGCACCGCCAGCCGTGTAGTTAGTGCCAGATACCTCACCAGTTGCTGAGTATGCAGTTGTCGTTGCGTTGACCGTTGCGGACGCAAGGTACAAGGCAGCCTTGAAGGTGTCGGCAGTCGATGCGGTGTGAGCTGGGACGCTGGTAGAAAATGCGTGTACAGCGTTGAGCAGATCAACCTTGAAAGATGTACACATTGCTTGTGTGTTAGCCATGATATTTTCCTTAACTTAAAGATTGCGCGACTGCTTCACCAGTCACATTTCGTTTTAAGGTCATATGGACTGAGCGATGCACAAGCTCGCCTTCTAGCCAATATTCCACCCAGTTCGTCGTCTCGTTGTCGTTGTCGATAGTGCCTTCTCGCTTCTCTAGCAAGGAGTCATCCATCTCACCTTTTGTAGTAGTTACTAGCATCTGTTATCCCAAAGTTCTTGCGCGTGCAACTAATACACCGCCAGTTGAAGAGCTGCGATCATCTGCTTGCGTGACCTCTTCAAGACCAGCTCGGTACATCGATGCCCATACAGCAATTCTCGCATCATCTTGCAGGTACGGTGCTGCTTGCATGAGAGCACCGTACAAGTAAACATCAGGTGCAGCAGTTAGTAAAAAGTTTGTTGTGTTCGCAGTTGATAACTTACTCAACTTTGCGTAATAAATAAGCTCACCTGTATATGCGGTGTCTGGTTCTGGTAGGTAGCGAAACTGCTCACCCACCACCGTAAAAAATATAGGTTTGGCAGCCGAGCGATAAGTAACCGCCAAGGTGTCCATTGAGTCGATCGTCTCAAACCCCAATGGTGTGACGGGGTTGGTATCGAGTTTGAAAGACTTTACTTCCAAGAAGTCATTGGGTACTGCCGAGTATTCGGTAGTGATCGACGCAGTAGCACGCACGATCATCTGTCTGGTGCGCAAGTTTCTCTCGATCTGAGCCTCTGCCAGACTAATGAAGTCAGGAATAGCAGTCGTCAGGTCTGTGCGGTTAAGCCAGTCCCCGACCGAGGTCTTCAGTTCAGCATAGGTTGTGAGCGCCATCTTCAGCCTTTTGTGCTTTCTCCAAGTCGCGCATCACCCAAGTGTGATCGTGCTTGAATTCAAATGTCCCGATGTGTCCAATTTCTTTTGAGACATCGTGATCAATCCATATTTTAAAGCCAGCAGCCTGTGCTTTACGGCAGAAGAAAACATCCTCACCAATATAGCCACGCTTATCAGTACGCCAAGGAGTCTCAAACCAAGGTTCTGTTAACGCCTCAAAGACCTTGCGTTTGATAAGCATCACGCCCATGCCGATTGAGCCAACTTCCTCGATGCCAGTTGACTCTGGCATTGTGTAGATGAGTTCTCTCTCGCCATTCTCGCCATAGCGCTGTGCGGTTGGTCCTGTGGGCATCCTGCGCCTTGCACAGTTCGTTGCCACAATATCTAAGTCATGCACAAGAAGTCTCTCGATCATGTCCTGCGGGAAGGTCATGTCTGAGTCAATAAATAGGACATGGGTGCAGCCCTCTCTCATTGCGTCTAAGCACAGATCAGCACGCTGGTTCTGAATGAGTGTGCCTTGCATAATCTTCAAGGACACCGCATCGGTTGTGTTGATCGTGTGATACGCCACCATGTTCACCATACAGAAGGTGAAGTTTGCGTGAACCATGTCACGCGCTGGTGTGCATACCGCAATGTAGTTTTGGGTCATACTTGTCCTGATCTAGTTCTGAAGTATTTGTTTTCGGGATCATTTAACCAGCGCTTCATATACGCTTGGTCATCTAGCTTGCCTTCAGCCTTGAGCTGAAAGTAAATAGACATAGGGATGCTGGCAACTCTGTTCCACTCACTCCAGCGAGCACGCTCATCAACCTGTGCGTAATCTTGTTTATTCTCTTCAATGACAGCAGTCACATCTTGTTGTGTCTGGATCGTTGCCTGATCTGTCTCTTCGTCGTAGTGAAATGTGCGCGTGATACCTTGATCAGCGTCTGTACTAAATAGTCTTTTTTCGCTCATGTAAAAAAGGGTCTGAGTTGCCCCAGACCCTTCGCTAGTTAGATCAAGAAGTGATCAAGTCAGCAGCAATGCCGTGGGCATTTTCTGCCAACACCTTGTGACCCCACTCAACGATAAGCATACGCTTCTCAGCGTCGCCAGTCTTTGCCAACTCAACTTGTTGGTATGGGCGTAACACGGTCAGTTTTGCGTAATCTGGATCGATCACGAAAGCATCACGCTCGCGTTGGAATCTTTGAGCGATTACCGAAACTTGTCCGAAGTCACTAACATAAATATCCGCAGCGCCAATGATCGTTGCGGGACGATCACCGCCATTGATGTTGTAACGAGCTGAAGCGATACCAGCAAAGCCAGAGACGCGCTGCTTGTTGACTGGACCAGTCATCAAGATTTTTGGTGTACCGCCAGAAGTCCAAACTTGTTGAATAACATTCTTCAAGATGGTTTCTGTAAAGGTACGCACATTGCCGTCGCTACGAGCGCCAGTAGGCACAGTTGTATACGATGGGTTAGCACCGTTGGTCTGCATATCGTAGTTAGTCTTGATGAAGGCTTGCAATGAAGCAGTACCGCGAGCAGTTGTGGTGTTACCAGCAGCAGCCACAGCACCATTAAGCATTGTGAATTCTTGATCGCGCTTTAACTCGCTGCTGCGTTTTGCGATTTGATAAGCCAATTCAGATTTTCTACCTGCCTTGTTTACCACTTCTTCAGTTGCAGACAAGACGATAGTCTTACGACTGATCTGAGCGTAGTTTTGCAAGCGCACAGTAGCTGTAACGCTATCGAAAGAAGTCACATCGTCGCCTTCGAGCTGCTTGTTAGCTGCTGCTGCTGCGAGTGTGTCTGTCTGCCATTCAAACAAAGAATTACTGATCGATTCCTTGCGAATATTACTTAAATATGGCGTTTCTTCTGGTGCTATATTCGTAATAATATTGGAAAGATCTTCCCGAATACCTTTTGCGTCGAATGTGGTGAATGTGTTGGTTACGATTGCCATTTGAGTGTCCTATTTCAAAAGAAGTTCTATTGCGGAGGCAGCGTCATCGACGCGACCTGACTTTGCAAGACGCTGTTTTGCGCGTGTACTTTCAGTTGTTGTGGAGACGCGACCTGCTGCACTAGGCTTGGCGGGGCGAGGACCGTTGTTGATCACAGGCTTGATCTGTCCACGCTTGGACATCATCTGATCGTAGAGCGCTGCTTTACGCAACGCAACGACAGCTCTGTGGTCATAAACATTCTTGAGTTCATCATCGCTGAATCCGATCTTTTTACCGAATTCGACGAGTAGAGCTTTTTCAGCCTGTGCCTTCTTGGAATCTTTCCATTCGGGTACAGCTTGGATCAGGGCTTCTTGCTGTGTCGCAAGGTGAGCGTTCATCTCCTGTGCTCTTTGTTGCGCTGTGAGCTGGGACAGTCGCTGCTGCTCAGACTGAATAGCTGCGAGTTTGTCTTGCTTCTGGCGCATCACTTCTGACTGTCTCACCCACTCAATGGGGTCTTCGTTATAAAGACGATCCATATCGACAGGTGCTTCAGTTGACTCAAGTTGCTGTTTCAACGCTCCCAATAACTGGGCGTACTGTTCACGCTCGGCACGAATAGCACCTGCTTCTGCCTCAACCGCTTTACGGGTCTCGGCAATTTGCTGTGTCTTTCGTGTGTAGTCCTGAGTTCGGGAATATCCTTTTTGAAGTTCGTCTAGCGTGACCTCGACCTCTTTACCGTCAACTTTGACGGTGTAGACCTCGGTTGGCTGTTCTTCTTCTTCGGTTTCTTCCTCTAACTCTGACTGTTCCTCTGTCGTTTCGTCACTCAATTCGTCGTCTTGCACATCGAGTTCTTCATCGACAGAAACCGCGACCTCAGAGTTATCCTCGGTCAAACGCGCCTTGTCAGTTTTCTGCTGTTCTCCGTCTAACGGCAACATTAATTGATCAAGAGCACTAGCTGCATCAGCTACGGTCATAGGTTGTGTTATTTCCATTTCCTACTTCCTTTACACCAACGATTTCTGTTCACGCTCAATCTGGCGCTGTGCGACTTTCCCGTTGTCCATGATCTTGCTGATCTCGGTTCGGAAGTTGTCAATCGCACGCAGCATGTGCCAAGCGTGTTCTCTTTTCACGGTGTCCTCTGGCTTCGTATCTTTCCAAAGCCAGACGGCATCGTTCTCCATTTTTAGTAATGCAGTTGAAAAAGCCTCGTCAGCGATTAGCGACTCAGCCTTCTTGCCTTTTCTTACATCTTCTTCTTGTTTGCTCACTTAGACCATTCCTTGTGGGTTGATGGGTTGCATTGGTGCTTGCTGTGGCTGCGCCATAGCTTGTTGTACCAATGCACTTTGCTCTTTTATAACCTCGCGGTTTACATTCTGCTCCGCAACAATCTGCGCGGTGCTCACCTGTGTGTTGTACTTTAACTCTAATTCATACTGTTTTAGTAACCTGTCTTGGCTCATCTGATCGCGTCTAAAGTCGTCGTCCATGATCATCTTTTGGCGCTGTAACTCAAGATCGGCAGCCTTTTTCTGTATATCTGCACGAATAGACTCAGCTTGCACCTGCGCCAAAACCTCTTCGGGGCTTGGTTTTGGCGGTGCTTGCGGGGGTTTGTAGCCCTCTGGTATGTCGTTGAAGTAGCTCGATGCGTCTTTGATGCCTGACATCTCAACAATCCGCTTCAGCGTGTTGACATACATCTGCGGAGTCACCACCACATTCTCTAAGCCAAACTGAGTCAAGATGGATTCTTGCTTGGCGAGTACCTGCATGAGCTGCATCTGGCGCTCATTGGCATCGCCATTGCCCAGACCGATGTTGATGTTGACATCCATCGTGTTGTCCCATCCGCGTGGGTCAATCTGCACAAACTTATTGCGCAAGCGAATCATGCGAGGTTTGTCTTGGTGAGTGGTAACCAAAAACAGGATTGTCTTAAACAGCTCCTTCATGCCTTCAGCCATCAAACGCGCAGTCAGCTCAATGCGTCCTTGGCTGGCGCTTACTGTGGCAGCCACGGCAGCCTTTGTGCTCGACTGCAACGCATCTGGGTTCAAGCCCATAGATGCCTTGGACATTCCTGTGCGACCTTCCTTGATCTCGTCCAAGTACGCCAACACAGGGAAAGCAGCCTGACCGACAAATGGAGTCGTCAGCGCTTGCACCATATTCGGAGCACGCGCACGAATAATTGCACCCGTCTCGTTGTTTAAGGCATCGTCAATGTTGACCTGACCCTCAACGATCACGGTACGGGGATGGATGGACTGAGCCAGAGAGTCAAGCGTATTGCGCATGACTTCTGACTTGATCTCCTGCAAGTCGCGTGTAATGTCGAATATCGACATGGCTTCCAAAGGTGAGGTATGGGGTTCTGGATCGCAAGGAAACTCAACAAATGGGATGTATGACGCTGGCAGGTTACGCACCATCTTGTAACCAGACCCCATAAAGCACATCTTCCTCAGCTCAGGAATGCCGTCGCCATCAAAGTCAACCTTGGCGTATCCCTCGATGTACAAAACTCTTTGCATCATCGGGTTGGCGCTCTCGCCATAAAACTGGTTATTTGCTAGTGGTGCGCGAGCCAGAGCCTCTTCGTTGTCGTTCAAGTCGGACGCGCCAACATAGTCTGTCACCTCGTCTTCGTCGTAGCCCATGCCAATCAACTCAGCAACCGTCGCCATCTTGCGGTGACCGATAAAAGGTGCGTCCTTAAACGACATCGCTTGGCGAGACAAGAGCAATTCCTCTGGGGGAAGGGACGCTACATGGACGCGCTTATCGACAATCTTTCTCTTGACCTGCACATCGTGCATCATGGCTGGCGGTAGGGGCATTCCAGTCATCGGATCGATCTGCATCGCACCCTGCATGGATTCGTCTGGGTAACTCGCCACGATCTGCACATCTGCGTCGCCCTCTTGCATGACGATCTGCAAGGTCTGGTCATCTAGCCCCGAATATTCCTCAATGCGCACCGATTCAGAGTCCTCGATGTAGACCTTGACAATGCCACACTTCCTGACTAGAGCGTCTTTGAATGTGGCGTATGTCACCATAAAACCGTTGTTGTCGTTGTTGAAAACATAGTTGCAGTAGTCGGTAGCTTGCTGTGCGCTGTCTACATCTTCAGGACCGCGGGGTACAAACTCGACCGTGTTCTCGCTGCTAAAAAACACCTTCATCAAAGACGGCAGCATGGCAGACACGGTGTCCCTGACCTCCATCGCCACGACTTGCGAGCGACCCTCTTCCTCGTTGCCAAAGGGGTCACCCCTGTAATACTCAGTACCGCGAGCGCGGATAGGAGACAGATCGGAGTCGATGTAGCTCACAGCGTCTGTGATCTCTTGACCCATCATTGCTTCGAGGTCTGTGTCTGTCATTGGTTCTAGCGTCGGGTCAACCTGTGACGCAATGTCGGTGCTCAATCCCAGCTCGTTAGTAATGTTCATTTTTTGCCCTTTTGCAATACGACATACATGGAGTCCACAGCTCGCGGAGTCCTTAACAGTTCTTCTTGCGTCAATTTTAGGTCTTGTGCGATGGGATTTAACCTAAATTCCAAGTGAGTCACATAAAACCGATCTTCCCAGCCAAGATACCAATGCCATTCGCAGTAGTACGCCCAAGATTTTTCATTAAACGCTCTAAGGTGCGTCGGGTCTTGCCAAGCGCCATAACTCAAGTCATACGGCACATGGATACGCATCTCGCCACCAGTTTTCAATAACTTCTTGCAACTCGTCATTGCACCGACCAGATCGGGCAGGTGTTCGAGCACATCATTTGCCAGTATTGCGTCAAACATCTCTGGCTGCACCTCGAAGTCACCGAGCCTTGTGGAGATGGTGTCGCCCCAAGGCACATTGCAGATGTCTAGTAACCAGTCGTGCTTGACGCGCAACTGAATATCTGCGTTGATGCAGTCGTCTCGAAAGTCCTTGCCAGAGCCTAGATTAAGAACCAAAGAAGTGCTTGACATACTGTGGACGGTGCTCTTTTACCCAAGGCACAGACGCTGCAACTAATTGCTTGGAGTCGTCGCCCGTTGTCTGGCTGCCGACATGATGTACATAGGCGCTGGAGACAAAGTGCTGATAGCCCTGATTGTTGAGGTCTGCGCAGCTCACATCGTCTGAGAACCAATTAAGTGGGGGGAATCTGCCGTGATGCCATGCGTCACGACTTATGTACGCAAAGATCGGTGCAATGTTGTTGGCGTGACGAATGAACTGCTCGGACTTGAATCTGCACATCTCTAGGTGATCGCCATCGGGGTTGTAGCGAATGTTTTGCGCAGGTCTTACATAGTCACTTCTTGCACCCACCCAGCCGACATTGACCTCCAGCTCGCGGATCACTTCCACATCTTCTAAGAGTCGCTGGTAAGAGTTCGGTGTCAGCACCACATCGTCATTGCAGACAATGCAAGCCTGTGCGTACTTCAATGCGTCGTCGATCACTTCGTTGTAGTCTTCGCCAAAGTTGCGGGGTTCGCCAAAGATTAGCCTTGCGTTCTTGTAGCCAGAGACGACTCTCTCTGTGCCACGCAAGTAAACAAACGCCTCTGGCGCGTACTGCTTGATGGACTCAAGCAGAACTGGCAAACCTTTGCCGTTGACCGTCGATATGCAAATTGGTATCACTTTGCCTTGTTTCTCGCGCTGATAGCCCTTGCCTTAGCCTTCGCGTCTGCCTTACTGGACGCGCCCCATGCGTTGAGACTCAAGAGAAGACGGGTCTTTTCACCGTCCTTGTACTCTGGTCCTGCATTACCCGCCATGCGTGCAAGAAAGCTCGCCCGTCTGGGGTTGTCGCCTGACTTGACGGGGGCTTTGATGTCCTGCCCCGCAGCTTTGAGACTAGCGCGACCCTTGGCATTCAAGCCACCCGCAGGGTTCTTTCCCTCTTTCCTCTGCCAAGCTGCGCTCACTTCTTAGCCTTCGGCTTCTTGGCGGTCTTGGCAGCAGCCTTGAAGTCGGCAGCACTTGGAGCTGCCTTAGAGCCGACACGGTTCATCTTCTCGCCAGAGCCAGCCGATATGCGTTTTTGCTTCGCGTTAATATTTGCGTAAAGTCCAGTTTTCATGATTTTTCCTCGTAGTCTTCGCCTTCTTCCATGTCCTCGTCCTTGGCTTCGCCAGTATTAGGACCACCAACGACCCATGCATCACAGGTTCTACTGGCTGCGCACTTGAAGTCGAATATCTCGCAATACCCTAAGTCAGCGAGCTTGATAGTTCCCCACGGGTCTGCTTCGTTGCCGATGCCTTGTGCAATGCACTCTTTGATGTCTTCGGAGACATTAAACGCTGCGCAGTTCCCGCAGCGACTTTTCTTAGCGTCATCAATCGACGCATCCCATGTGTCTGCCTTGCGTCGCCAGAATGCCTCGTTAGGCAGATTGGGGTTCTCAGGACCGTACTTCGCAGCCGTGATCGCCTTGGCGCGGTTCTTCAGATTAAGGGTAATGTCTTGCGTTGGTGCTGGACACTCGCTGGTGTCGCTGTCACTCATCATCTGATCCATTGCGCCTTGTAAGCTCTTGGGGTATGAGGTTGCCATTTACATCTTCCCCTTTTTCTGCTTCACGCCAGCAGAGGACAGGGCAATCGCCAAGGCTTGCTTAGGGTTCTTGACGACTGGTCCAGACTTCGATCCGCTATGCATCTTGCCAGCCTTGAATTCGTTGTACACCTTGGAGATTTTCTTCTCCGTCTTTGTCTTCTTCATCATGTCAATGACTCCTTGATTAAGATACCCGAATTATGCAACCCTTGAGAGGTTTCTTTTCAACGGTTGCGACCACTTCTGACTCGTATTCGCACCAAACATCGAGACGGCAGCGTCACTCGCAAAGGTCAACACAAAGCTGTCTGCCTTGTCGGGGGACTTCAAGCCACGCTTTCTAATGTCGTCCTTGCCCTCGACCTGCATCTTCCCCGCGCTGCTAAAGAAGTACCTGACAGTCGCCAGTTCAGCCACCAGCTCCTCGTCCGCAGGGATACGACAGTCACGCGCCTCGAACCATGCCTTTGCCTTGTACCAAAGCTCTGCCCGCAAGTTCCTGTAAGTCGTCCCCATCGCGGGGGACTCGGAGACATTGATGCCACGCGCTGGCAACCCAAGTTCTCTGAGACGATCTACTACGCCAGCGCCAAGACCAATCGAGTCCACCATGATCTCATGCGGTCTCTGGCTTGGCGGTAATGCTTCCCACTCTGCGACGACTGCGCCAGTTAACTGCATCAAGTCCAGATTCTTCCAAGTCTTTGTGGGTTCAATGAGTGCGTTGCCCTGTCTCTTGGAGAGTGCAGACCTGTCACCGCCAAAGCGTGCAACATCCAAGCCCCATATCAGCTTGGCGTGCTGGGAGGTCTCTACATCCCTGTGCTTTGCCAACTCCAGCAGTTCCATCGGGATGATGGTGTCATCATCTGACCTTGGAAACTCACCTAGTACCCTTATTCGGTAGGCATTCGACTCTTCCCCGTACCGCGACTTCATCTCTTCGACATAGGCATCGCTCACCCTTGGCGAGTCTTTGCAGCTCACCTTCATCGTCACCCAGTCATTCGCTAGTCGGTTCTGGGTGTCGTAGAAGAATCCGCTAGAGCGTACAGGGTTGCCCAGCAGAAGGGTCACAGCATTGTGTCCAGACATACTTCCCGCAGCAGCCTCAAAGACAGCCTCTGGGATGCCTGACGCCTCGTCAGCCACCAGCATCACATTCTCTGAGTGGACACCTTGCAGGGCTTCGGGCTGCTCTGCCCTCGATGTCCTTGCGGACACGAAAGCCTCGGACGCTGCTTCCTTGACCTCGATCCTGTCCTGCTTGACCTCCAACATATCGCGCAAGGTCTCAGGCAGTTCCTTCACCCAGCGCTTTAGTTCCGCAAAGAGCGCGTCGTATAGCTGGCTGGATGTCGGTGCGGTGACGACCACCTTGACTGGGTATCTGAGCAGTAAGTACCAGATGATCGCCCAGCTCGCTGCTGTGGACTTTCCCACGCCATGCCCTGACCTCACGCTTATTCTGCGGTTGCCCTTTGCGATGTGGGTGAGGAAGGTCTCTTGCCAAGTGTCGGGGTTGGCTTTTAAGACTTCCTTCACGAAGAGCGTGGGGTTGTTCTTGTAGCGGATGGTGAACGCAACAAAGGGATTCTTTGAGAGTTCGTCTTGTCTCTTGTCGTGGATGCGGTCTAGCGTCTCCTTGACCTGTGGGTGTAGTTTGCTTTTCTCTTTTTCTGTCGGAGTTGATTCTGTCGTCATGTGCGAATTGTGCCAGTAACTCAACACGGCTGGGGACTGGTTTCTCTTTATGTT
>ENA-UOYL01000516-UOYL01000516.1-marine-metagenome-genome-assembly--contig:-NODE-516-length-13893-cov-2.538072_pt1 | contig 13893 bp, 10 predicted proteins | sample MGYA00238173_ERZ767189 | MGnify/ENA primary metagenome ERZ767189 (study PRJEB28943, sample SAMN06267163) | marine metagenome | isolation source: Columbia River Estuary | place: USA:Columbia River Estuary... | reverse complement strand
CATAGGATTCCACAGCAACTTTAGCTCTTTCTCCTGGCTCTCTTACGATTTTTTTAATGGTAATCAGGCCATCGAACACTTCCGGAACTTCCAATTCAAATAGGCGCTCCAAAAATTCAGGGGCTGTTCTTGAAAGGATAATAACAGGAGTACTATTTCGCATATCTACCTTAGAAACAACTGCACGGACTGTTTCTCCTTTTTTAAAGAAGTCAGCCGGAATTTGCTCGGATTTAGGTAATAACAATTCATTTTGGTCATCATCCATTACAAGGATTTCTTTTTTCCAAACTTGATAAACCTCACCGGTAACAATTTCACCGACACGCTCCTTGTATTTTTTATATAAATGATCTTTTTCAAGTTCAAGGATACGTGAGATTAAATTCTGTCTTAACGATAAGATATTGCGTCTGCCAAAATCAGCGAACTTAAATTCTTCTGTCACCTCCTCACCTATTTCAAAATCGGGCTCGATTTTAATGGCGTCTGAGTAGGCTATTTCTACGTTAGGATCCTCCACTTCGCCATCATCAACAATTTCCTTATTTAAGAAGATTTGAACATCCCCTTTATCAATATTAACGATGATGTCAATGTGCTCATCAGTTTCAAATTTCTTTTTAAACATAGCCCTAAACACATCTTCGAGTATGTGCTGCATGGTTTGTTTATCGATGTTTTTTAAATCCTTAAACTCCAAGAAGGAGTCAACAAGTTCAACACTATTCATAACTAATCATTTAAAAGATATTACAATTTTTGATTCCTTAACATCCGAAAAATTGACCTCTCGGACTTCATCGAACACCATTTTCTTTTTCTTATTTTCTATTTGTTTGGACACTTGCTCATTTATAAACATAGCGTCATCCGTAATTTTTAATAATTCTCCTTCAATTTTTTTTCCATCTTTAAGTACCGTTTCAATACGCCTTCCAATATTTTTTACATATTGGTTTATATGGCGCAATGGCTTATCTAAACCAGCAGACGAAACGTGTAATTCAAAATCTTCTTCTTCTCGATCTAAGTTATGCTCAACATTTCTCGAAACAGAAACACAATCTGTAACTGTAACACCACCATTGATTTTATCAATCTCCACATGGATGATATTGGTAGAAGAAATTGACAACTCAACAATGTATAAGCCGTTGTTTAATTCCTCCATTCGTTCTTCAACGAGCGCTATAACTTTTTCTTTGTTAATCATTGGCAAAAAAAGAGGGGACTTTCGTCCCCTCGTTCTGTTTTTATAATTATGGTACAAATGTAAGCATTAATTTCTAATCTGCAAATGAAAATCATTAAAATAAGCGTGTACCTTTACAATATGCTTATTGAAATAGATAATAAAATTATTTCTTCGGAAATTTTCGATCGGAAATTCGTTTGTGATTTAAGCGCTTGCAAGGGTGCTTGTTGTGTGGAGGGTGATGCAGGAGCGCCACTGAAAAATGAAGAGATATTGCTTCTTACCAAAAACATTGAGAAAATTATCCCTTATATGAGGCCTGAGGGTATTAAAGCGATTCAATCAAACGGAATTTCATGTACAGATGCAGAAAATGAAACAACAACTAGCTTAGTTGACGGAAAAGAATGTGCTTTTGTTCACTTTGATGACCATCATGTTGCTAAATGCGCTATTGAAACCGCCTATTTGGCAGGAAGTATTCCGAACCTAAAGCCCTTGTCCTGTCATTTGTATCCAATACGTATAAAGGAATTTAATGACTATACTGCGGTGAATTATGATGAGTGGAAAATCTGCGCTCCAGCTTGTGTATGTGGCGAAAAATTATCCGTTCCTGTATATCGATTTTTAAAAGCGCCATTAATAAGGGCATTTGGAGACGACTTTTATCAAACGTTGGAAACTATAGCTATAGAAATTAATAATTTAGATTAACCAATCTAACTAAGCTAAACGCAAATAAGCAAATTATTAATGTTCCTCTTCCCCGTCTGCCAATGGTACCGTTTGCGGAATGAAGTCCACATCTGATCCTGGCTTAGAATAATCATAAGGCCATCTATATACAGTAGGAAGTTCTCCAGGCCAATTACCATGGATGTGTTCTACAGGTGTTGTCCATTCTAATGTTGTAGAATTCCAAGGATTTTGAGGCGCTTTTGGCCCCCTAAAAATACTATAAAAGAAATTGAAAAGGAATATCAGCTGACCTAAGGCGGCGATTATTGCAAAAATGGTTATGATGATGTTTAAGTCCATAATCATGTTATAGGAACTCTCGTTAAAGTCTCCAAAAGAAGATGAATCATAATAGCGCCTTGGGGCTCCAGCTAATCCGACAAAATGCATTGGGAAGAAAACACCGTAGGCTCCAACAAGCGTAATCCAAAAATGCACATAACCCAATCGCATGTTCATCATACGACCATACATTTTCGGGAACCAATGGTATACACCCGCGAACATTCCAAATACAGCAGACATTCCCATCACGATATGAAAGTGAGCAACCACAAAGTATGTATCATGAATAGCAATATCTAAAGCCGAATCCGCTAAAATAATTCCTGTTACCCCTCCTGTAATAAAGGTTGAAACAAGGGCAATGGCATATAACATGGCCGGCGTGAAAATAAGTGATCCCCGCCAAAGCGTTGTTAAATAATTAAAAACTTTCACAGCAGAAGGAATAGCGATCAATAGCGTAGTGAATACAAAGACGCTTCCTAGAAATGGGTTCATACCGGTAATAAACATGTGGTGCCCCCAAACAATAAAGGAAAGGAAACCAATCGCTAAAATAGATCCAATCATAGCTTTATAACCAAATATTGGCTTCCGAGAATTCGTAGCTATAATTTCAGAAGAAAGGCCCAAGGCCGGTAATAATACGATATATACTTCTGGGTGTCCTAAAAACCAAAATAAGTGTTGAAACAATATTGGCGAACCGCCATGGTTTGCGAGCATCTCTCCACCTACAATTATATCCGATAAGAAGAAACTTGTTCCAACCAAGCGGTCCATCATCAAAAGAAGTGCCGCGGAAAGCAAAACAGGAAAGGATAACACCCCTAAAATTGCTGTAACAAAAAATGTCCATATCGTCAATGGCATTCTAGTCATGGTCATTCCTTGTGTTCTCAAGTTGATTACCGTAACAATATAGTTAAGGCTTCCGATTAAAGAGCCAGCAATAAAAATCGCCATAGACAAAAGCCATAATGTCATTCCAGTTCCAGATCCTGACATTGCTTGAGGAAGAGCAGAGAGGGGCGGATAAATTGTCCATCCCGCCATAGCTGGACCTGTCGAAATAAACAGAGAAATAAGCATGATTAATGAAGAAACTAAAAAGAACCAATACGACAACATATTCAAGAACCCAGTTGCCATATCTCTTGCCCCTAATTGAAGCGGGATTAGGATGTTGGAAAAAGTACCTGATAAACCACCAGTCAGTAGGAAAAATACCATAATGGTACCATGGATGGTTACTAAACCTAGGTACATGTCTTCTTTTAATACTCCATTAGGCGCCCATTGTTCTCCGAGAAAAAAGGATAAAAAATCAGAGCTTTCACCCGGCCAAGCAAGCTGTATTCTGAACAAGACAGACAACAACATGGCAACGATTCCCATGAAAACAGCAGTCATTAAAAACTGCTTGCCTATCATTTTATGATCTTGACTAAAAATGTACTTTGAAACAAATCCTTCTTCATGGTGATGTTCATCATGGTGCATGTCTGCGTGGTTGTGTTCGTCGTGTGCTACTGAAGCCATTTCTACTATTTTATATTAATAATTAATCAACTAAATATTTATTTACATTGGTGTCGTTGCAGCGGCGGAAGTTGTTGCTGGCGTCGCTGGTGCTTTTGAAACAGGGGCAGGGAAATATTTCGCTTTAAATGTCTCTTTAGATTTTTGTTTCATCCAAACATCAAACGATTTTTTATCTTTTACCACGACAATCATTTTCATCTTATAATGGGCACCGCCACAAATTTTATTACACAACAAGACAAAATTAAACTTAGGGTCATTCATTTTTTTTCGCATCTGCTCAGTTGTCAAAATGGGTGTGAATTTCGTTCTAGTTGTCATTCCCGGAACGTTATTCATTTGAGCACGAAAATGAGGGAAATAAGCTGAATGTAATACATCTTTAGATCTAAAATTAAATTCATAAGGCTGGTTCACACACAAGTAAAGGGTGTCTTTTTGAATAATGTCGTCCCAAGCAGAATTGTCTTGTTTTTTGGAATGATGGCCCTTCATTTGAAACAACAAGCGCAACAAACGTTCTTTCCTGGATAAATCGGTACGCAAGGCATTCATCGTTGAATCATTTAAGACAGTATCTCTATTGTTTAAAATTCGTTGAATCGCTTCAATCCCTGATGGACCTTGCAACATCACTCGGATGGAGGTGTCAATCGTATTAGAGGTAACAAGTGCTAATTCATTATTATCTGTTGTTAATTTATAATCGTGTCTTCCTAAAACATTATCCGCTCCAGCATACCTAGCCGTCCAATCAAATTGCTTAGAGAAAAGCTCGATTCGTATTGCATCACTTCCAGACATTGCGGTTAATTTATTCCAAGACTTTAGCCCAAGAATTATAATTACAGCCATAACAACTGCAGGCACAATTGTCCATATTAACTCAAGCTTATTATTATGAGGATAATAATAAGCCTTTACGCCAGGTTTACGAACGTATTTGAAAGAAAAATAAAATAATAGAAAATTAGTTAAGAAAAAGATGGCGAGAATAATGACAAAATTCAAATTTAATAACCAATCTGTTTCAACCCCTTCATTAGAAGCAGCAACGCCAAGGCCTGTCCATCCATATTTAATCATTAAATAAATCAATCCAAGGAATTGAAAAATCATGAAAATAAGCATCAACCTAGCCATAAGAACATTGTCCCTATTCGACACTTCATATTCTCCCGTTTTTCGCAACTTAGAGGATAATTCATAGACCCTTACTAGTTGAGATAAGGCAATAGTCCCTAAAATGACTGCAATTAAAATAATTAATTTGTTTTCCATTTGTTCTTCAATTATTTTTTATCAAATTTCATGGTGAATACTTTCGTCCAAAAACGGGTGATTCACCGGTGTTAACGGCGCCTTGGTTAAATTTCTTAAGACAACAAAGATAAATCCTCCAAGTACCATAAGAGCCATTCCGATTTCAATAAAACCAATAGTGGCGTTAGATCCTAGAGAACCAGCGGAAACCATAATATAAACGTCAAGCCAATGTCCTGCTAAGATTATGAGTCCTACGAATGTTAAAATTCCAAAATTACGTTTCGCGTCTCTTGACATGAGAATAAGCATTGGGAAAGCGAAATTTATAATAAACATAGCAAAGTAAAGCACCTTAAAGTTTTCAATACGCATTACGAAATACGTTACTTCTTCTCCAATATTTGCATACCAAATAAGCATGAATTGCGAAAACCATAAATAAGACCACAAAAAAGATGTGGCAAATGTCCATTTCCCTAAGTCATGAATGTGTGAATCGTTAACCTTAGGAAGATACCCTAGCTTTTTCAAATACATGGTTGTAATAACGAGAACTACCATAGACGAGCACCACATTCCTGCGAAAGTGTACCATCCATAAAGAGTAGAAAACCAATGCACATCAATCGACATTAACCAATCCCATGCTGACGTTGAACTAAAAACAGCAAAGAAGACTAAAAACATCGCTCCCCTCTTATAATTTTTAAAGTGTAAATCTGTACCGCCTCGAAGATCTTCCTCAATCGATCGTTTTTTAAATCCTCTAAGAAACAAGAAATACGTTGTAAAGTAAACCAATGTTCTTACCCAAAAGAACCACACATTGAGATAAGCAGATTTCCCCTGAATTATTTCATCATGTTTAACCACCTCACTATCCATCCAAATGTATATGTGCGCACCATCTAATATCGTGATAACGAGTAAAGCAAGTCCCAACAGAGCCATGCCATAAGGAAGAAATCCAGCAACGGCCTCAATAACTCTTTTAACGGAAGCATACCAGCCCGATTCAGTTGCATAATTTAACGCTAAAAAAAACAAAGCCCCAAGACCTAAAGCAAAGAAGAAAAATCCATTTATTAAACCGTTTGTCAGTATTCTGGTAACAAAATGGGGATCCTTGAAACCCATAACTACGCCAATTATAAGCAATGCTAAACCAGCAAGCACAATAAAGCGAATTGTTTTTTTGGAGCCGGTTGTGATGTTAAATTCCATGCCTTTTATCATTTGGTTTTTACTGCTGTTGAATCAACTTTTACTATTGCTTTTGGATTACCATTTTCATCAAATTTACCATAATCAGCATTTTGAAATTGGCGAACATAATGAACAAGCGTCCAAATTTCTTTTTTAGATACCAAGGAGTTGTGAGCTCCCATCATTCCTTTTCCATAATATATGGAGTAAAAAATTTGTCCATCAGAAAGGCTTGATCTTTCGGCATAAGCAGGAACGCCAACATAAGCACCGCTTAGAACCATTGGTCCATTTCCATCACCTTTTTCACCATGACAATGTTGACACATAGCAGTATATAAACTTTTCCCTTTAGCTAACATTTCACTACTGTTTTTGTTCGTTAAAACCAAAGGATTTTTATCGTTTATAGAAAGAGCGTAATCATCAGCCAGACTAAAATCAAATCCAAATAAGCCATGTGTTTCCCTAAAACTAATATTAGCTTTTCGAACATATGGCAGCATGAAACTTATTTCTAAGCTGTCCTTCTTTCCTCCATAATATGGAACAGTATGACTTGGTGGCGTTAGGGCAGACAATGACATTTTATACTTCATGTTTTCTCTCCCTCGAATTTCACCGTAATCAACATACGGCTCAATGGATGGTGTTCTATACATATCAGGCATGTATTCTAATCCTGAACTATCTGGATTAGAAACGCAAGAACCGAAACCCCACAACATCATTGATATAGCTGATATATGAATTACAAAAACTAACGGTTTTCTCATCTTTTATTTAGTTAATTCGCTTACTTAATCTCTTTTTTATCAATTTCGACAAATCCAGTTTTTTTCAGTATTTCATCAATCTCTTTTTAACTTAAATTAAGGTTATCGGATATCCTTATTTCCATTACAAAACGATCATCGGTAGTCCTTGGGTCAGGATTTTGAGCTGGCATTCCGGGTAATGTTTTATTGGCTAATAAGTAGGTAATTGCCATGCCATGTGCAGCGCAAAGAACTGTAAATTCGAAGGTTACAGGAACAAAAGCCAACATGTTTTCCAAATAGCTAAAGTTTGGCTTCCCTCCTATATTCATTGGCCAATCTGTTACCATAAAGAAACGCATTCCTACTGTGGCCAGCATTAAACCAGTTAGGCCATATAAAAAAGCCATAATTCCTAAGCGAGTATTTTTAATCCCAATTATCGGATCAATTCCGTGGATTGGAAATGGACTAAATACCTCCGCTATTTTGATTCCTTTTGATACAAGTGATTTAGCGCCGTCTTTTAGCACTTCCTCGTCATCGTACATAACATAAATTACTTTCTCTGCCATCTCAATATTGCGTATTAATGATGTTTATGATAATCTGGCGCCTCCTTATACGATTGTCCAGAACCTTTTAAAATTGTTTTAATTTCATTAAGTGCCAAAACTGGGAAATACCTTGCAAACAATAAAAAGAACACAAAGAAAATCCCAATAGTACCAATATATACCCCAATATCAATATGACTCGGATAATGCATACTCCAAGCAGAAGGAAGATAATCCCTATGAATTGACGTCACGATAATTACATATCGCTCAAACCACATCCCTATATTAACAACAATGGAAATAAAGAAAGTAAATAGTAAGCTTCTTCTTAATTTTCTAATCCACATGAGCTGAGGAGAAATAACGTTACACGTCATCATCGACCAATATGCCCACCAATATGGTCCAGTAGCTCTGTTTAAAAATGCATATGCTTCATATTCAACCCCTGAATACCATGAAATAAATAATTCAGTAATGTATGCTGTACCAACGATAGAGCCCGTTACCATAATAACGATATTCATATACTCAATATGTTTGGTGTGAATATAAGCTTCTAAGCCCATGGCTTTTCTCATTACTAACAAAAGGGTTTGCACCATGGCGAATCCAGAAAAAACAGCTCCCGCAACAAAATACGGAGGGAAAATTGTGGTGTGCCAGCCTGGTACAATAGAAGTAGCAAAATCGAAAGATACAATTGAGTGAACAGAGAATACGAGTGGTGTTGCAAGTCCGGCCAACACAAGAGAAACCGTCTCAAACCTATTCCAATGTTTTGCTCTACCAGACCATCCAAAAGATAATATGGAATACATCTTTTTAGACACTGGCTTTTTAGCGCGATCGCGAATGGTTGCGAAATCGGGAATAAGACCAATATACCAGAAAACTAAGGATACAGATAAATAAGTTGAAATAGCGAATACATCCCAAAGCAAGGGAGAGTTAAAGTTTACCCACAAGGAACCAAATTGATTTGGAAGAGGTAGAACCCAATAACCTACCCACAAACGACCCATGTGAATCAATGGGAAGAGACCAGCCATAAATACGGCGAAAATTGTCATTGCTTCTGCAGAACGGTTAATTGCCATTCTCCATTTTTGCCTAAACAAAAGTAAAACTGCGGAAATTAAAGTCCCTGCGTGACCAATACCAACCCACCAAACAAAATTCGTGATGTCCCATGCCCAGCCAATGGTTTTGTTTAATCCCCAAACTCCAATTCCTGTTCCCAATAAATAAACGATGCAACCAATTCCGTATAAAGCAATTATTAGCGCTATGCCAAATAAAATATACCACATTCGTGGAGCCTTATCTTCGATAGGTCGACATACGTCTTCCGTTACATCGTGGTAACTTTTGTGACCTAGTATAAGTGGTTCTCTAATCGCTGCTTCTTTTTGCATGCTATATCAATTTACTATTAATGATGCGCTTTTTTTTCTTCGTGGTGAGCAGGGGCTTTCGCTACCTGCAAACTTGCTAATAAATCATTTTCCTCATTCCTAACCTTCACTTTATACCAAACATTTGGTTTTACACCAATCTCTTCTAATGCTTGGTAAGCTCTATCGTTTTTAGAACTAGAATATACGGCGGATTTAACATCGTTCCAATCCCCAACCACTATGGCATTTGTAGGACAGGCATCCGAACAAGCAGTGGCAAATTCACCATCTTGTATCGTTCTAGATTCTTTTTTAGCTACTAATTTTGTTGCTTGAATTCTTTGAACGCAGAAAGAACACTTCTCCATTACCCCTCGAGTTCTTACGGTAACATCCGGATTTAAAACCATTCTACCTAAATCGTCCTGTGCAGGATTGACCTCCGTAAATTTCTTGTAAGAAGGGTAATTAAACCAATTGAATCTTCTTACTTTGTAAGGACAGTTATTTGCGCAATATCGAGTTCCGATACAACGATTATAAGTCATTTGATTTAAGCCTTCGTTACTGTGTGTTGTTGCTAAAACAGGACAAACTGTTTCACAAGGCGCATGATTACAATGATGACACATCATCGGCATATGAATCACTTTTGGATTTTCAGCCGCGATTTCAGCTTTATCGTAACTGAAAGTATCCTTATCTTTTCGCTGACCAATGGTCGCTTCTTCATCAGAGGCAAAATACCGGTCGATTCTCAACCAATGCATCTCACGTCCACGCCTTACCTCATCTTTTCCAACAACAGGAACGTTATTTTCTGATTGACAAGCTATTAGACAAGAACCACAACCGATGCAAGAAGACAAATCAATAGCCATTCCCCATCTATGGCCAATTTTCTCTACCGGATGAGCATCCCAAAGGTCAAATTCACTATTAGGAACTTCTTCATGATGCCCTTCACTATTTAATTTTTGAAGCGTGTGCGCAGGATTGTATGCCTCCTTTCCTTTTTGTAAAAATATTGGCAATGTTGTTTCCCGAACTATTGAATGCCTCGCCATCACCGTATGATGAATTTGAGTGGCTGCAATTGAATATGTTCCCTCTACTTTAGAAAGCTTACCAATAACATCATAAGTTAAACAGCCGTTTTCACCAGAAACAAATTGGAAAACATTAGCGCCAATAGTTTTTAATGCCCCTTTATCGTCTAAAGCATGTCCGCCGTATTCTTTCGTTTGGAAAGCAGCCTTTCCGATCGCTTCACCATTTGCTCCACGTCCATACCCAACTGCAATTCCAATTGTTTTTAGCGCTTGACCTGGCAATGGATATACTGGAAGTGTTACTTTCTTTCCATTTACGGTAACAGTTGCCAGGTTTAAACCGTGCTCTTGATCATACGTAGTAACAAATCCTTGACTTTTCATTTCAACCGGATTCATTGTAATGTAATTATCCCAAGTCGCCTTTGTTATTGGATCTGGCATTTCTTGAAGCCACGGATTGTTGGCCTGTCTACCATCACCGATAGCGCTTTTTTGATATAAAATCACCTCAAGCTCGCTCGCTGCAGGAAGTTTAGTAATAGTCGCTGGCTTATAATCTGATATTACCGGAGCTTCACCTGTCAATGCTTCACAACTATTATGAGTAGAATAGGCAAAATCTCCTAATGGAAATCGTTCGGAATAATTTAATTTTATAAGATCATATGCGGTAGAGGAATCTTTCCCTAATCGTATTGTTTTTCCTTGCCAAACAGAAAATGTTTCAATAATAGATGCTGTGTTATGAAGCGGTCTAATGGTTGGCTGCGCTATTGCATAATGATTGTTAGTAGGAATATAATCGGCCCAACTCTCTAAAGCATGATGGTCTGGACAAATATACGAACATAAACTTGCTGTTTCATCGGAATAAGCTGAAAAGGAAATGGATGTTTTAATGTTTTTTAAGGCTTTCCCAAAAGCTTCTCCATTAGGCAAAGAATACACAGGATTTACCCCTAAAAACATAAGGGTATCTGGTCCCTTTCCAGAAATAACATCAGCTGCCAAAGCAATTACTTTTGCATCATCAGATTTAAATAACTTAAGGTCGTTGCTTAAGTCAATGGTTGTACCATAGACTCCCAACAACTGATTTAATTGATTGGTTAACAATTGCAGACCCGTATTATTTGACCCGCAAACAACCAATGACTTTGATTTCGAATTCTTTAAAGACAATAGTGCTTGATCGGCAATTTTCTTTGTTTGGGTGTTTAAGTCTGATTTTACCGCGCATTGTCCGTTAAGACCTTTAATTAAATACGATAAAACAGCAGCATAATCAGATGGCTTTGTCATTGCTCTATAGTCTGCGTTAGATCCCGCCAATGACATAAACGATTCAAATTGAAAGTGTTTTGACATCAATTTTGAATCTGGATTTCTTGTTAAGCCGTATTGCTGTGCATATTCAGTAGCTAATAACCACGTACCTAAAAAATCGGCCCCGATGCTCACAATGGTTTGCGCTTTCGAAAAATTATAAGTCGGAATAACTGCAGCGCCAAAATTTTGAGCGTTTGCATTCCGTATAGCGGCATAAGAAACCGCATCATATTGAATATGACTAAAGGTCTGGCCATTCTCGCTCATAGCCAAAGACATTTCATTGATTTGCTTTTGGATTGTTGGGCTAATAACCGTATTAGAAAGTAATGTGATCGATTTTGAAGCTTTTAAAGCCTTAGAAATTGCCCCATCAACCACTGCCCATGATGCCGATTTTCCTTTTTGCATTGGACCAGTTAGACGTGCACTGTCATAAAGCCCTAAAATAGAGGCGATAATTTGAGGATTTACTGCGCCTTTTGCTAAACCTAATTCTTTATTTCCCTTTATAAAAATAGGACGACCTTCCCGTGTTTTAACCAAAATACTTGCATAGGAAGACCCATCATAATAAGTTGAAGCATACCATGTGGGCATGCCCGGCGTAACGTGCTCAGGCTTAACTACATATGGCACCACCTTTGTTACAGGCGCTTCACAAGCTGCTAATGTTGCCGCTGCAACAGAGAACCCTAAAAATTTTAAAAAGTCTCTTCTTCCCGTTGACGTTTCATCTAATTTATCATCCGATAAAAAAGCTTCTACCGTTTGTTGAGAAGGAAACTCATTCTCTTTATGCTTAATAAACTCAGGAGTTTCCTTTAGTTCTTCAAGACCTTTCCAATATTTTCTTGCCATTCCCATGTTTTTCTGACTATGACCTAATTATTAATAATGACATTTAGCACACTCCCAACCACCTAATTCACTCACCGTTACTTTGCCGTCCTTTAGATACTTTTTATACAATGATTTATCGTTATCTCTCAAACGACGATGAATCTCATCATAATATCCATTCTTCCCATCTCCTAAAGAAACTTCTTTAGCGCCATGACACTCTATACACCAACCCATTGTTAGTGTGGGTTTTGATAACTTTATATTGCCTTCTATTTTATTTAGTTCTGAAACAGGCTGAACCTTGGCAGTTTCTTTCATTTTTGTCATGTCTCCATGGCACTGCTTACAATCTACTCCCCCAACAACGACGTGCTGAGAATGGTTAAAGTATACGTGATCTGGTAGAACATGCACCTTGTTCCATACAATTGGTTTAGTGTTTCCAGTATATTTGCCAGGGCCTGCTGGGTCGTAACCTGCAGCTGAATAAATTTTCTTGATTTCTGCAGCGTAAGGTTTGTCCTTCCCACTTATTTGTTTGTGACAATTCATACAAACATTTACTGAGGGTATACCTGCTGATTTAGACTTCTCAACAGAATTGTGGCAATACTTACAATCGATACCATTAATCCCAGCATGCTTATCGTGCGGAAAAGCAATCGGTTGAGATGGCTGATAGTTTTCAACCACATTAATACGAGAAAGTCCTTGAAACAAGGTGACAATAATAGCTAAAAGTATAACCAGCGACCCTAAACCTACCGGCAACCTATATTTCCATGCCCAAGCTTTAAACTCCTCAGCATAGGTAAGCTCGTCATTTGAGGAACTTTCTCCCGCCGTAATTTTTAACTGACGTCTAACCCCTCCACCAGCTAAGATTATAGTGATAACTAGAATACTTAAAAATATCCACCGCCAACTAGTACCGCCCTTTTCAGAAGCCTCTGTAGACGCGCCATCTTTATTGTCAGTGGCCGCTCCGCCCGCTGGGCCAGCAGTGGCAGGATCAGGCTGCGCATCAACCCAATCTAAAATCTCATCGATTTGAACCTTTGAAAGCTCCGGAAAAGCATTCATTGCGGTTGCAGACCACTTGGAAACGCCTGCCGCATAAGGATCGTTTGCCGCTGCTGTTTGCCAATTATTTACCCATTGATAAATAGATCCTTCCTTTGCTCCACCTGTTGACCATTTTTGCCTCGCCTGAAATAATTTAGGCCCCGTTCCATTCTTGTGAGGTTGGTGACAACTAGCGCATTTAGCTTTAAAATTTCCTCCTCCATCAGCAAACAACTGGCTTGGGGATGAAAAAAACGCTAAACAAAAAACAATTAAAAATTGTGTTTGGAAATGTTTAATCTTCTGAATATTAGATATTTTCATGAAAAAAGTTACTAATTTCTTACCTTAATAATGCGTTAAAATTGCATTTTATCGTTTGCAAAATTAGATAATTAGTGCCGTTTCATGACAATTATATGACAAATAATGTGGAAATAATAATAATTTAGAATTGTTCTAAATAACAGAAAGTCACAATATTTTTTTTATTTGATTTTTAAACTACCTTTACTTTTAAAAAAAGTTGATGAAAACGCATTTTATTTTGATAAGTTTATTTGTTATTAATTTCTCTTTCGGACAGGTAATAATTACGGGAGATGAAAATATTCGTTCTAAGGTAGGAGGAATAGCCAC
>ENA-UOYL01000515-UOYL01000515.1-marine-metagenome-genome-assembly--contig:-NODE-515-length-13900-cov-2.701223_pt1 | contig 13900 bp, 14 predicted proteins | sample MGYA00238173_ERZ767189 | MGnify/ENA primary metagenome ERZ767189 (study PRJEB28943, sample SAMN06267163) | marine metagenome | isolation source: Columbia River Estuary | place: USA:Columbia River Estuary... | reverse complement strand
CGCCATGGGAATCGTGCATCACAGCAGGTATCTGCCCTATCTCGAGGAAACCCGAGTGGAATACCTGCGTTTTATAGGTCAGTCATATGCCGATTCACGAGAGAGCCTGGGTGATTCGGCGGTACTTGAGGCGAACGTCAAATATCGCCAACCCCTCAAATTTGACGATCTTCTCACCGTTCATTTAATTTTGGCAGCCACCACAGGGGCCACCTTTACCATCAACTATTTGATCACCGCTAACAACAACATCATCTCCACGGCCCAGACCCAGCATGCCTACATCAATGCTCAAGGACGTCCCCAACGCTTACCCACTTGGATCAAAGCACTCGCCACCCAGTAACCCTTTGCATCGCCTTACGGCAACAACGGGACAATCGACAAAATTGCGCGTGCGTGAGTCAGTGCTTCACCTTGGGCGAGTGTTCCTCCAAACTCAACAATGAACGCCGTGTCATCAGTGAAAGTTTTACGTTGCCACGTCGCAGCAACTCCGGTGTACGTGCCGCCAGGAACACCTTTCAGCGGGAGGCCAGTCAGTCGTGCATACGCGCGACGTACAGGTCCATCAGATCCGGTTGATGGAGCGATGCTGAATTCTTCTTGGTGAAACCACACTGTCATGTCGGGTCGTAAGTACGTCACGAAATCCACAACTGCTTGAGTTTCAGGTTCGCTCGCAGCTGACGGTCCGCTGTACTCCCAGTTTCCTGGTTCAGCGATCATTCCCCACTTATAAGGAAAATTGCGATTGAGATCTACTTGATTGGCGTTATGGCGTTGCTTAGCCGCAACACCATCCGGATTGATCGTCGGCAATAACCACAGATCAACATTTGCCGGAATTTCCGATGGCAACATTGCCCGCAATTCTTTAATCACCTCAAGACCGGCTTGTTCATCACCATGAATGACGCCGACGACGAGGACGACGACTCGATTCGGATCATCAACAGCCAATCGTGCTCCAGGAATATCAACTCGCTGAACGACATCAATGGCTCGACCTTGAACGGATGTCCCAATGCTCGTTGTGAGTTCGGTGGGCGGAAGTGTTGTGCTCGTCGTTGTGGTTGTCGTTGTGGTCGAAGTCGTGCTTGTCGTTGCCGGCACTTCAACAGCCACCGTCATCGGTGCACTCTGCGAACTTGAAGCCGAACATCCACTAAGAACGGTCACCCCGCATACGCCTAAGAGGAGACTGGTCTGGAACTTTTGGACACTCTTCACTGAAGGGAGGTTACGCTCTCAGGTATGAGCAAGACCATCACCCAAAATGCCACTCCTCCAACCCCGATCACTGATAGTCCGACGGACTGGGTTCGCAAACACATCAACACTTATGTTGCAACCGACGGCGTTGATGGTCACAACTACAAAGGTGTGATGTCAATGTTGCTGACGACTCAAGGTCGTAAAACAGGCGCATGGAATCGCAGTGCTTTGTTCTACGGTTCAGACGGTGATGACGTCATTTTGATCGCTTCCAATGGTGGCGCGCCAAAACATCCGTTGTGGTACGAAAACCTCGTGCAAAATGCGCAAGTGTGGGTTCAAGTGGGATCCGACAAATATTGGGCCACGGCTATTGTCGCCGACCCTCAGGATCCCTTGTCCCAGCACCCACGGTTGTGGGCATTGATGTGCGAAGTTTGGCCGGCCTACAACGAATACCAAGTGACCGCCGATGCTGTTGGTCGAGTCATTCCTCTCGTCATACTGCGACGCAACTAAAGCACAACCTCAATCAGGCGAGCAGCAGACTCGTTCATCATCATTTTTAGTCGCTCGGCCACACATCGGCGGTTGACAATAGTTGTTGACGAAAATCAGGATGACTGATGGCCGCTAACGCATGTGCCCGTTCAGCGATTGACAGCCCAGCGATTTCTGCAGCACCGTATTCGGTAATCACGACATCCACCTGATGACGTGGGGTTGTCACAACACTTCCCTCTGGCATACGTCCCAATATGCGTGAGATCACTACTCCATTTACAACTGAGGTAGCTGGCAAACACAGCAAACTCCGCCCATGAGTGGATAGTCCAGGGCCAGATACAAAGTCTTCATGACCACCAATACCCGAGAACTGCTTGCCATTAATGGAGTCGGCAATGACTTGACCAGAGAGATCAATAGCCATGGCTCCGTTAATGGAAACCATATTGCGATTGCGAGATATCACTTCAGGTGAGTTGACGATACCCACAGGCATAAAACGGACGTCGTGATTTTCGTGCAACCATGTGTAGAGGTCAGGTTCGCCAGCGGCGAATGTGGTCACCGAAAAACCATCAAATTCCGTCCCCTTGCGATTTGTCACTTTGCCCGCGAGGTGCAGTCGCATCAGACCCGTCGTAAACATCTCGCTATGAACTCCGTAGTCACCACCACTTCCAGCAGCTAATTTCGTGGCCACCTGAGTCGGGATCCCACCGATACCAGTTTGCAATGTGCATCCGTCATGAATGTAGGTAACGGCTATATCCGCGATTTGATTTTCTGCTTCGCTCGCTGGCACAGCGGCGAGATTCAGTGCCACACGATCAGACAAAAGCAAGAAATCAATATCTTCAATACCAATTGAATGTTCATATGTCCCTGCCCCAAAAGTGCGTGGGAAGTTTGGGCTGCACTCAACAATCAACACTCGATCGGGATCACTGATCACACTGCTGATTTCTTTTGTGAATGCACCAGCATGCAATGACAACGAGACTCGTCCATCCACGGGCATTGACGCCGCTAGTGCCAATACTCTCGGCTTGAGATGGGCCAAAGTAGGTTCAAAGCGACGAAAGTCTGCGGGCACAAAATCCACATCGGCCCCTGTATCACGAAGGAATCTTTCTGCGGGTCCGAAAAATCCGCTTTTTAGATGCACCCCCGGGCGAGCAAAGATGGCGTACAGGTCTGGCAGTAACGCGCTAAAAACTTTGAGGTCAGTGAAACGTTCTGGTTCGGTGTCGTTGCCTAGGGAATGCAGAAAAGCACCTGGCGCCCCTGGTCCAAGAGGAATCGCCAAAGTATCAATCGGGCGCATCGCTGCGACTGCTGACTCCATTGACGACCAGTTCATGATGAGACGCTAGCCAACGCAGCGACATCGACACCCGCGGTGCCCGACACAACTATCTCATCTCCACGCTTAAGCCAGACCTGGCAGACCAGCAATGAATCTTGAACCTCAGTCACCTCACCACCGGCGATCACCAGGTCACCGTCAAATACAGGTCGACCAAATGACACAGTGAGTCGTCGAATTGAAGTCGGACCCGCGAAGGCGTGCAACATATTGACTATGTAACTGAGGTTGAGTGGACCTTGATTGATGACACGCCCATCAAGACCCATCTCGCGCGTGGCTTCACGATCCCAATGCACGCGATATGGATCGCGCAAAATAGCAGCCATTGTTTTCATGCGCGCTGGGTCAACACTTGGAACTACAAACTCCGGTAATTGGTCGCCAACATTGATAACACGACTCATGCGACCACGACTTTTCTTCGACGAAATCGCCAAGTGTTGGTTATCCGCGCAACTATTTCTGAACCATCAAACATCTCAATAGAAAAACTCATGGAGTCATAGGGCTGATCGCGTTCATCCACAAGATTTTCCCAGCGCACAATCCCACCCTCCATGCGGTACTCAACGCCTACCCGCAGAGGATGCATGTACTCCCAGTCGTAACCGTCAAGGCCGACAGACCCAGGACCTTCGGCTCCACAAATTTCGAACAACTCAGCGATACTCGTGCCTGCGCCAAGAATCGGGACATGGAACAAGGACACGGGATGGGCAAGATTCTCGGGCAGCGCTTGCGCCGTTGTGCAATCAGTCAGTAGCCAGTTTTCCCAGTCAGCAATCGTGTATCTGCCACCAGGGAAGCGATATCCAAGGGGCGATGTTGAATTGCTCACGACATATCAATACCACGACTTTCAGCCTCGGCAGCCAACGAGAGCCAGGAGTCCTCTGCAGTATCGACTTTTGTTTGCGCTATTGCTAGTTGACTACCAATTTTTGCTAGCAAGTCATGGCTGGCCGATGAACTTGAGGCCTCGGTGACAAGCTCGGCACTACGCATATCCCGCTCGGCGATGGCCTGCGCGAGGGCTTTTTCTGCTTGCCCCACTAAGCGCTTTAAAGTGCTTGGGCTTTTCATTGAACCCGATTTCGCTGGCGCAGAGATCGTCGGTGTAGCGCCTGCGTTTTCAACTTTGCCACTGCTCACACTCTTGGTCCCCTGCGAAGGCTTTGACCCGCGTTCGATTCGCTGTTTAAGCCATCCCGCAACCCCACCGCGTACCAGCGATGCTCCACCTTGACCATCAAGAGCCAAGACTTCTTCAACCGTGCGATCCAAAAAGGCTCGATCGTGACTCACCACGAGAACAATGCCTGGCCAATCATCGAGGAAATCCTCCATCGCTCGCAAGGTGTCGAGATCAAGATCGTTTGTCGGTTCATCCAACAATAAAACATTGGGCTGTTCAATCAGAGTTAACAACAATTGCAAACGTCGGCGCTCACCTCCCGACAAAGTTGAGATTTCAGCGAACTGGGAATCACCATCAAACCAAAAACGCTTCATCAAATTAATGTCTTCAAGAGACGGAGAACCCTTATCCCCCGCAACCGCATCGCGCACTCTCTGAGTGACATCTAGTTCTCGACCCAATTGGTCGTAGTAACCAATCTTGACTGTGCGCCCGATATCAATCGTTCCTTCGGTGGGCGTGAGGCGTTGCGAAATGAGATCTAGCAAAGTGCTCTTACCCGCGCCATTTGGCCCAACGATGCCCAAACGGTCGCCCGGCTCAAGCATGTGCTCAAAGGGTGCTAAGACTCGCTGACCGTTCGGCCAACTAAAACCCACGCCGTGTAATTCAATTCCTTTTGAACCAAGTCTTTTCGATCCAAGGTCTCTGCCTAAACCCAATTCGCCTTGACGCGCTGGTGCTTCGGCTTTGGTGTTCACCAGAGCAGTCGCTGAGGCCACGCGAGATTTTGCCTTGGTAGTACGCGCTGGTGCTCCACGGCGCAACCACGCCAATTCAGTCTTTGCCAAGTTCTTGCGTACCTGTTCGGCAGTGGCCGCTTGTTCCTCTCGTTCACTGCGCCCTGAAAGATACGCCGCATAACCAGATCCAGCGTGCCAGCCAACTGGGACATGGAGATATGCCTTGCCCCGATCAATCTCAAGGACCTTGGTTGTCACTCGATCTAATACATGGCGATCATGAGTGACCAGCAACAATCCCCCGTTGTAATGAGCAAGCCATTCTTCGAGATAGGCAATGGCATCTAAATCAAGATGGTTGGTTGGCTCATCAAGAATGAGGGCTTCCCACTCGCCAATCAAAAGCGCCGCTAAGGCCACTCGCTTCTTCTGGCCACCAGATAGCTCATCGGTTTGGCTCTCAATCAGACCGCTCATACCGAGGCGATCCAACATCGCTTCACCCTGCCACGTACTGCCGACAGCCTCACGAACAGTTCCCACAGGCAGAACTGGGGTCTGCCCAAGGATGCCGACCCGCGCATTGCGCCCACGACGAACCACGCCTGCTTCTGGTTCAAGATCCCCACTGATCATGCGCAGCAGAGTGCTCTTTCCACATCCATTGAGACCCACGACACCGATACGGTCCCCATCGCTGACGGTCAGTGAGACATCGGCGAACAAAGGTCGATTGGGACGCGATGCCTTGAGTCCCTGAGCGTCGATCACAATCACGACTTCTCAGGCTACGAGCACAACTAGATCACAGTGTCATGTCCATCATTTTGCGGATGTGTTCAGGCGTGCGAAATGTCTCGTTTTGACGCTGAATACGCGCCAAGGCGAAATGGTCGGCTGAAATCTTTGTCACATCGTCCATCGTCAGGGCCCCCACATGTTGGTAATTCCCGGCGTCAATCTCGCGGCGAACATGGGCCACTGAGCCATTGGAGTCACCCATTTTTCCCGTCCCTTGGTAGCCATATCCCTCAACCAAATTTGCCGTAATCTGCGACTGAAATCCGAGACGCCAGAGCAACTTGTCACTCGCATTGGCCAATACTTCTGGACTCACCGTCAGCAAGAAATTTTCTTGCTGACGAATAAAATTCTTCACGCATGAATTGGTAATCACATAGCGAAACTTGTCCGAATGATTCACTGCTCCACCATGCAACACACGTCCATCAAACATCAAGATCGTGCCAGCCTTAGCCTCAAGATTTATTGGGCGGGGCATTGCACCGTATAACGCATACGGTCCACCACTTCCATTGGGTTTATGAGAACCAGGAATCAATAATGTTCCACCATTGATTTCATTAACGTCTTCCAACACATACATCGTGTTTACCAACACTGGTGCTTCGCGCGGGTTGTACGGCGCAATGAATGTTTGATCTTGGTGCATGGCCTGTGGATGACAATTTGGATATGAAATATTCGACAAGAAACTAAAGTGATTCCATCCAGAACCAAGCGTTTCATCCAATAAACACTCAATGATTGGGCCTGCTTGGACTCCTTGCGGGTCGTGCTCCAGACACTTCACAAAGTCTGCACCTTTATTGACAAGTGACCACACGTGTTGTTGAGACTGCACCAGATAAGCGATTCCTAAAGCACGTTCTGCAGCTGCTTGTTCTTCAATACGCGCCCGCATCCGCTGACACTGCTCTTGCGACATACCATCTTCAATCAGGCAGTAGCCCCACTCAAAAAGATTTTGCCGCATCACTCTGATGTCTTTTGTCGGTTGTGGAAGATCAATATCTTTCCAGTAGTCGTGTTTGCGGGCCACCGTTGTGTCGTAATAACAACCCTGACCCCATTGCAGTTCTTCATCGGCCTTGGGAGGAGTTAGCCACTGATTGTTCAGATAAATCGATACATATGGCTCGCCCGATTTGAGAAAATCTTCATAAGGTCGAAAAGCGTCAACGCTGGCTTGTGCGACCGATTCCCTCGTGAACTGATGCGGAATCGTCATCGTTGCCCCCCGACTTATTTCCAAAGTTTTGCCCTAGCTGAACCCTAGTGAAACTACCCAGATTCGCTCTTAGGGAGAGAAACCAGAGCTCGGCGGAATTTAACGACTGCAGAAAAAAATTCAAAAAACCAACGGAAATCCCCCATTCGCAGCATTTCATGAAATATGTTTGGGTTCATGAAGAAACGAGAGCTAATCCAAGCAGTATCAGACCACACCGGTGCCGACAAGAAAACGGCAACAAACCTCGTAGAGGGAACGATCAACGTCATCTTGGCCACAGTGGCCAAGGGCGAAATCGTGAACATCTCGGGCTTTGCCAAATTCGCCAAGATCAAGCGTCCCGCACGCATGGGTCGCAACCCTGCAACGGGTGCGACTATCAAGATCGCCGCGAAGACTGTCGCCAAAATCACAGCCCTCAAAGGCTTTAAGGACATCGCCCTTGGCGTATCTCCTGCCCCTAAGTTGAACAAAGCTGGAGCAGTTGCGGCAGCCGCCGCTAAGGCCGCTCCAGCCAAGAAAGCAGTTGCCAAAAAAGCTCCAGCCAAAAAGGCAGTTGCTCGCAAGGCAGCCCCTAAGAAAGCAGCCCCAAAAAAGAAGGCCGCTCCTAAGAAGGTAGCTGCTCGCAAGGCAGCCCCTAAGAAAGCAGCCCCAAAAAAGAAGGCCGCTCCTAAAAGGAAGTAATTACTTCTCAGTCTTAGTCCAAGTACTCGAAGCCCCGTTGCGCAAGCAGCGGGGCTTCTTTATTTCCCACATTTCATATCTCGTGCACTCAGCCAGAATTGATCAACTCCAACGTGTAATAGGGTTGCCGATATGAAAGCAGCCGTTTTTTATCAAGTAGGTGGCCCAGAGGTTTTGCGCTACGAAGAGTTCCCTGAACCCGCATTGCGTCCAGGTGGCTTACTGATTGACGTCAAAGCAATCGCCATTCAAGGTGGCGACACGCTCCATCGTCAAGGTGGAGTGCTGGCAACGACCCCACACATCGTGGGCTATCAGGCCGCTGGAATCATCCGACAAGTCGGTGAAGGTGTGACTTCATTCGTCGCTGGACAAGCAGTTGTAGCCACGATGGGCTTCGGATCACATGCCGAAGTCATTAGTGTGCCCGCTTCATCGGCGTGGGCCATCCCCGAAGGTTTGGATATCGAACTCGCCGCAGGCGTACCGATTGAATTTGGAACCGCCGATGATTGCTTATTCGAGTTTGGTCATCTCGTCGCAGGTGAAACAGTCTTGATTCAAGCGGGTGCCAGCGGAGTGGGTATTGCCGCTATTCAGTTAGCCAAGGCTGCTGGAGCAATTGTCATTGCCACCTCATCAAGTGATGACCGTCTACAACGCTTGAAGGATTACGGACTCGATCACGGCATAAATTACACAAAAAGTGACGCTGCAAAAGAAGTCATGGCATATACCAATGGGCGCGGGGCGAACCTAGTAGTTGATTCGGTCGGCGGTAGCACCCTTGAGGGCAGCATCGCTGCTCTTGCTTACCGAGGGCGAATCAGTTGGGTCGGACGAGCCGGACGAGAAGTGACTCCGCCCGAAGTGTGGCCGATTATGCAGAAGAATGCTTCAATTACTGGCGTATTTCTCGGCATTGAAATGGCTTTCAACCCGCAACGAACTCATCCTCTCATCGGATCACTTCTACAACGAATTGCTGATCAAAAACTTTCCGTCGTCCTCGACAACAAGTTTCCCCTTTCGCAAGCAACTGAGGCGCATCGCTATATCGAGAGTCGACAGGCCTTCGGCCGAGTACTACTCATTCCGTAAACGATCAATACGGCAAGGTATAAGTATTTTCAAATTCGTCTTGCACCACTGTTGCCGGATGGTCGGTTGTGTCTACTACCAACTCGGCGTCCAAGATGCGGCCCCGAAATGACCAGCCAGTCGGCAGGTCTAGTCGAGTAACTAGGTCGCTCAAGCTGTCAAGATTCAAAGTGGGGTCAACACCAACACAGTAAGCCTGCATGACATATGCCTTCCCTTGGGGATTGATTAACTCGTAGACAACAGAGCCTGCGTCAAAGAAAAAAACTGCCCCACGATTGACGAAACGTTCTTCGTACGGAACTGTGGCTGGTTTATCACCCAAATCAACCGTGGCGATACGACGCATCATTAAACCATTGAAGTCCCGCATCACGGGTTCAACGAAAGCAACTTTTGTACCAAGACCATCAAGCACCCAATAGCGCGGACCATTCAACTTCACCGCCAAAGCACTCATCTCGCTAGCAATCACTGCGGGGTCAAGCGTCTTCCAGAGTTCGTCTGGGCAGTCATTGATCATCTGCGTGCCGTAGACCTCGGCTTCAAGTTTATTGTCTCGCGCGAAGACTGCTAGAACTTCGCCGTAGCGCACATTGCGCATATTGTCGATCAATCGCTGTGGTGCAGATGTAGGCATTTTCGTTCTTTCTCTGAGATAGTCCTAAGCGAAAAAAACTTCATCACGATTGGGCTGTCGAACCATATTGTAATAGTCGGCAGTTTCCCATGGCGCATTAACTTGCATACGCCCAGACTCGCTGAGGTAATAATTCTTAGCCGAACTGGTATCGGTCAACATTAAAAGGCCTGCCGCTTTCTCATCTAAAGCCTCGTTATATTTTACGAAAGCCTCTTGTGTCACTTCCACCGTGCCGACATCTTCTTGGATCATCGTCATCAGACATTGAGCGACAAAACTCGCCCACATCTGATACCAGGCTGGCAGTGCAACTCCGCCAGAAATAGGTTGCGAATTGGGTCCATACAACATGAACAAATTAGGAAAATCGGGCACCATCATGCCGACATAGGCGCGCGGGTCTTGCGCCGCCCAGCGCTCATGCAAATTCACACCACCCCGACCGATATATTCAGCGGGCCACAGGTATTTGACAATTTCAAATCCTGTGGCAGTGATGATGATGTCAACTTCACGGAACTCCCCATCGCTGGTTTCAATTCCGTTTTCAGTCACGCGCACAATATCTTGCGTGATGAGTTCTGCGTTCTCTCGCGTTAAAGCCTTGTACCATCCGTTGTCAACGACCGGGCGACGCACCATCGGTGCATAATCGGGTATCAATTTATCAATCAGGTCTTGACGCCCTCCCACTTGATCCGTGATGTAATTAATCAGAAACTGCCGCACCGTATCGCTTTGTTTGGTGATCTGCCCACCCTGCTTTTGCCACTCTGTATCGACTATCAAATAATCCTTGTGAAAGTTAAATAAGTGCATGATTGATGTGTAGCGACACCAATTCCAATACCCCGGCATATTGCTGGTGAGCCAATGAATCTCGGGCTCAACCTCTTTGCCATATTTATCTCGCGGACTAATCCATTGAGGAGTGCGCTGATACATATAAATTTGATCGGCTATTTCCGCTACTGGCGCCAGTAACTGAACTCCCGTTGAACCATTACCAAGGACGGCAACCTTTTTGCCTCTGAGATCAAGGTCCGTAGGCCATTGTGTGGGATGAATGATCTGACCCTTGAAATCTTCAGCTCCCGGCAGGTCGGGGTTCTTAGGATTAGCGAAAAGACCAGCCGCACTCACAATGGCATTGACCTCAGAATGTACGGTGTCACCGTCGGGACCAGTAAAGGACAGTTCCCAACGCGAACGTTCTTCATCAAAGCGAGCTTCTTTGAGATCGTGCTCAAAGCGAATGTTGGGAGTGACGCCGTACTTCTCGGCAATGAATTCAAGATACGAACGTACATCTGCGCCACGAGCAAAATATTCTTTCCACGGATAATTGCGTTCGAAACAAAATTCATATGCGGCACTGAGTGTGTCAACGCGGACGTCGGGATACTTGTTCACACTCCATGTGCCACCAATTTCATGACGCCGCTCATAAATTGTGTAGGCGATTCCAAGATGACTGAGTTGGACAGCAGTAGCGATGCCATTAAAACCGCCGCCAATAATGGCCACATGAAAATTTTGTGGAATTTGGTGCTCGCCTTCTGGCCAAAAAGCAAAGAAAGGACGCTCCTCAAAGGCGACCACTTCGCGGTGCAACTCGAACTCTGCATCACTCGGATCTGCACCGAGGGCTATGGCCATCAATTTCTTGATCTCTTCATCGGCGAGTTTACGCAATACAAACGAATCAAGCCTGTTATCAAGGATGTTGACCAAAAGTTCTTTCAACTTCTCTTTCTGCACGGCATCTAATTGATTAACAGCTCCGAAAGTGGTTAGTTCTTCATCGCCACACGCCTGATAAACGGCGACTCGCAGAGCCGCCAAATCCGAAGCTTCAACTGCCCGCCGAATGAATTCACGCTCAACTTTTTTCAAGATCGCCCCGCTCTGAGAAAACGCTCCAACTTGGCAAACAATAGGTGATCTCAACACACTTCTCAGTAGTTGGGCACTCAGCAGCCTTGCTTAAAGGTCCCCACTATCGAGTCTTGCGAGAATGACACGTGCCGTCTCACGTACTTCGTCGCTGTCAGAGAGTTGTTGTCCTGCGCGAACCTGACGAGCCACACGTGGGTTTTTGACAAACACCTCAGCATGGCGCAAGAAAAAATCCCAATACAACACCGTGAAAGGACAGGCATCTTCACCCACTCGCTTCTTACGGTCAAAGACGCATCCTTTGCAGTGGTCGCTCATCCGGTCGATATAAGCCCCACCACTGGCATAAGGCTTTGTCGCCAACATTCCCCCATCGGCAAATTGCGACATTCCAATGACATTAGGAACCATGACCCATTCGGCCGCATCGATAAAACTATTCCACATCCACCTAGTGAATTGTTGCGGGTTGACACCAGAGATGAGGGCAAAGTTGCCCAGCACCATCAACCGTTCAATATGGTGCGCGTACGCCCGATCATGCACATGCTCAAGAGCAGACTGCATGCATCGCATAGGCGTCGGTTTGGTGCGGGTAAACAGTGGCGGTAAGGGCCTTGTTGCGTTAAGAGCGTTGAGATCTTTGTACTCAGGCATCCAGCGCCAGTAACAATTCCACATGAACTCGCGCCAGCCAATGACCTGGCGAATGAATCCTTCAGCACTGTTAATGGGGACTTTGCCACTTCGAAATGCTTCTTGCGCCGCATTCACTACTTCGCCTGGGAGCAAAAGACCAATATTCAGATAAGGCGACAACAACGAATGAGCCAAGTGCCAACTCGATTGCAACATGGCGTCCTCATGTTCACCAAACATCGGCAGCAGTTCGTCAACAAAAAAACTTAATCTTTCAAGCGCCCCACTGCGATTCGTTGCCCAAGTACCATCCGGTGCTGCCCCCCACGTTGTCTCCGATACATCACGCATAACCTCAGTATCAATACCATCCAATGGCGCATATACGGGCTGCGGCCACCGATCATGACCAGTCTTCGGTGGCGGTTCTCTGTTCTCTTCATCGAAATTCCACTGTCCACCTGCAGGAGTGTCACCATCCATCAAGATATCCAGCCGTTTTCGCTGCCAACGGTAGAAATCTTCCATCTTAAATGTTTTTCTACTCCCTGCGAATTGTTCAAAGATTGATGGATGACAGAGAAATTGATCCGACATTTCAATATGAACGTCAAGAGATGCAACAAGTTCTCGAGCAGCAAAACTGTTCGGCTCCGTGACTGAAATCTGTGATGGGGCAAACATTTCCTGATGTCGCCTGACACCGTCGCGCATTGAATCCACACGCTGATAGTCAACGCTGAAACCCTCTTCTCGCAATTCATCAGCAAAACGTCGCATCGAGGTGATGATGAAATGTGCTCTCTGAATATGCCAGCGACGAGAAGCGACTTTGGCTCGTGATTCCACCATCAGAATTTGATGGGTGTCCGGACGAGCAAGGCGAAGAGCTCCGATATCTCGATTCAGTTGGTCCCCAAAGACCCAAATGGTTTGAAGGCTCACGCTGATCATGGTAGGCACAACAAACTTGGACTGCCTGCTCCAGGTCTCAATAACCGTCAGCAAAAAATCTCTCGTTAGTATGTGGTAATGCGCTCAACACTGATGATTGTCTGCGGGCTCTCATTGTTGTCGGCGTGCTCTTCCTCGAACAATGCAGTCAAGGAGACGTCAACCACGATGGTACCAATGAAAGAAACCTCGACTGTCCCAGTCCAGATCATCATGGCGGACGATATCCCCGTCGCCCATACCCCTGAAGGTGGCTACGGCACTTCATTTCCTCCCCTCATTCTTGGTACATGCACGGAGCCTCTAGTTGCCGGAGCCCCAGACCTGCGCGGAATTTGGAAAACAATTTCCGCCACGAGAGGTGGTGAGACAGTCGCCCCCGATGACCGTTTGATGTCCTACACCGAGCGCATCGAGCAATGTGGAAATCGGATTGTGGATTGTGGCGGTGGAACAATCTCCGACGCACGCGCCGATGGGACCGCAGAAAATGGCGTCAATGACGTCTTAGTATTTGACTACAAGACGCCTATTAACGTCAGGGCCAGTTATGAAGATGGGGCCTTCGTCCTTCGCCCCGTCGGTCTTGAAGCCTTTGAAGTCGTTCGCAAACTAGATGCCGACGGTCATATGGTCTGGACGCGACCCGACATGGGCGGCATTCGCGTTGTGCTTGAGCGCGTCAGCGAGCCACAGTAGGCACAACTTCAAAAGCAGGTGTGTTTCGATCCTAAAAGTGGTGTGCCTCGGCGACCCTTCTTGTGGCAAGATGATGGAATGGTTCAGCCTGCAGAATTCGTACCGAATACCGATGAGCCAATCAACAACAATCGGCTATTTGCCGAGAGTTTCCCTGACAATGGTCTACCTCTAGCCCCAAAACGACATCTCGCCATCGTGGCCTGTATGGACAGTCGTATGGACATGATGTCCATACGACTGTCCATACAGGCCACGATGGCGAGATGTC
>ENA-UOYL01000511-UOYL01000511.1-marine-metagenome-genome-assembly--contig:-NODE-511-length-13937-cov-3.417893_pt1 | contig 13937 bp, 10 predicted proteins | sample MGYA00238173_ERZ767189 | MGnify/ENA primary metagenome ERZ767189 (study PRJEB28943, sample SAMN06267163) | marine metagenome | isolation source: Columbia River Estuary | place: USA:Columbia River Estuary... | reverse complement strand
GTAGGGGGAATCATCGACCTCAGTGTCGGTGACCCTTGTGATGCGCCGTCGAGCGCAGTTATTGCTGCACTCTCTACATCGCATCTCGAACGCGGTTACCCGCCATCTATCGGCATTGAACCATTGCGCAGTGCTGCACATACATGGATTCAGCGCAAGTTCGACATTGATGTTCCACTTGCACAAATTGCTGCATGTGTTGGTAGCAAAGAATTTGTAGTGACCACACCTCAGTGGATGAAACTGCGCACTCCATCGCGTGACACCGTGTTGTTTCCTGCTGTGAGCTACCCAAGTTATGCAATGGGCGCGACATTGTCGGGTTGCAGGCCAGTGGCTGTGCCGATGACTGCTACAGGCGGACTTGACCTCACAAAGATCAGTGCGGATGATGCAAAGCGTGCACTCATGATTTGGATGAACTCGCCAAGTAACCCAACTGGTGCGCTCGATGACATGGGAGCAGTTGTTGCTTGGGGTCGCAAGCACGACGTTCCGGTGTTTAGCGATGAGTGTTACGTCGAGTTCACGTGGCAGGGCAAGCCGCGAACAGCTCTTGAATACGGCACGCAAGGTGTTGTTGCACTGCATTCATTGTCGAAGCGCTCAAACCTTGCAGGTCTTCGTGTCGGTTTTTATGCAGGTGATGCCGACATTGTGCATTACCTCAAAGAAGTGCGCAAGCACGTTGGCATGATGGTGCCAGGGCCAGCACAAGCCGCAGGTGTTGTGGCGCTCAACGATGACGCAAGCGTAAAAACGCAAGCCAGTGTGTATCGCAAGCGCCTCGAGCGCACTGCGCAAATTCTTAGCAAGTGGTCGGGTCGCGCTATTGATTTGCCTGCAGGTGGTTTTTATTTGTGGTTCGATGCAACTGACGGCTGGGAATTTGCTGAACGTCTTGCAACCGAGGGTGGGGCTCTTGTGAGTCCAGGTGATTTCTACGGTGCTGGCGGATCAAACAATGTTCGTGTCGCGGTTGTGCAACCAGATGAACGCATTGAGTTGATGGCCCAACGCCTCGGCTAGAGGCGACGGAGCACGGTGACGAGCTTGCCGTAGACCGAAACTTCGTCGGTCTCAAACTTCATCGGCTTCATTGAAGAATTTGATGGCGTCAGCGTGATGGTGTTGCCGGTCTTTGCAAAAGTCTTGATAGTTGCTTCATCGCCGGGAATACCCGCAACCACGATGTCGCCGTTGTCGGCAGTTGTTTGCTGACGACAGACCACGAAGTCGCCGTCCAAAATGCCAGCGTCAATCATCGAGTTGCCGCGAACACGCAACATAAACAATTCGCCGTCACCAGTGAAGTCCATTGGTAGGGGAACGAGTTCTTCAACATTTTCTTGTGCGAGCACGTTGACACCCGCAGCAACATCACCAACGAGTGGCACGTGCTTCACTGGGCGCCTCTCCATTGCAACTCCACTGGATGCTTCATATCGAACTTCAATTGCGCGTGGCTTCGTTGGATCGCGGTGTAGGTAGCCAAGTTTTTGCAGTGTGCCGAGATGGTTATGCACGGTGGCCGATGAACTGAGGCCGACTGCCTCGCCGATCTCGCGTACCGATGGCGGGTAGCCACGCTCGCGCATGTTCTTTTCGATGAAGTCGAGGATGCCGCGCTGGCGGTCGGTGAGCTGGGTGTGGGCGCTTACGGGGAGGGAAGTCATGGCTCCATCGTACGGGTGTTCGCCCCCAGAGTCAAACACCTGTTCGGCGAACAAATGTTCGTATTATCCACAACTTACGAACACCCGTTCGCTAGAGTGGTTTGTACGAGATTAAACACCCCCAAAACCCCTACAGACAAAGGACTTAATCATGGCACTAGCACTAAACCACCAACCCCGCACCCGACAAAATGTTCGCCCCGCGCGGCACCTGTACCTCGTTCCCGAGCTTGACCCAACCCCAGTTGGCGCTTATCGCCCAGCTAGCCGTCCGGCAGCTCGACGGTCTGCCCAGCATCCATCAATGGCTTACACCCCTTCGGTTGCGACTTACCAGCGCCGTCGGCTTGTGGTGTTGGTTGCAACGATGCTTATTCTTGGCGTCGTTATCGCAGGCGTGATTGGCGCAACTGGCACGACGGCACAAGCCGATCAAGCTGTGGCTGGTCAGTCAATTGAACCTCGCACAGTTATCGCACAGCCGGGCGACACATTGTGGGCAATTGCGAAAAGGGTTGCCCCTCAAGCAAATATTTCTGATCTTGTCGATCAACTCGTGCGCATCAACGGCGATGCAATCGTTGCTGGTCAGCTCGTTCGAATTCCATAATTCAGTAAAAATCCCAATTTCTATTGATGTATTTGGTGTAATGTGCCAGAAGTGCATTGTCCAAGTTGTTCGTTTGACGACACCAAGGTGATCGATTCGCGTCTCTCTGAAGAAGGGGGCGCAATTCGTCGTCGTCGGAGTTGCACACAATGCGGCTATCGATTTACGACCTACGAGCGCCTTGAAGAAGTGGCGCTCAACGTCGTCAAACGTGGCGGTGGCAAACAGCCTTTTGATCGCCTCAAAATGATGGCCGGCATCCAGGCAGCCGTAAAAGGCAGGCCGGTCGGCGACGAAATGATCATGGAAATTGCCGAGCGAATTGAAGATGCGTTGCGCTTAGAAGGCGGAGACGTCACAAGCAATCAGGTGGGTCATGCAGTGCTCGAGCAATTGCGTTTGATTGACGAAGTTGCCTACATGCGTTTTGCGAGTGTCTACAAAAACTTTGATGATGCTGCAGACTTCAAACGCGAACTTGCGTTACTCGAAAAGCACGCCAGTACTTCGCGCGCTTAGTTTCTGTTTCGCGTGTAGCGCAAAAATAAAAAGCCTTCTTCTTCAAGAATGTGCGACAACGTAAATCGATTCAAAATTGGTGATGCTTCGCTGAGCAAGCGAGGTTCACTATTTGCCGCAACGTTTGGGCTGATAGTCAGATTGATTTCATCGATCAGATCAGCTTGTGCCATCGAAGCGTTAAGCCCTGGTCCGCCCTCGAGCTGGATAAACGTGCCCTCGAGTTGACACATCGCGGCGGCAAAATCTACCGAACCTTTACCGGCACGGATGCAGGTGACTGCTGGGTTGGACGGCTCTGGGGCATCTTCGGGGATGATCAGAAACCCAGCCCCGCTGGTAAAAAGCGGGGTCGTTAAATCGATATCTCCGGTGCGCGAAACAACTCCTACACGTAAGTCTTTTCGAGAGGGCGGACCGTAGTCGTCAATACGAACGGTCGAAGACCCAACCACGATGACGTCGGCCAGCGAACGCAGACCCACGAGGATTGAGCGGTCGGCATCGCCTGACAGGGCACGCGAATTGCCTTGCACGACGGTCGACCCATCCAGGCTCATGACCATGCATAGGCCGATCGTTGGTCGGCTTGCTGGAGGGTTACCGGCGTTAGTAGTAATGCGGGACCTGGCAACGCCATACGCATCCGCAATCGAAACGGAATCGACTGGTGAAGGAAAAATGCGTCGCACGGCAGTTGAGCCTATTGGTCGGGCGATCGTCGTGTGGCACGATACAGGGATGTCAAAAGTCGACCAAGAACGAGTTGTCTATCGAACATGTCCGCTCTGTGAAGCAACGTGCGGGCTCGAGATCACAGTTAAGGGCGACAAAGTGTCGCGTATTCGTGGAGACCGCGACGACGTATTTAGTCGTGGGTTTATTTGCCCGAAGGGCAGCACACTCAAGCAACTGCACGAAGACCCAGATCGTTTGCGCAAACCACTCATAAAGCGCAATGGCGAACACGTAGAAGTTTCGTGGCAAGAAGCGTGGGCCGAAGTTGAGCGCGGACTTATGGGTGTGATCAATACGCATGGTCGTGGATCTGTGGGCACATATGTTGGAAATCCAAATGCGCACAACCTTGCGCCGTTGTTGTACAACCGTGCGTGGATGCAAGCGATTGGAACAAAGCAACGCTTTAGTGCCTCGTCTGTCGATCAACTTCCAAAGCAAGTTGCATCTGCTTACATGTTTGGCACGGTTGCTTCTGTTGCGATTCCAGATCTGGATCGCACTGACTATGTATTGATGCTTGGCGCAGACCCATATGAGTCCAACGGAAGTTTGTGTACAGCGCCAGACTTTCCTGGTCGGCTGGAAGCACTGCGTGAACGCGGTGGGAAACTTGTTGTCGTAGATCCGCGTCGAAGCCGCACTGCGGAATCAGCAGATGAGTGGTTAGCCATTCGTCCAAATGGCGATGCGTTATTTCTTGCTGCAATAGCTCACACAATTCTCGCTAGTGGCAAAGCCGATGTGGGCGACCACGTGCGCGCACATATTGCAGGGTTCGATCAATTGTCTGGTGCACTCGCACCGTTTGAGCCTGAGGCAGTTGAGCAAGCAATTGGTATTGATGCAAAAACGATTCGCAGAATTGCTGCTGAACTGAGTGACGCTCCAACCGCACTTGTATATGGTCGGATTGGAACAACGACTGTTTCGTTTGGCACCACCGCGTCCTGGTTGGTCGATGTGATCAACACGATCACGGGCAACCTCGACAAGGCAGGTGGCGTGATGTTTCCAATGCCGGCTGCAGGCAACCAAACGACACGTGGCGAGTCGGGTACTGGCAAGGGTTTTCGCATCGGGCACGGATATTCGCGTGTGCGCAAATCGCCTGAAGCAATAGGCGAATATCCAGTGTCTGTCATGGCTGAAGAGATGTTGACTCCCGGCGAAGGCCAGATCAGGGCGATGGTGACAGTTGCAGGAAACCCATTGTTGTCAACTCCCAACGGCGAGCAACTCGAAAAAGCATTTGAGTCACTTGAGTTCATGGTTTCTGTTGATATTTATTTGAATGAAACAACGCGACATGCAGATGTGATTTTGCCGCCACCGTCGCATCTTGAGCGCAGTCATTACGACATGGTCTTCACTGCATTTTCAATTCGCAACGTTGCCAATTTTTCTGAGGCTGTGTTTGAGCGCGAAGCCGACCAACCAGATGAGTGGCAGATTTTGGCAAAACTCGCCGGCATTGCACAAGGCGCAGGTGCCGATGTTCATCCTGCCGTAATAGATGAATACGTTTTCGGCTCACTGTTGAGCAATTTATTGAAAGACAAATCCTCTCCAATACATGGACGCAGCGAAGAAGAGATTCGTGGGATTGTTGACGCAACAAAACTGTGTGGTCCAGAGCGAATTCTCGACACGTTGTTGCGCACAGGCCCATACGGCGAAGCCTTCGGTGCAAACCCAAAGGGCATCAACTTGCAGACGTTGCGCGACCAACCTCACGGTGTCGACTTCGGTGCACTTGAGCCCCGTATCCCAGAGGTGTTGCGCACTCCGAGCGGAAAAGTAGAGCTTGCTCCAAAGGAATTGCTCGCCGACTTGGATCGTTTGAAAGAAGCAATGCACGAAGTCGATGCTGATGGGCTGTTGCTCGTTGGTCGTCGTCATTTACGCTCAAATAATTCATGGATGCACAACGTTTCGGTGCTGGTGAAGGGTAGGCAACGATGCACATTGCAGATGCATCCGGAAGATGCGCAACGTGCTGGTGTTACTGACGGAGGAAATGCTCGCATTACAAGTCGCGTTGGAAGCATCGTGGCAGTAGTTGAGGTAACGCAAAATATTCGTCCTCGAGTTGTGAGTCTTCCGCATGGATGGGGACATGGAGTGAGCGGAACGAAGATGACGATCGCTGCAGAACGTGCAGGTGTGAACTCAAACGTGTTGACCGACGAAGATCAAATGGATCCACTGTCGGGAACTTCGGTATTAAACGGCATTCCAGTAACAGTTGCAGCGGTTATCCACTCATAATCCGAGTTGTGCACAGTGCTGTCCACAGCACAATCCCCAGATAAAACCTGAAAGTCACAGGGTTATCCACTTCCTCCACACAGGGGTATTGCCATACAGTTCGAAGTGCATCTAGCAATGGCGCAACGCAACACGGCAGCTGTGAGACCGCAAGGTTTTGAACCTGTGAAAGGGGGGTGTGACGTTGCTAGATGTTTTTTAATATTTCTTTTTGATGTCATTTTTGAGGAGTCGCCAAACCGTTACAGAGCAAGGAAAACAGAGAAGAAAAAGTTGCCCAAATTTCGACGAGGGTAATTGACAGAAGGTAATTACAATGCTGTAATCAATCCCTACCAGTTGTGGGCAAATCTGCAATGTGGGCGGTTTGGACACAACATCTAGTGGTCTCGAAAGGGACCCCAGATTTGGTGTCCATTACCCCTCATAGCAAGCGTGCCCAGAGCCCGTAGTTATTGAGAAATATGAGTTTTAAGTCGTTTTATTCACCAGTTGTTACGTACCAAAAATACAGAGAGAAGTAATCAAAATGTCAATCGCACCAGAGCGGCTCACCATCGGAATCGGCCGCAAGTTCACCACCGAGGGTGTACACCCATACGACCAGATGGTCTGGGAGAAGCGCGATGCGCGCATCAACAACTGGAAAGACGGAACAATCGCATTCGAGCAACTCGGTGTCGAGTTTCCAGTTGGCTGGTCGCTCAATGCAACCAACATCGTTACACAAAAGTATTTCCGTGGCACACCGGGCACACCAGAGCGTGAGCACTCACTGCGTCAGGTCATCGACCGCGTAGCAAACACCATTGCCGACTGGGGCATCGAAGGCGGCTACTTTGCAGACGCCGATGAGGCAGAGGCATTTCGCGACGAACTGAAGTTTATTTTGGTCACACAACGCGCAGCATTTAACTCGCCAGTGTGGTTCAACATCGGAGTACCAGGAGTGCCACAGCAAGCAAGTGCGTGCTTCATTCTTTCAACCGAAGACACCATGGACGGAATTCTCAACTGGTATCGCGAAGAAGGAATCATCTTCAAGGGTGGCTCTGGTGCAGGTATCAACTTGTCCAACATTCGTTCAAGTGTCGAGCACCTAAAGGGTGGTGGCACTGCCTCTGGCCCAGTGAGCTTTATGCGTGGCGCAGACTCTTCTGCAGGCACTATCAAGTCGGGTGGCAAAACACGTCGTGCTGCAAAGATGGTGATCCTGAACGTTGATCACCCAGACGTTGAAGAGTTCATCTGGTGCAAAACCCGTGAAGAGCAAAAGGCTCGTGCATTGCGCGATGCCGGCTTCGACATGGATCTTGACGGCAAAGATTCGTTCTCTGTGCAATACCAGAATGCAAACAACTCAGTGCGCGTCACTGACGAGTTCATGCACGCAGTTAAGGAAGACCGCGACTGGACATACAAGGCTGTCAAGGATGGAGCACCAGTGCGCTCCATCAAGGCACGCGACTTGTGGCGCCAAATTGCCACCGCATCGTGGGAGTGCGCAGACCCAGGTTTGCAATTTGATACCACCATCAACAAGTGGCACACCGCTCATGCAACAGGCCGCATCAATGGCTCCAACCCATGCAGCGAATACATGCACATCGACAACTCGGCATGCAACTTGGCATCAATCAACTTGCTCAAGTACCTAGACAACACAGACACCTTCGATGTTGAGGCATACCGTCACACCATCGAAGTGATGTTCACCGCTCAAGAAATCTTGGTGGGCAACGCCGACTACCCAACAGAAAAGATTGGTGAGAACAGCCTGATCTTCCGTCAGTTGGGCCTTGGATACGCAAACATCGGCGCATTGTTGATGGCACTTGGTATGCCATACGACTCGACAGGTGGTCGTGCGTGGGCTGCTGCTCTGACATCGATGATGACAGGTCATGCATACGCAACCAGCGCGCGCATTGCTAGCCGCATGGGGCCTTTCTCGGGCTTTGCGGCTAACGAGCGCTACATGCTCAACGTATTGCGCATGCACCGCGATGCCAACAACGAGATCGACAACATTGACGTGGTGCAACAAGACCTCGTTGCTGCTGCAACACATGCATGGGACTCTGCCGTTCGTGACGGCGAAGAATACGGCGTGCGTAACAGCCAAGCAACAGTGCTTGCACCAACCGGCACCATTGGTTTGATGATGGACTGTGACACAACTGGTATTGAGCCAGACTTGGGTCTCGTTAAGTTCAAGAAGCTTGTTGGCGGTGGCAACATGTCGATCGTCAACCAGACAGTGCCACGTGCACTCACCAACTTGGGCTACGAAGGTCCAGTCGTTGATCGCATCATTCAGTACATCGATGTCAACAAGACCATTGTTGGTTCACCAGACTTGAAGGCCGAGCACTTGCCAGTGTTTGCCTGCTCGATGGGTGACAACACGATTCACTACGAAGGTCACGTGCGCATGATGGGTGCGGCTCAGCCGTTCTTGTCGGGTGCAATTTCAAAGACCGTCAACATGCCAGAAGAAGCAACCATCGAAGACATCGAGGCGTTGCACATGTTGGCATGGGAGCTCGGCATTAAGGCCGTTGCTATCTACCGCGACAACTGCAAAGTTGGTCAGCCACTTTCCACCGCCAAGAAAGACGGAGAAAAGGGAACAGCCGACGCTGCAGCAGGCCAGATGACCAACACGGTCGAGCGCATTGTTGAAAAGATCGTGCACCAGCCAGTTCGTCAGAAGTTGCCACGCTCACGCCGTGGTCGCACCTTCGAGTTCCGCGTTGCTGATTGCAAGGGCTTTGCAACCATCGGCGAATACGTCGACGGTCGTCCAGGCGAAGTGTTCCTCACTGTGTCAAAGCAGGGAAGCACATTGGCCGGCATCATGGACTCGTTTGCAAAGAGCGTCTCGTACGGTTTGCAGTACGGCGTTCCATTGCGCGCATTCATCGAAGCGTTCATCAACACACGCTTCGAGCCAGCAGGTATGACTGATGATTCAGACATTCGCATGGCGTCGTCCATCATCGACTATCTCTTCCGCCGCTTGGCTGTCGAGTATCTATCGGTTGAAGAGCGCGCAGAGTTGGGTATCTACACTCGCGAAGAGCGTTTGCAGCCAACACTCCCTGGGGTCCTAGAGTCGGCAACCGACACTGAGCAGGGCGTCGACGTGATCAGCGATCCGAAGACAGTGCCAACAGTGCAAGAACTTGTTGCACAAATGGACTTCGCAGCACAACAGCCACATGCGCAGGCAACACCAGCTAAAACTGGCGCAATCTGCTCATCATGTGGTTCTGCCAACATGCAACGCGCTGGTGCGTGTTACGTGTGCGGCGACTGCGGTTCTTCGTCCGGCTGTTCCTGATTCGTCAGGGATTAATCCGACACGGCATCCGCTTGATGCCATTAATGAAGTTGCTTTGTAGGTAAGCAGGCTCTCCTGTGATTTGCAGGTTGGGCATGCGAGTATAAATTTCATTAAACATCACGCCTAGTTCGCGTCGCGCCAGGTTGGCGCCCAAGCAAAAGTGGGGTCCACCAGCGCCGAAGCCAACTTGGCCAGGCGCGGGTGCCCTAGTGACATCGAAGATGTACGGATTTTCGTATACCTCTTCGTCACGGTTTGCTGAGTTGTACCACATCACAATTTTTTCGCCTTGTTTGATCTTGACACCGCGAATTTCGGTGTCACGTGTGGCGGTGCGACGAAAGTGAATCACTGGTGACGACCAACGAACGATTTCTTCAACAGCGGTCTTGGTGTTGGCCTCAAAATTGCCAAACCATTTGGCACGCTCATCTGGCAGGCGAGTCAGTTCGAGCATTCCGTGGCTGATGGCATTGCGAGTGGTCTCGTTACCTGCAACAACAAGAAGAATAAAAAAACTACCGAACTCTTGCGGCGACATGCGCTCGCCATCGACTTCGGCGTGCATCATGATGCTTGTGAGATCGTCTTTTGGGGTCTTCAACCGATCTTCACCGAGGGCTTGTGCGTAGGCAAATATTTCGAGTGCAACATTGATCAGATTTTCGAGGGAGCCACCAAAGTCCGGGTCGCCCGCACCAAGGATGACGTTTGTCCAATCAAGGATTTGTTTTTCGTCGCTTTGTGGAATGCCCATCATCTCGCAAATGATCTGCAGTGGAAACGGCGCCGCGATGTTCTCGACGAAATCAAACTCTGAGTCGCCAAACTTTTCAATCACGGTGTCAACAACAGTGCGTGCTTTGATCTTGACGTATTCTTCGATGCGTGCGATCTCTTTTGGCGTGAAGCCTTTGGACACAATGGTTCGCAGTCGCACATGCTTTGGGTCGTCCATGCTGATCATCGACCCAAAAAATTCATTCAGCTCAATCGTGAGATCAGGGATATTTACGCCCTTGCCGCTCTGGAATAAGTCGGGATTGCGGCTGGCTTGCCAAACATCTTCATGCTTGGTGAGTGCCCAATATCCCGGTCCTTTCGGATAATTCATGAGTTCAATTTCGGAAAAAAACTTGACAGGGGCTTCTTTGCGCAATGTGGAGAACACGGATTCACGGTGATCTCGGGGTGCCTTCCAAAATTCGGGGTCTGAAAGGTTGATGTGGTCGGGGTCAATGCGGGTCAGTTGGACTGGGCTTTGGGACATGCCGAAATGGTACCGTTGCGTAACTATTTATTAATAACTCAAACGAAAGACACCCCATGACACAAGCAGTGATCGTTGCAACCGCCCGTAGCCCAATCGGCCGTGCCAACAAAGGAACCCTTATTGACTTGCGTCCGGACGAGATGACCGCACAAATCGTGCGTGCACTCATGGCCAAGGTGCCACAAGTGAAAGGTTCGGACGTCGAGGACTTGATGCTCGGTATCGGTCAACCTGCTGGTGAAGGTGGATTCAACATCGGTCGCATGGTTGCGATTCTTGCTGGCCTCGATGATGTTCCTGGCGTGACGGTCAATCGTTATTGCTCGTCCAGTTTGCAAACAATCCGCATGGCAGCACACGCAATTATGGCAGGAGAAGGCGATTGCTTCATCGCAGCAGGCGTTGAGACCGTGAGCCGTTACCAATATGGTGCAAGCGACATGGCACCAAACCCAATCTTTAAGGGACCAGGCGAGCGCACCAAGTTGCGTAGTGCCGGTGGTCAACCAACATGGACACCTGCGCAGGGATTGGCAGATGCATACATCTCGATGGGTCAGACCGCAGAGAACGTTCGTGAAGTTGAAGGTGTCACTCGTGAAGAGATGGATGCCTTTGGCGCTCGCTCGCAACAACTTGCAGTGAAGAACCAAAACAACGGTTTCTTTGAGCGCGAAATTACTCCGCTCACATTGCCAAACGGAACGGTGATCAGCAAAGACGATGGCCCGCGCGACGGCACAACTGCCGAAGGTCTTGCAGCACTCAAGCCAGTGTTTCGTCCAGACGGACAAATCACTGCTGGCAATGCATGCCCGCTCAACGACGGTGCAGCAGCAGTCATGGTTATGAGTGACACGAAGGCAAAGCAACTTGGACTCACACCACTTGCACGAATCATTTCGTCAGGTGTGTCTGGTCTTAACCCAGAAATCATGGGTCTTGGCCCAATCGAAGCATGTCGTCAAGCGCTCAAGCGTGCTGGCATGACCATCGACAATGTTGATCTAGTTGAAATTAACGAGGCGTTTGCTGCACAAGTCATTCCTTCAGCAAAGCACCTTGGCATTTCAATGGACAAGCTCAATATTCACGGTGGAGCGATTGCGCTCGGTCACCCATTCGGTATGACCGGTGCTCGCATCATGACGACCTTGATCAACGGCTTGCAGTCGACCAACAAGACAGTCGGCATGGAGTCGATGTGTGTTGGTGGTGGCCAAGGTATGGCCATGATCATCGAACGCCTTAGCTGAGAAGAGCGAGTTTTTCTCGGCGACTCAGTCGCCACAACATCGCTACAGCGAGCAATGTCAGTGCTGCCATGAGTAGGGCAACTGCACCGAAGGCAACGATGCCTCCGTTGTGGCTTGCTCCACCAAAGTGACCATAAATTGCTGGCGTTGTAAACGCAAGCAGCATTGACATTAAGAGACCGGATGCACCTGCAAGGCCTTGGGCTGCAGATGCGCGACCAATTGGTGCGGCAAGTGCAACAGCAGCGGCAGATGCTGGGTACATCAATGCTTGAGCAATACCTTCGAGCACGTTGAGTGCAACAACAGGTGGAAGCGTCCTGAAAAGTCCGTATCCGCCAACTGCAGGGACGACGAAAATCATTGCGTACATGGCAACTTTTTGTGGATCGTGTCGGTCAGCCAATCTGCCGCCGTACGAGGCAAAAACAATGAATGGAATGGTGTACAAACCAAACGAGATTCCAACCATCATGTTGCCGCCACCCAAGTCGGTGAGATAGCGATCCCACAGTGAGTCAAAGATGCCAACGGGAGCCTGAATTGCCATTGCCAGCAGCACCGCAATACGCACCTGCGGGTAACGCAACAGTTCGATGCTTGCGCGTTGTGATGTTTCGTTGGTTGGCAACTCTGGAAAAGAGCGAAATGCAATCACCAACAATGTGACGAGGCTGACGCCACCGAAAACGAGGAATGTAGAAGAGAGACCAATTGGGTCAATCAACATTCCACCAAACAGTGGGCCAGCAACAAAGCCGAGCAACTCGACGCCCGCAAGTTTGCCAAGGCGTTCCCCTCGTCGATCTGGGTCAACATCCGAAATGAGTGCGCGCACGGCTGGCATAACGAGACCGAATGAAGAGCCGATGACTGCGCGAGCAACAATGAATTGTGTAAGGGATGTGCTTGTTGACATCAGGATTGCACCGAGTGCACTGACCAATAGACCGAGCATGATCAATCGCTTGGCGTACCCACGGTCGGCATAGGGAGCGATGAACAGTTGCGCCAAAAATCCACTCAGGAAACCGGCACCAGAAATGAAACCAAGACTTGCGGTGGCAAACCCAAACGTGTCTTGAATGTCGCCGAGTGCAGCAAAGATCACGCTGTTGGCGGTGGCGATGCCAAACGAGCAAAACATTAAAAGAAATGCGTCTGCCTTGTGGTCGCGCAGGTCGAGTGTCACTAGCGACCTAGTTCATTCAGCACTGCGTCACCAAACTGTGGCCATGCGTCAAGTGCCCAATCACCAAACTCGCGGTTGGAGAGCGCAAAGCATGCAACATTTGCGACAGGGTCAATCCAAATAAAAGTTCCGCTACCGCCGAAGTGTCCAAAGGTCGATGCACTATTGCGTGTTGCCATCCAGTGAGGTGACTTGGCGCCGTGGATTTCTGGGCCAAGACCCCATGGGCACGGGTCAAACCTTCCTACGCCAGGAACAACGCCTTCAAGATCTCCGAACTGCGGTGTTGTTGCTTCGATATATGTACTGCGTGCAAGAAGTTTTGGTGTGCGGAGTTCGGCTGCAAATAATGCAAGATCAGAAATTGTTGAGTGCACATCGGCGGCGGGGGAGCCAAGTAGTTCGCTTGACGACATACCAAGTGGTGCAAACACCGACTCAAATACATATTCGTCAAATTCCATTTCGACTCGTAATGCAACATGTGCTGCAAGCATTTCGTATGCCGTGTTGGAATAGACGCGTTTGCGACCTGGACTAATAATCGGTGCGCCATTGTCAAATCCGTAACCACCGGCATGGCAGAGAAGGTGTCGAAGTGTGCATCCCTCCTGGCCAACGTGATCGTCGAGCGAAACTGATCCGTCCTCAACTGCAATAAGCGCAGCCCACGCTGTAACGAGTTTGCTGACCGATGCGAGTCGAAATCTGTATTCGGTGTCACCAGTTATATGCGGCGTACCAGTTTGGTCAATGACGCCGGCGGCAACATTGGACGCACCCCAAGATTCGGTGAGCGCAAATGATTGCGCCAGTGTTGTGCCCATCGGCACTAATTCTTGTCGCGAATCAGTTCTGCAACGCGGAATGCAAGGTCAAGCGATTGACGAGCGTTCAGACGTGGGTCGCACACGGTTTCGTAGCGTGTGTCGAGATCATCGTTACTTACAGCCTCTGCACCGCCAAGACATTCGGTGACATTGTCGCCGGTGAGTTCGATATGAATGCCACCTGGCCACGTGCCTTCGGCGCGATGCGCGAGAACGAAGCCAG
>ENA-UOYL01000507-UOYL01000507.1-marine-metagenome-genome-assembly--contig:-NODE-507-length-14019-cov-4.021661_pt1 | contig 14019 bp, 17 predicted proteins | sample MGYA00238173_ERZ767189 | MGnify/ENA primary metagenome ERZ767189 (study PRJEB28943, sample SAMN06267163) | marine metagenome | isolation source: Columbia River Estuary | place: USA:Columbia River Estuary... | reverse complement strand
GCAGGAAATAAAACAATCTACTTACAAATAATTGGTCCATCTGGAGTGGTAATGCAAAGTAAATTAAATAATACCATTGAGACTGAAAATGGAACTGTAGTATATTCTGATAAAAAAGAAATTGATTATCAAAATCAAGCGTTAGATTTAACAATATATTATAATTTACAAAGTGGTGAGGCGATCAAAGGAAATTATAAAGTAAAAATATTTTGCGATGGAAGCATGATCGGTTCAGATGGGTTTTCACTTAAATAAGTTAATGTGGCAGAAGAAAAAAATGAGGGCTTTGTTACTTTTTCAATTTCTAATCTAGGAATTGCAAGCATTGAATTTTATCATCCAATGAGCAATTCACTTCCAGGCACAATACTACAAAAACTAGCAAGCTCGATAAATGAACTTGGTCAAGACGAAAAAGTGAAGGTTATCGTTCTAAAATCACAAGGAGAAAAAGCTTTTTGTGCTGGAGCGAGTTTTGATGAATTAATCGCAATCAAGGATTTAGAACAAGGAAAAAAATTCTTTTCAGGATTTGCAAATGTTATAAACGCTTGCCGAAAATGTCCAAAATTTATTATTGGTAGAATTCAAGGTAGAGCTGTTGGAGGTGGTGTTGGTCTAGCCGCTTCAGTAGATTATTGCTTTGCTATGAAAAATGCGGAAGTAAAATTATCAGAATTGGCAGTTGGAATCGGGCCTTTTGTTGTTGGACCTGCTGTAGCAAGAAAAATTGGACTATCGGCTATGAGCGAATTGGCAATTAATGCAACTGAATGGCGCAGTGCAGAATGGGCAAAAGAAAAAGGATTATATACTGAAATCTTTAACGAAACGGAAGAGATGGATGCGGCTATTTTAACGCTATCCGAAAAACTTGCGAATTCAAATCCTCAAGCTATGAGTAATCTCAAAAAAATATTCTGGGAAGGAACAGAAAATTGGGATAATCTACTCATTGAACGAGCAGAAATAAGTGGAAAATTGGTCTTAAGTGATTTTACAATTTCTGCAATTAATCAATTCAAAAAGAAGTAAAAATAAACTCCCGCTTTTTTTTTCATAAATCATTTGTAAATAAAAACATTAATCGTATCTTTGCACCCCTAAATATAGGGAACATCGTAATTATTTAAATACCGCATATCGTGAATACACTAAGTTACAAAACGTTATCAGCAAATACCGAAACTTCTAATAAGAAGTGGTTTATTGTTAACGCAGAAGGTCAGACACTGGGAAGATTAGCAAGTAAGGTTGCTAAAGTTATTCGCGGTAAATACAAAACATGTTATACGCCACATGCAGATTGTGGTGACAATGTAATAATTATCAATGCAGAGAAAATATCTTTTTCAGGCATGAAACTAGAGAATAAAGAATATGTTCGTTTCTCAGGTTATCCTGGCGGACAGCGTTTTACGTCTGCTGAAAGCATGTTGAAAAATCATCCTGAACGCTTAATTGAAAAGGCTGTTAAAGGTATGTTACCAAAAAATGCCTTAGGTAGAAAATTATTCACAAACCTAAAAGTATACGCTGGCGAAACACATAAGCACCAAGCACAGCAAGCAGAAACATTAAATCTTGATACACTCAAATAATTTTTATGGAAGTAATTAATGCTTTAGGGCGAAGAAAAACAGCTGTAGCACGTGTCTACATGTCGAAAGGAAAAGGAAAAATCTCTATCAATAAAAAAGAAATGGCTGATTTTTTTCCAATCGATGTTTTACAAGCAAAGGTTAACCAACCATTTGTTTTGACTGATACAGTTGGGAAATACGACATAAAAGTAAATGTTGCAGGTGGAGGAATTAACGGACAAGCAGAAGCTATACGTTTAGGTATCTCTCGTGCACTAGTTGAAGTATCAGCAGATTACAAGCCACTTTTAAAAGTAGAAGGATTAATGACGCGTGATCCCCGAATGGTAGAACGTAAAAAACCAGGGCAACCAAAAGCACGTAAGAAATTCCAGTTCTCGAAACGTTAATCGAGCTGTAAGTTTAGCATCCAAATTCTGGAGTACCCTGATTGATATTCAATCCCCTCCATTATTGACGAGTAAGAAAAAAATAGGAACGTAAACAAAAAAAACAATATGTCTAAATTAAATTTTGAAACTTTATTAGAAGCAGGTGTACACTTTGGTCACTTAAAAAGAAAATGGAATCCAGCTATGGCTCCATATATTTTTGAGGAGAAAAAAGGAATACATATTATTGACTTGAACAAAACAATGGTTCATTTGGATCACGCATGTGCTGCGATGAAACAAATTGCAAAATCTGGAAAGAAAGTACTTTTTGTTGCAACAAAAAAACAAGCGAAAGAAATCGTTTCTGAAAGAGTAACCAAAATAAATATGCCTTTTGTTACAGAACGTTGGTCTGGTGGTATGTTAACTAACTTCCAAACAACTCGTAAATCCATTCGAAAGATGGCTTTAATTGATAAAATGAAGTTAGATGGCACTTGGGATACACTTAACAAACGTGAAAAATTATTTAAAACACGTCAAAGAGATAAACTAGAAAAAACTTTTGGTTCAATTGCAGAAATGACACGTCAACCTGCTGCAATTTTTATCGTAGATATTTTAAAAGAACACATTGCTCTTGCAGAAGCTCGCAGATTGAATATTCCAACATTTGCGATGGTTGATACAAATTCAAATCCAAAATTAGTTGATTTTCCTATTCCTTCAAATGACGACGCTACGAAATCCATTACCTTAATAATGGATCAAATCTGCTTAGCTTTAAGTGAGGGATTAGAAGATAGAAAGAACCTCAAAGAAGGAGGAAATGAAGAATCTACTGAATCATCAAATGTTGCTACAGAAGCAGTTACTCCTGAAGTTGTAGCCGAAGAAATTGTTGCTGAAGTAACTGAAGAAGTTGTAGCTGAAGAAGTTGTTGCTGAAGTAACTGAAGAGGTTGCTCCTGAAGTTGCCCCAAAGGTTGCTGAAAAGAAAGCCACTGCAAAGAAAGCGACGGTAAAGAAAGTGACTGCTAAAAAAGACACTAAAGAAAAACCAAAGAAAAAATAAATTATAATTAATTAAAAAAATTTAATCATGGCTATTACAGCTTCAGATGTAAACAAATTGCGCCAACAAACAGGTGCTGGAATGATGGATTGTAAAAACGCATTGGTTGAAGCCGATGGAGATTTTGAAGCAGCCGTTGATATTCTTAGAAAAAAAGGTCAAAAGATTGCTGCAAAACGTGGCGGAAATGAGGCTAAAGAAGGAATTATAATTGCTCAAACGAATGAAGATTGTACTTCTGGAGTTATTCTTGCTTTAAACTGTGAAACAGATTTCGTTGCTAAAAATGATGGCTATGTTAGCTTCGTACAATCATTGGTGAATATTGCATTAAAAAATCTTCCGGAATCAACTGATTCTTTAAAAGCTTTGCCTTTTGATGATAGATTATCCGTTGAAGAAAAAATCACGGAACAAGTTGGAATCATTGGTGAAAAATTAGATTTATCTAACTATGCTATACTAAAGGCTTCTAGAGTTGTTGCTTACAATCACCCTGGAAATCAATTAGCAACATTAGTTGGTTTAAACAGTGATTCTGATGCATCAAAAGATGCTGGACGTCAAATTGCAATGCAAGTTGCAGCTATGGATCCAATTGCTATTACCAAAGACGGTGTTGACCAGCGTACAATTGAAAGAGAAATTGAAGTAGGAAAAGATTTAGCTATTCAAGAGGGTAAGCCTGCGGAAATGGCTGAAAAAATTGCTATGGGAAGATTAAATAAATTCTTTCAAGAAAATACCTTGATGAGCCAACAATTTATAAGTGATAATAAATTAAGTGTAGAACAATTTTTAAATAATTCTGAAAAAGGTTTAACAGTATTAGACTTTAAACGCTTCTCACTGAGTTAATTTTTAAAAAGCTATCTTTTAGGTAGCTTTTTTTTTGATATAAAGAGTACTAAAAAAAACCTTTGGTTATATTTGCTTAATATTAAGTTATGAAATACAAAAGAATTCTTTTAAAATTAAGCGGTGAATCACTCATGGGTGAGAAACAATTTGGAATTGATAACAAACGTATCAACTCCTATGCTAGACAAATAAAAGAAATTAAAGCGCTTGGGATAGAAATCGCAATTGTAATTGGTGGTGGAAATATTTTTCGTGGAGTTCAGGCAGAGGAAGGTGGAATGGACCGAACGCACGGAGATTATATGGGAATGCTTGCAACAATGATTAATTCTATGGCTTTACAATCTGCTTTAGAGTCAAACGGTGTTATGACGAGACTTCAGTCAGCCATTGAAATGAAAGAAATTGCAGAGCCTTTTGTCCGTAGAAAAGCAGTTCGGCACTTAGAAAAAGGTAGAGTTGTAATTTTTGGAGCTGGAACAGGAAATCCTTTCTTCACCACAGATTCTGCAGCTTCTCTTCGCGCTATTGAAATTAATGCTGATGTTATTCTTAAAGGAACACGTGTAGATGGCATTTACACTGCTGATCCTGAAAAAGATAAAAATGCTACAAAATACGATCACATTACATTTGATTCAGTTTACTCAAAGGGCTTGAATGTTATGGATTTAACTGCTTTCACGCTTTGTAAAGAAAATAATTTACCTATTATCGTATTTAATATGGATACACCTGGCAACTTGCTAAAGTTGTTAAAAGGTGAAAAAATAGGAACTCTCGTATCTAATTAACTTTCAAAATAAATTTTATGACGGAAGATCTTGAAATGATTTACGACGAATTTAAAAGTTCAAACAATAAAACCCTAAACCATTTAGAGAGTGAGCTCAGTAAAATTAGAGCTGGGAAAGCCTCTCCTGCAATGCTAGGAAGCGTTATGATTGATTACTATGGATCAATGACGCCAATTAATCAAGTAGCCAATATCAATACCTCAGACGCACGCACAATCTTAGTACAGCCTTGGGAAAAAAACATGTTGGGTGAGATAGCTAAAGGCATTATAAATTCAAATCTTGGCTTAAACCCCCAAAACAATGGTGAGCAACTTATTATATCTGTGCCACCTTTAACAGAAGAACGCAGACGTGAACTTGTTAAACGCGCAAAAAGCGAGGCTGAAACTGCAAAAGTAGGAATCCGGACAAATCGTAAAGATGCTTTAGATTTATTGAAAGATTTAAAAAACGATGGTTTATCAGAAGATTTATGCAAAGATTCTGAAGATGAGATTCAAAAGATTACTAATTCATTCATCAAAAAAATTGATGATCTAGTTGAAGTTAAGGAAAAGGATATTATGACGATTTAAGCACGTCTTTTTCCATTTCCTTAATTACTATTTCTTTATCACTTACCTTCGTTTTGAGAATTTTTTTCTCTGAAACAATCAAAAATTCTAAAGCATTATTTATACAGATATCAATATCGTGAGAGGATAAAATAATTGTTTTTTGCTGCTTTTCAGCAATTAAAACCAATAACTCAATCAATTTTTGCCGATTTAAATAATCTAAAAATGCGGTCGGTTCATCTAATAAAATAATTGGTGTAGACTGAATTATTGCACGCGCAACAGCGCATAATTGTCTTTCGCCATCACTAATTTCACTTGTATCTTTTTCGATTAAATGCACCAAATTTAGTTCCCTAACAACCTCTTGAATAACCTGCTTATCTTCCGTATTCAATTTCCCCATATTATTAGTATGAGGCGATCTTCCTAAAGCTAAATAATCGAAAACTGTAAGATATTCAACACCAGCAAAACTACTATCTACATAAGCGATTAATTTAGGCAAATTAACTTTTGAGATTTTCTGCAATTCTTGTTGATTCAAAAAAAGCTTTCCAGATAAAAGTGAAGTTTGTCCAGTGATAGAGTTTAAGAAGGTAGATTTTCCAATTCCATTGAGTCCAACTAAAGCGTAAACTTTTCCTGCATCCAAGGTTAAACTTGGAATAAAAAGTAAAGGTTTAGAATACCCTATTTCTATTTCTTCAAATCGAATCATCTTAATTTACGCATTAAAATAAATACAACAAAGGGTGCACCGATAATAGATGTAAAAGCATTAATTGGAAGTGCTATTTGCTTGGAAAGCAACTGAATAAAACTATCGCACAACAATAGAAAAATAGAGCCAAAGAGCAAATTACCAAGAATTAAGTAGCTGTGATTTTGTGTTCTTAATAAAATGCGTGTTAAATTCGGTACAGCTAAGCCAACAAATGCAATCGGTCCACAAAAAGCAGTGATTAATCCTGCTAATAGAGCTGTTATTCCCATAATTAAAAATCTAACCTGACTAATTTTCAAACCCAATAAACCCGCAGAACGTTCTCCAATGACTAACATATTTAGAGGTTTAATTAAAATGAAGGATAGAAATATACCACAAATAAAAATAAATAATATTAGTGGTAGTTGGCCAAACTCAACCTGCTGTAATGAACCCATAGTCCACAAAGTATAAGCTTTTAATGCGCCTTCACCAGATAAGGATTCTAAAATTGACACAAGGGCAGAAGTAAAACTTCCAAACATTAATCCTACAAGTAAAAGTGAAATTTGAGAACGAATTCGTTGCGCTACAGCCATCATGAGAATTCCCGCAAGAAAGGCTCCAATTAATGCAGCAGAAATTATTCCAATATCTGAACCAAAAAAACTAAAGCCAGACATTAAAGAAAGAGCTACTAATAAACTTGCTCCAGAATTTATGCCCAAAACATATGGTCCTGCTAAAGGATTATTAAACAATGTTTGCATCAACATACCTGAAAGAGCAAGTCCACCTCCAGCCACAATCGCTATTAAAATTCTCGGAATTTTAAACTCTCTGATCAAAACATGCGTAGAATTATTACCCTTAAATTCAAAAATCGCTGAGAAAAAATCATTGAGAGAAACATAAATTTCTCCAGTTGATAGATGAATAAAAGCAGAAAGCGGAACTAATAGCAGTGCAATAACTAAAATAAAAGGAATTCTTTTCTTAATCATTTTAATTCTTTGTAAAAATGTAGATTTTTTGGAGAAGGCATTGAGCTAATAGAATATAAATCTGCAAGTAAGAGATGAGGTTGAACGGCACTTAACTCCCAAAATTTATTCAAATCATTTGAATAACAATAAATTTTACCATTTTGAAAACAGTTCAATCTTTTTGCTTTAGCATTTGATTTAATTATTTCTGCCCTTGAACTAAAACCTGGATTTATCCAAATTTTAACATCTTTTGTATCCATTAAAATCTTTTCCATAGAAACAGTATAACTTCCTGTTCCCTTTGTTTTACTGTAAATATAATTCATTCCTGCATCTTTAAACAATTTTGCATTGTAACTTTCTCCAGCTGGTGCATACCAGTAATCACGAATAAAATTACCTGAAATAAGCTGATCTTTGGTTTGCTTCTTTACCTTCTTCATTGTTGCTTTATAGGATATAACTAGCTCACTAAACAGTTTTTTTGCCTGCTCCTCTTTACCTGTTAAATAGCCAAATAATAACAACCACTCTGCCTTTCCAAGAGGATCTTCTTCACGCCAATCAAAATTAGGAATACAAGTAATCCCCATTTTCTTTAATTCCTTACGGTGTGGAAAATCACCTGAAAATGCACTATGAACAATAGTTTTGGCACCTGAACTTATTAAAAGCTCCATTGAAATTTCTTGAGAAGCCCCAAGAGAAAGAATAGCTCCAGATTGAAGTCCTTGCTTTACCGAAGCATTATAAACATATTTTGAGTCAGATACTGCGCAAATAGCATCCTCTGAATTCAAAACTGACAACATTCCAATATGAGTTGAAGACAAAGCGGCAATGTTTAGACATGGAATTAATACATTATCCTTGTTATTTGATGAAGGATTTGCATTCTTTTTTTTGCAAGAAAACGAATAAATAATTTCGGGATGATCAGGATGTAAAACTTTAATTTCTATTGATTTCTCGAGCTCAAAAATTTGAAGCCATTTACTGTATTTACAACTATTTTTAACACTTGGAACTTGGCTATTTTTTACTTCATTTTGGGAGCAAGCACCTAAAATTAATAGCCAGAAAATAGAATTTGATGCTATAAAAAATTTAATATTGTTCATTCTTATTTGGAAAATCTCCCGACTGAACATCTGAGATATAATTTTGAAAGGAAACCATCATTTGTTCATACAAATTATTGTATTTTCGGAGAAAGCGTGGGCTAAATTCATTGTTAATTCCAAGCATATCATGAATAACAAGCACTTGACCATCTACACCATTTCCTGCTCCTATTCCAATAATCGGAATGGTCAGCATTTTTGCAACTTTAGTTGCTAAATCAGCAGGTATTTTTTCCAGCACAATTGCAAAACAACCTGCTTTTTCTAATGCAATAGCATCTTCAATTAAACGATCAGCCTCATCTTTTTCCTTTGCTCGAACTACGTATGTCCCAAATTTATAAATTGATTGAGGTGTTAAACCTAAATGACCCATAACAGGAATTCCCGCTGTAAGAATCCGCTGAATTGATTCTATAATCTCTTGTCCACCTTCCATTTTAACTGCATGTCCACCAGATTCTTTCATTATTCTAATTGAACTTGAAAGTGCTTCTTTTGAATTTCCCTGATAGGAACCAAAAGGTAAATCTACAACAACTAAAGCGCGCTTTACAGCACGAACAACAGATGAAGCATGGTAAATCATTTGATCTAAGGTAATTGGCAAGGTTGTTTCATGTCCGGCCATCACATTTGAAGCGGAATCGCCGACTAAAATTATATCCATTCCAGCCTCATCAATAATTCGAGCCATTGAAAAATCATACCCCGTTAACATGGATATTTTCTTTCCCGCACTTTTCATCTCAAAGAGTGAATGTGTTGTTACTTTTTTTAAATTTTTATGTACAGACATTTTTAAAGTATATAGCCAAGTTCTAAAAAATAGGCGGATTTATCACAATTTATTTAAATAATTCTCAACATTTGACTGAATTCGATTTGCAATATCTGAGGTTTCAGCTTTAACAAATGTATTTCCTGAAATTCGTTCATACAATTCAATGTATCGATCTGTAATTGTTTGCACAAATTCGTCAGGCATGTCAGGCATTGTTTGACCTTCTAAACCTTGAAAACCATTTTCCATTAACCATTGTCGAACGAATTCTTTCGATAATTGTTTTTGTGGCTCGCCCTTTATTTGGCGCTCATTATAACCATCTGAATAAAAATAACGAGAAGAATCTGGAGTATGAATTTCATCAATTAAAATAACATTGTCATTTAGCAGTCCAAACTCATATTTAGTATCGACTAAAATAAGACCACGTTTTGCTGCAATTTCAGTTCCACGTTGAAACAAAGCACGAGTATAGTTTTCCATTTGTAAATAAATAGCTTCCGGAACAAGATCTTTTTGAATAATTTCTTCACGTGATATGTCTTCATCATGCCCTTCTTCTGCTTTAGATGCTGGAGTGATAATTGGCTCAGGGAAACGGTCATTTTCTTTTAAACCCTCAAGCATTTCCACCCCACAAATCATTCTTTTTCCTGCAGCATATTCTCGCGCTGCATGACCTGCTAAATATCCTCGAATTACCATTTCAACTCGGATTGGCTCACAAGCTAGCCCAACAGCAACAGAAGGATCTGGTGTGGCAAGTAACCAGTTAGGAACAATATCTTTGGTTGCATCTAAAAACATCGTGGCTACTTGATTCAAAACTTGCCCTTTAAATGGAATTCCTTTAGGAAGAACATGGTCAAATGCAGAAATTCTATCAGATGCAACCATCACAACTAAATCATTCTTTAGGGTATAAACATCTCTAACTTTTCCATGATAGACGGATAATTGTCCCGGAAAATTAAACTCTGATTCTGTTATTGCATTCATTAATCTTTAATTATATTATTTTTTCTCTTTTTCTTCAGCTTCTTCAAAAGCAGTTACAATTTTTTTTACCAAACTATGACGGATAATGTCACTCTGTCCCAAACGAATAACGCCGATTTCCTCAATATCTTTTAAAACATCTAAAACATGAGCTAAACCAGACTTTTGTTTGTGAGGCAAGTCTACTTGGGTCATATCGCCAGTAATTACAAATTTAGCAGTCATTCCCATTCTGGTGAGAAACATTTTCATTTGCATAGGAGTTGTGTTCTGTGCCTCATCTAGAATTACAAATGCTTTGTCCAAAGTTCTTCCGCGCATAAAGGCAAGTGGAGCAATTTCAATGACCCCAAATTCTAACATGTCTGCTAATTTTTCATGCGGAATCATATCGCGAAGCGCATCGTATAGTGGCATCAAGTAAGGATCTAGTTTTTCTTTCAAGTCGCCTGGTAAAAATCCTAAATTTTCTCCCGCTTCTACTGCTGGTCGCGTTAGCACAATTCTCTTAACTTCCTTGGCTTTTAATGCTCTTACAGCCATTGCAACAGCTGTATATGTTTTACCGGTTCCGGCAGGACCAATTGCAAAAACCATGTCCTTTAAATTTATTTCTTGGACTAATTTTTTCTGATTAACTGTCCTAGCTTTAATTTTTACGCCGCCATTGCCATGGACTAAAGTTTCTGAACCGTCATCATTTGAGAGAAGCTTTGAACCATCTGATAACATTAAATTGTCAATTGAATTCTCAGACAAAAAATTAAATTTGTTGAAATGGGCGACTAAAAGTTCAAATTTCCGTTCAAACTCATCCATAACTTCTTCATCTCCATTTAATAAAATCGTGTTTCCACGAGCAATTATTTTCAACTTCGGAAAAAAAGTTTTGAGATAACGGAGATTAGCATCATTAACACCAAAAAATTCAGCTGGATTAATTCCAACTAACTCAATCAAACGGTCGGCAGTATTCAATTATTTTTTCATTTAAATTAAGCTTAATTATTGCTTTTAGATTACATTTGGTAAAATTAAAAATTAATTAGGATAATGAATTCTGTTTTTGAATGCAAATCATAACTTTAACAACAGATACTGGATTACAAGACTATTATGTTGCTGCTATAAAAGGGGAAATACTCAAAGATATTCCTAATGCCAACATAATAGATATTTCTCATACAATTAAGCCATTTGATGTTGCATCCGCGACATTTCAATTACTTTGCTGTTATAAAGATTTCCCGATAGGAACTATACATATAGTTGGTGTTGATAGTGAACCAATACTGAATGGTGAAAATCAAAGTTTTCCGACAATATTAAAATTAAATGGGCATATTTTTATTTGCAATGACAATGGTTTTTTTGGAAGTTTATTAGAGGGAGAGAATACTGAAAGCTTATTTAGATATTCTGATGTCCAAAAGAATGAAGAAATGTGGCAGTTTACTACAAAAAATTGTTTTGTCCCTTTAGCTACAAAGATTGCAATGAATATTCCAATCGAATCTTTTACTGAGAAAGTTTTTACATACAAGAAAGTCTTTATTCAAAAGCCAATTATTGATCAATTTACAATTCAAGGAATAGTAATTCACATAGATTCATTTGGAAATTTAATAACCAATATATCACGTGCAGATTTCAATAGATTTGGAGATAATACGCCCTTTACAATACGTTTTGTAAAAGGACAATATTTTATTGATAAAATTTCTAAAACCTACAATGCTGTCCAAAATGGTGAACTAGTTGCTTTATTTAATAGTACAGATCATCTTGAAATAGCTCTAAATAGAGGTGCCAATGAAAGTACAGGAGGAGCTGATAGAATGTTTGGCATGCGTATAGATTCTGTTATTCAAGTAAAGTTTGAACCTGCAGGCTCTCAAGTTGATTTTAATTCACTTTTATAAATAATGCTTGTTCGTATCGTTAAATTACAATTTAAAGAAGAGAAAATAAATGATTTTCTCCTGCATTTTGAAACTGTTAAATGGGAAGTCACAAATTTTCCTGGTTGCAGGGGGATGAAATTACTTCAAGATCTTAATACTCCCAGTATAATAATGACTTATAGTGTTTGGGATGATGAAAAAACACTTGAAAATTATAAAAATTCAGCGCTTTTTGATTCTATTTGGCCGAATATTAAAGTTTGGTTTGATGCCAAACCAGAAGCTTGGAGTCTTGAAACAACCTTTGATGGATTCAAATAAATTGAGTGTTTTAATACACTGAAAAATTTATAAATAATCTCATTTTTGGAACTATCTGCGAATTAAGTTTTTAAAATATTTGTATATTCAACAAAATAGCATAACTTTACGAAAATTAATTAATTTAAGTAACATGAGTAAAGGAACAGTAAAATTCTTCAATGAGACCAAAGGATTTGGTTTTGTTGTTGATGAAGAAACGAACAAAGAGTATTTTGTTCACATCACAGGATTAATCGACAAAGTTAAAGAAAATGACGAAGTTGAGTTCGATCTTCAAGAAGGTCGTAAAGGTTTGAATGCCGTGAATGTAAAGAAAGCATAATCATATTCAATCTATTTAATCATGAAAGTCCTACCTCTGGTGGGACTTTTTCTTTTAATACAACTTTCATATTCAAATTAGATAATTAAAATATACTCTAATTCATTCAAAATTGATATTTTTGGGACTTAAATTGTAGTATGAGGGCTTTATATTTAAAAGAAATTAATAGTTTTTTAAGTTCAATTATTGGCTACGTTTTTATAATTATCTATTTAATTGCCTCAGGATTATTTCATTGGATATTGTCTAATAATGCGAATCTATTAGAAGGGGCAGAAGCGGATTTAATTCCTTTCTTTAATTTATCCCCAGTTATTTTTCTAATTTTAATACCCGCGATTACAATGCGCTCAATTGCTGAGGAAAGAAGAACAGGAACAATTGAACTATTACTCACACGACCAATTTCTGATTTAAAAATTATTCTCGCTAAGTATTTTGCTGGAGTCACATTATTAATAATTGCAATAATTCCCACTATCACCTATTTTATTTCTATGTATTACTTGGGTAAACCAGTTGGAATAATTGATTTAGGAGCAACATTTACATCTTATATTGGCTTAACTCTTTTAGGTTCTGTTTTTATTGCTATTGGAATTTTTGCATCCTCCTTGACAAATAGTCAGATTGTTGCTTTTATTCTAGCAATGTTTCTTTGTTGGATTTTTTATGATGGATTTAATTTACTAGGAAATTTTAGTCAAATTGGAGAGTTGGATTATATTATTCAATATATCGGTATCGCTTTTCATTATGATTCGATAAAAAAAGGCGTGATTGAAATAAGTGATTTACTGTATTTTTTATCCGTTATAGTACTTTTTATAAGTGCTGCATTAGTAGTTGTTAGAACATTTAAAAAATAAGGCATGAAGCTTCAAGAATTATTTTCTAAATACATTTATAATTGGACGCTACTTCTTTTTATTTTTGGAGGAATTATTCTTCTAAACATAATTGCTTCTTTGATTTCCTTTAAATTTGATATGACAAAAGATCATCGTTACTCATTAGCAGATGGGACAGAAAACTTTTTATCAAAAAAAGAAAATATTGAAAGCAGGATTAGCATTAAAATTTATCTTGAAGGAAATTTACCCTCTGAAATAACAAATTTTAAAAATGCTTTAAAAAGCAAGTTAAAAGACTTTAAGAGTGTTGCTGGAAATCGTATTGAATATATTTTTATAGATCCAAATAATGGATCAAAAGAGGTTAAGAATGAATTTTTTGCACAGCTTTATGATCGTGGACAGGGAATTCTACCAATGGAAATTAGTTATTTAAAAGATGGTGAGCAACGACAAGTAATGATTTGGCCAGGAGCTAAAATGTCGTATTCATTTAATGGTATTATTAAAGAAAGCACAATACAATTCTTGCCAGGCACAAAACCGGGATCTCCATATGGGCTTGCACAAATGTCTGATGTTATTCAAAATGCACATAATAATTTAGAGTATAATTTAATTTCAGCGATAAGACGAATAACACAGAAAGAAAAAAAGAGAATTGCATTCTTGCATGGACACGGAGAACTTAACTTAAACCAAACACTTCGAGCTCGAGCACTGATTTCTCC
>ENA-UOYL01000505-UOYL01000505.1-marine-metagenome-genome-assembly--contig:-NODE-505-length-14035-cov-2.875125_pt1 | contig 14035 bp, 13 predicted proteins | sample MGYA00238173_ERZ767189 | MGnify/ENA primary metagenome ERZ767189 (study PRJEB28943, sample SAMN06267163) | marine metagenome | isolation source: Columbia River Estuary | place: USA:Columbia River Estuary... | reverse complement strand
TGCAGCAGAACCTTTGCCAACATCGCCATAGCCACAAACAACAGCTACCTTTCCAGCCATCATAACGTCTGTTGCGCGACGAATCGCATCAACTAAGGATTCTTTACAACCGTATTTATTATCAAATTTCGATTTGGTAACGGAATCATTAACATTAATAGCAGGGATCATTAGTGTACCATTTTTGATACGGTCATAAAGCCTTAATACACCTGTTGTTGTTTCTTCGGACAAACCACGAATATCTTTGGTAAGTTCAGGATAATGATCAAAAACCATATTGGTCAAATCACCTCCATCATCTAAAATCATATTTAATGCTTTACCATCTTCAAATGCAAAGATAGTTTGCTCGATGCACCAATTAAATTCTTCTTCGTTCATTCCTTTCCATGCAAAAACAGGAATTCCAGCAGCAGCAATTGCAGCAGCAGCGTGATCTTGGGTAGAAAATATATTACAAGATGACCAAGTTACCTCTGCTCCTAATTCAATTAGCGTTTCAATTAAAACTGCCGTTTGGATTGTCATGTGTAAACAACCAGCAATGCGAGCGCCTTTCAAAGGTTTTGCTGCAGCAAATTCTTCACGAATTGCCATTAAGCCTGGCATTTCTGCTTCAGCTAATTTCATTTCTTTTCTTCCCCATTCGGCAAGACTGATGTCTTTTACTTTGTATGCCATTTTTTCTATTGTATTAATCATATATGTTATTTTACTTGTTACAAAATTACAAAACTGCGCAGCTATGTCAAAATTAATTAGCTGTCTTTTAGTATTTATTTTTATCCATGCATTAAATTCTTTCTTTTAATAGGCTAACAAGACCCTCAATAAAGAGTGGGCTATCATTGGAACTTTTGACTAAATGTACCTGTTCTCCACCAAACTCCTCAAAAATCTCTTGGTATTCTGATCCAATTTCAATAATAGTTTCTAGGCAGTCAGCCACAAATGCGGGACTAAAAACCAATAATCTTTTAGCGCCTTTTTTCGCCCAATCTTCTACAACTTTATCCGAAAAAGGGGTGAGCCACTTTTTATCTAAACGAGACTGAAAACAGACCGTGTAATCCTCTTCTTTTAAGTTTAATTTGTTGGCGATTAATCGAGTTGTTGCATAACTAGTCGCTTTATAACAAAATTTATTTTTCTCATTTACTTCTTTGTCGCAGGGTTGGTCGCCACACAAGTCGCTGCCTTCATATACTTTATCGACCTGACGTTCTGGTAAGCCGTGAAAGGAAAATAGGATATGGTCATACGACGAGAGATCAAATTCTTTCGCGTTTTCGACGATAGAATTGATATAGCCTTCATTTTCGTAAAATTGACTTATTATTTTTATTTCAGGAATCACCCACCATTCTTGAATGATTTTCATGGCTTTTTTTATTGCAGAACCGCTTGATGCACTCGCATATTGAGGGAAAAGAGGCAGCACAATAATTTGATCGTAATTACATAAGCGCATTTTCTCTAAAACCGAATCCATTGATGGATGCTGATAACGCATGGCCATTTCGATGGTTACTTCATCATTTGAAAGTTGGTGCTGTAGTTTTTCCTTGAGGTTCAAGGTATGAGTTAGCAGGGGAGATACCCCGCCTCCAACTTCCCAAAGTTCTTTGTATATTTTTGCTGATTTGGGCGCTCGAAAAGGAACAATTATTCCGTTAACAAGAAGTTTTCTTGGCAGCCAAGGGATATCGATTACGCGTTCATCATTTAAAAATTCAGACAGGTAACGCCTAACATCATTTGTCTTCGGACTATCAGGAGTACCGAGTTGAATTAATAAGACACCTGTTTTTTTCATTTTTTTTAAAGCAATCACATGTTAAACAATCGTTGAATAGTAAAGTTCAAAGGTAGGACAATAATTCTTTGATGATATCGTAGGTTTTCACACAGAATATTTTTAAGTGTTTTTGTATTTTTTATCTGAGCGAATGTTGTGCATGTGATGACCTCTTAACTAAAAATTTCAATTCAGAATCACATTGGATGTTAACTAATATAGAATAATTTTTTTCGTAATAAGCCCATTTAAGCCGCGAATTTCAACAAAATAAATACCAGTCGCTTGGGAGGATAGGTCTATCGTTATCCAAGAACAATGTAGCGCTAATGAGGTGATAATTCTTTCGCCAAATGCACTGTAAATAGTTATGGCTTCAATAATTTGTTCACTATTGCTTACTATAAATTTTCCATGACTAGGGTTGGGATAAATTGTCACTTGATCCATTTTAGATTCTTGAATTCCTGTTGTCGGACAAAGGAGATCAATTGGAGAGTTTTCGTTACTAGTAGCGTTATTGCCTAGTTGACCATTCGAGTTATAACCCCATGTCCAAAGTGTGCCATCTATTTTCAAAGCCATGCTGTGGTGCCAATCGCTTGCGCTAACAAAGTTCCAATCGGTAGCATTTCCAATTTGAGTTGGTATATTTTTATCGGTATTTGTTGCATCTCCTATCTGCCCCATAGAATTACTTCCCCATGCCCAAAGTGTACCGTCAGTTTTTAGGCCAAGTGAATGATCCCCTCCACACGTTATTTGGCCCCACATCGAACCATTACCGATTTGAACAGGAATATTGCTATCCGTTATTGATCCAATACCGAGTTGACCATTCGAGTTGTATCCCCATGCCCAAAGCGTGCCGTTTGTTTTTACAGCACAAGTGAAATTATTTCCAGCACTGATTTTACTCCAATCTGTAGACATGCCGATTTGCATAGGAATACTAATTGAAGTATTATTTCCATTGCCTAATTGTCCAAATGTATTATCTCCCCAAGTCCACAAAGTACCGTCCGTTTTTAAAGCAGTTGAATATGTTGCTCCACACGATATTTGACTCCAATTTGCTTCATTTCCAATTTGAATCGGTATTAGGCTATTGGTTGATGTGCCGTCACCTAACTGCCCAGCAAAATTTCCCCCAAACGCCCAAAGTGTTCCATTTTGTTTCAGGGCAAGTGTGTGGTTCCCACCACCACTAATCTGAACCCATTCGTTGGAAGTTCCTATTTGCGTCGCAATATTTTTATTGATAGTGGTGCCATCTCCTAGCGTACCAGTTGAATTCAAACCCCAAGCCCAAAGTGTTCCATCATCTTTTATGGCAACACTGTGGTAAGTTCCGCCACTTATTTTATTCCAATGTGTTTCATATCCTATTTGTACCGGAATGGCGCTATTCACATTTGAACTATCACCAATTTCGCCGTAGTAATTTTGTCCCCAAACCCATAATGAACCGTCTATTTTAAGACCAATTGAGTGATCTCCACCTGCACTTATTTTTTCCCAACATTGCGCAGTAAGATTTGCTGCTATTAAGAAATTAAATAGGAAAAGACAAGGTATTTTTTTCATTGTGAGTTCGGTAACATTGATTAATATGTTATAAATTTATCAATTAAACCGATAAAAAAATAAAAATCACTCGATTTCGTATTCAAAAAGTATCAACAACTTACCATCCAACATTTTAGCCACCACTTCAAAGGTTCCAGGAGTTTTTGTGTTCAATGTATAATTCCATCCCTCACTTGTCTTATTAAAAGGAATCCATTCCTCCTCATCTACAATTAAGAATACCTTATTTAATTCGATAGATTCTATAGTAAAGGTATGCGGCTTTCCCTTTTTTAGAAGGCGTTCTATTGGAGCTTTAATTAAGATGTTTTCTGAAAGAGAATAATAATTTGGAATGTCAAGGACTTTTTTTTCTTTAATTTTCACCAATAGCTCATCCGCATTTAACCATCCCGACGAGAAGGCAGTTGGATCAATATTTGGCATTTCTAAAAATGTTTCAAATGAAATGGTAGGACTTAAAAATTGTTTGTCACTTTCTTTCGGTAGGTGCGAAAAAATCGAAATCTTCGGATCTACATTAAACCAGTCATTACCAACTTCTTTCTTACTTACTAATTTACCTTTGGTATTGGTAGTTCCGTAGCCTTGTCCCCAAGTAGCGTCAAAAATTGTCCAAACGCCATCAATATTAATGGCATTCCAAGCATGATTGGAAGCATCCTCTACATTATCGTATGAGTCACCCTCGTAATCGTATCCTTTCGCTAAACCGGTCACGGTATTAATTTTGAGTCCTAACTTCTCTCCCAGAGCTTGATATAGATTAGCAAAGCCAGCACAAACGGCTAGCTTGTTTTTCATAACTCCTTCAGCTGAATTATCGCCAAATTTCTTTAAATTATATCCATGATCATCGTAATTGATGTTTTCTGCCAACCAAACATAGATCATTCTTGCTTTTTCCAATTCGCTTGCTTCCTTCAGAAGAAAATAGTTTGCTAATTCGTCAATTGTTGCAGTCTTTTTCGGGTATGCCTTGGCATAGTCATCGATGTTAGTAAAATCAACTTGAGCATTAAAGAGAAACGGAAAAAAGAAAATTAAATAGAGGGGAATAAATTTCATAGTGTTTTGGATTATATTTTTTTAAATTTCGTCAGGAAGATTCGATAGTAATTAAATTTAACAAAACTATAATTCTGATAAATGGGTTTACGGCAACATCCTTTGGATAATCTACTCAATTAAATTTAAGCTTAATTCAAATAATACCTTACATTTACTTTGATTTTTCAACTGCATTCGATTACCATGAGGAAACATTTATTACTTTATTTTATCTTACTAATCGGCTTTATTTCCTGTCGGGCGGATAAGGTCGTGGAAAAAAAATATAAAACAAAATATGTGATTGTACTAGTTGTCGATGGGCCGAGGTATTCGGAAACTTGGGGAGATACAAGTCATCAATACATTCCATTTATGCATAATGTACTAGCTCCTCAAGGTGTGGTACATAATCAGTTTTACACGCAAGGCGAAACGCACACAACCAGCGGTCACGCGGCATTAAGTACAGGAATTTATCAATCCATTAACAATGGCGGACAAGAACTTCCAATTCGCCCATCTTTTTTTCAGCATTGGTTAAAACAACATCCTGATGACAAATCCCTAGCTTGGATAATTGCCAGTAAAGATAAGTTAGAGGTGCTTTCCAATTGTACTGAATATGGATGGAAAGATAAATTCAGACCTTCTGTTGATTGTGGTAATGCAGGTCTTGCAACTGGCTACCGCCACGACTCTCTTACCCAAATTAAGGTAATGTCAACCTTACAAAATAATCACCCGCATCTCCTCTTAGTGAATTATCGTGAACCTGACTTTTCAGGTCATGCGGGTAATTGGAAGGGGTATTTGAAAGGCATTCTTAAAACCGATGAGTATGTGCATGCTATATGGCAGTTCATTCAAAATGATCCTTTCTACAAAGACAATACAACCTTGTTCGTGACCAATGACCATGGTCGGCATTTAGATGGAATTTCGAATGGATTTGTTTCCCATGGCGATAATTGCGAGGGTTGTCGGCATATTAACTTATACAGTTTTGGACCCGATTTTAAAAAAGATCTTGTTTCTCCGATAAATAGAAATTTGGTAGATGTTCATGCAACGATTTTGGAATTACTTCACATAAGGGGATCGTTTACAGAAGGAAACGTGATGACTGAGTTATTCAATTAGTTTTTCTGTATATTTAGAAGTTAATGTTAATTTTAGTATTTAAAACCTATATTTGAATTATCCCTGTCCTAAATAAGGGGGGAATTATATAATTTAAGTAAAAATTAAAATAAAAATTATGAAAAAAATAATCATTTATTCGTTTCTATTTATCTCGTTAGGGGCAGGTTTTTCGTCATGTGGAAAATATGAGGAAGGCCCAAATTTTACTTTTTTAAGCAAAAAAGCTCGAATTACGAATACTTGGAAATTCACATCGCAGACGACAAATGGGATAGATGTAACTCCCGATCCCATGTCATATTCATTAACCATGACGTTAAAAAAAGATGGTGCTTTTGATGCTGAATCAATAATTTTCATGCAACCCTTTACTTATTCTGGAAGCTGGGCATTTAGTGATGATAACGAAGACTTAATATTAACTGACCCGACAGGCTCACAAACATCTGAAATCCTTAAATTAACCAACAGTGAATTAAAGTTGCGTAGTATTCAGAATGGTGAAGAAATAGTATCAACCTATACCGCGCAATAATATTAGTTGATTTTTTTAATTGCCCCATTTTACTTAATCCACGATTTTTGCTAATTTTGGAGGGTGTTTTCATTCGATATTTTCACGGAAATTTCATCTCCTTCTGATTTTGAAACCCTCGCTTTAGAGACTTATCATTATCAAAAGACACATTGTAAGGTTTATGGAGACTATGTTCGATTGCTCAATCGTCCTGTTCCCACGTCTTTGAACGAAATTCCATTTTTGCCGATTGAGTTTTTTAAGCAGCATTCAATTCTTTCCGATTCATTTGATCATTCAGCAGCAATTTTTAAAAGTAGTGGTACGGGAGGGGATGCTCGTAGCGCTCATTATGTGGCAGATATAGAATTGTATAAAAAATCTTTTTCATTAGCGTATCGCCAAGCTATTGGTCCCCCAGAAAATCAGGTTATCCTGGCTTTATTACCTAATTATATTAGCCAAGGAGATTCAAGTTTAGTGTTCATGGTGAATGAACTAATTTCTCAATCGGCTAACTCTCTGTCTCAATTTCTGTTGGGAGATCTCTCCACGCTAAAAAATGCTTACTTAGAAGCAATATCCTTAGGGAAAGTTCCGGTAATTATCGGTGTTTCTTATGCCTTATTAGATTTGGCAGCGCACGGTGTAGATTTATCGCAAGCCATTGTTATTGAAACGGGTGGAATGAAAGGTCGCCGTGAAGAACTCTCCAAAGCGGAATTACATTCAATTTTAAAAGAAAAATTAAATTTGTCTGCTGTTTATTCTGAATACGGCATGACAGAATTACTTTCGCAAGCATACAGTAAGAAAGATGGTATTTTTCATTGTCCGCCTTGGATGAAAGTAGTAATACGCGACGTGTATGATCCTTTTCAATTTCAGGAAAATGGAAAACGTGGAGGCGTAAATATCATTGATTTAGCAAATATTTACAGTTGTAGCTTTATTGCTACGCAAGACATGGGAAGGTTAGTAGAAGAAGGCTTCGTTTTAGAAGGCCGTTTAGAAATGGCAGATTTAAGGGGATGTAATCTACTAATCGATTAGTGAATCAAAACTTTATGTTAATTTTGAATTAATCATGACAATACAAACAATACTAATTCTTGCTACTACTGGTCTTATGGCGGGTATTTTAAGTGGATTTGTTGGCGTTGGCGGCGGAATCATCATTGTGCCATCTTTAGTATTTCTTTTGGGCATGTCGCAGCACAGTGCGCAAGGAACTTCCTTATTTGTGTTGTGTCTACCGGTTGTCTTCTTGGCTCTTTTTAACTATTGGAAGGAAGGTCAAGTCAATTGGAAATTTGGATTGATTATCGCCATAACTTTTCTTATAGGTGGATTTGTCGGTTCAAAGCTATCGTTAAAACTTTCACCAAGTCTTGTGCAAATTATATTTGGGCTGATCATGGCGTATGTTTCATTTCGCCTATTATTTGCAGGATTTTCAACGCTTTCTTCCGATGAATCCTGAGCTATTTAGTATTGTTTCCAAACACGCTGAAGCTATTTACCTTAAGGTAAAAGGATATAGGGAGCATCTACACCAATTTCCTGAATTATCATATAAAGAATTCGAAACAATGGCTTTTGTTTCTGAGCGCTTAAGTGAATTAGGTATTCCCCATGAAACAAAGATCGGTGGAACGGGTGTCGTTGGTATGATTCGAAATGAGCGTCATGCCCTTGATGCTTCTTGTGTTGCGCTTCGAGCTGATCTAGACGCTTTACCAATACAAGAGCAAAATGAGGTACCTTATTGTTCTAAACGACCAGGAATAATGCATGCTTGCGGTCACGATTTTCATACAGCAACACTTTTAGGAGTCGCCGAACTATTAATGAGCATTAAAGACGAACTTCCTCATCCCGTTAAATTGATTTTTCAGCCCGGGGAAGAGCAAAATCCAGGTGGTGCAAGCTTGATGATTGCTGATGGTGTGCTTGAAAACCCTAAGGTTTCCCACTTATTTGCCCTGCACGTTTTTCCGGATTTAATGGCAGGAGAGCTTGGATTGAAAGGTGGACTTTATATGGCTTCTTGTGATGAAATTCATTTGTCGATTAACGGTGTTGGTGGTCATGGTGCCGTGCCAGCAAAATGTGTCAATCCATTATCTATTGCAGCAGAAATTATAGTGTCGACAGAAGAAATTTTAACAGCTGAAAAACCGCATGACGTTCCACAAGTAATTTCTTTTGGTCGAATGGAAGCTCTTGGTTCAACGAATGTAATTCCTTCTTCAGCTATCTTGAAAGGTACTTTTCGCACCATGGATGAGGGTTGGCGTAAAAAGGCACATGGTCTAATGACCGAAAATTTTGAAAAGCTCGCTGCGAAATATGGAGGAACTATCGATATCGATATTTCTATTGGTTATCCATTTTTGCATAATGATGAAGGACTTACCGACAAGGCAAAAAATAGCTTTGAAACCTTTTTTGGTCCTCAAAATGTAATTGATTTACCCCAGCGAATGACTTCTGAAGACTTTTCTTTTTATAGTCAAATAGCCCCAGTTTGTTTCTATCGTGTTGGTGTTGCGGATAAGAATAAGTCGGTAAATTATGGTGTGCATCACCCAAAATTTGATGTAGATCCAATGTCATTACTCACTGCAATGAAATCGTTTGCTTCCTGTGCTTTTATAGAATTGTGATGCGTTTTTTTATTCTCCTCATATGTTTAATTACCTTGTTTTCGTGTTCGAAAGAAAAGCGTTATACTAAAGCATTAAAGGGCACCTGGCAAATTGAGTTGGTGAAGCTTCAGGATAATGAAGGCTTTTCATTTTTTGACAAGCAAGCGGTTGGAAGCTTAGTTATCGATGATGATCAGTTGGTGAGTGGTGCTATTTATTCTTCATTCGCAGGTAATTCAGGGCAACTTATGGACACTTTTCAACTTGCTGGACATTATTTTTTAACGCTAAAAAACGAAGAAATAAATTTTGTACTTGGGCAAGACACCCTCAAAGCACGCTTATTTTTACTCACCAATACAGACTTGGAATTTGAATATTATAATGCCTTAAAATCGAAGCGAGTGCGCTACATTTTCAAGAAAGTTTAATTGAACTATTACAAATCATTATAAAAATGATGAATACTTTTTTAACAGCCCGATGGGAGAATCTAATTATGGCAAATTACGAGGTGAATCCCGACGTATTATTGCCTTATTTACCAAAAGGTGTTGAGCTTGATTTTTTTGATGGTAAAACCTATGTCAGCTTGGTTGGTTTTATGTTTAAAAAAACAAAAATCTTTCGAATTCCAATTCCTTTCTTAGGAACATTTGAAGAAGTTAATCTTCGTTTTTATGTAAAGCGTACGGAAGGGGATACCATTAAGCGAGGTGTTGTGTTTATTAATGAAACCGTACCCTCCAAATTGGTAGCTTGGCTTGCTAATAAATTATATAAAGAACATTATATTGCTATTCCTACAAAAAATAAAATTGACATATTAATGCATTCTAAATCTATACGATATGAATGGAAAATAAATAAGGAATGGAATCACCTATCGGTTAATGCATCAATAGAAAATGAAGAAATGATTGTCGGTAGTGTGGAAGAATATATTTTAGAACACTATTATGGCTATACCAGGATTGATAGTCAGCGCTCTCAGGAATATGAAGTAAAGCATCCACGATGGCGGGTGAATAAGGTAGAAGATTATTCCATTAACTGCGATTTTAAATCAATGTATGGTGCAGATTTCGACTTTCTAAACAATGTTACGCCTAATTCGGTCATTTTAGCAGAAGGTTCGCCTATTAGCGTTGAATGGAAACGAAAGCAACTATAAGTGCCACCTGAGAGACCTGATTTCTTGCGACGCTAACTCATTATACGAAGGTTATATCAATCCTTAATAAACTTTAAACCAAAAGAATGCCGTTTTACCGCAATAAAATACATACCATCTGAAAATTCAGAGACATCGATTTCTTCATCCTCACCTTGCAACATTCCTTTTGCTACCACGTTGCCTAAAACATCTAAAACCGCATAATCGCTTCCATACCATTTGGAATCCACATGTAGCCTGACGGTTGAAACCACTGGATTCTGCACCAAACGAATCCCATCACTTGGGGCCAAGCCCGGTAATCCCACATTGATAAAATACCCTTCCTCTGCACCGATTTCGGGAGCTTGGCTGTTCGGCACCATATTCCCATAATAATCTTTTGATCCATTACCGAATCCAAACAACGCCGACATATTAACCGCTGCATTAATCATTGGAGAGGTATTGATAATAGCATACGACGAAAGCATCTCTGTCACTTGAGGATAAAGCGTTGGTGCCGGAGATAAAATATTGGGCAATAGTGGATCTGCTTCGAACCCGTAATTCGTATTTTGAATATGCTCACAATTTACCCCTGCACTTCGGAAGCTGCTTAATGAATTGTAGGTGTTTCCGTATACAAACGTCGTAGCACCTCCTCCGGCCCAATATAAATTACCAATAAAGGCCGGATTTTGATTTATAAAGGTGGCAGGCACGTCAATCACCGGCAGTCCTTGAGTTAAAAAAATATTGTTATAACACTCTACACCCGTCATTTGTGTTCCATAATCGGTCATTTGAAAGGCCGAAAAACTAGGATAGTTGTTATTCGGACTATTGGTCACAACCACCGTATTATTATGAAACCGCAAACCGTTCCATTGGGTGCCGGGTGCCGTAAAAAGCGTAACTGGACTATTGTTGGTTCTTGCATCGTTCACGCTGTAATTATACCTCACCACATTGTTTCCCCATGGCCTTGCTCCAGGGAAATTACCGAGTAAATACCCCGCACCGTCGTTGTCATGCGAGTAATTATATTGGACTAATGAATTGGTCGTTCCTCCGTCTAGGTCAAAGCCAAGACCATCACAACCGTTCCCTGATCCTGATTTATTATGGTGGCTTTCGTTATGTTGGATGGTAACCCCATTGGCAGCATACACCCATATTCCTCCTGGTCCACCGCAAGCCGTATTCAACGCGCCGTTATTGAAGACCTCACAACGCTCGATTAACACGGAATCAATTTGTGAAAGTACAATTCCGCTTCCTTTGTGGCTATTCGCCGAATATCCAGTGATATTATATATACGGCATTTTTTTATTTGAAACCCGTAATGTTGATAGGTAGTATAATTTTGATCATCATAAGCAATACTCACAATGCCATTTTCGCGGCAATCGTGCACGACACAGCTATCGATCAGCACATTTCTGTATCCAGAGTTTACATTGGCAGACCATTCCGAATAAAAGCGAATCCCACAAAAACCAAAGCCATTGACATTGACATTTTTCAATCGAATATTCTTTAGGTATCCGCTTGCTAAATTCGTATAAAACAAGACCCCGTCTTTATTCGATGCGGTTTGCGCGCCCGGTCCTTGAAAAATGAGGTTTTCAAGTCGAACACCTTGTACATTGGTTGCCTTAAAACCGCAATTTAGAGTATTCGGCGTGAGAATCGTAGCGACCCCTTGATCGAAACTTCCGAAATACAACGGGAGGTTAAAATTATTCGCATCCTGTTGCGTGATTTCTAAATAGCCACTGAACGTTGTATTTCCTTTAAATAATATGGAATCACCCGCACTAAAGGTAAAATTATTCACACTTGTTAAACTTGTCCACGCTGTTGCTGGAGAGAGGCCGTTGGTATTCGAGCCACTGGGAGAAACGTAATAGGTGGTTGCTCTTGCCGTTACAAGCACCAAGCAACACAAAATCGAAGTGAATAATTTCATAGCTATTTAATTATGAATGAAACTTGTTGCTTCTTGGAAGATTTACCTAATTGCATATTATAATTTCCTTTTGGGAGCCTCGAAAAATCAAATTGCTGCTTTTGCTGGAATTGTTTTCCCTCATAAACAACCTGTCCCAATAGATTGAATACCGTTACATCAACGGGAGCTGTTGGTGAAAAACCTAAATCAACCATCAATACTCCTTCGCTAGGATTCGGAAAACACGTTACAGCATCCAGGTTCAATGTACCAGGTATACCGCTTACGTTAGTGTTGTTGAACATATGAAACAAACCTTGGGCATACCAACGCGCAAGATAATCGTTCGGATGTAGGGAATTTGCCGTGCATTGGTATGCTCCTTTGCGGTCGTATATGCTGTCGCTAATGGAAGTCATATCAAAAAACACCACCCCTACGGTATCCATATTCAAATACTGCGTTCGAAATCCATACATATCTACCGCACCATTCGCAGGAGCTCCCATACCTGATACATCCGGGAGCATATTACCTATAAGCACAAATTCTACATTGGGATTATGCTGTTTCATTTTATTCATGGCCGATTGAATGCTGTTTTTGAAAGCCACCGCGCTAGTTCCCCAAATGTCATTCATACCCATATCAATGAATACTAAATCAGGATTATTCGGATTTACCAGTGCCGGGCAATACGTATCAACCCATGCCGCCATTTTGCCTCCACAAGAGCTGTTGTAGATGGTAATAGGTCCGGGAAATACTTGATTTAAACGTTGGCCAAGCATGTCGATATAGCTGTGCATATAAGGGAACGTTGGCGTAAAGTTGTTGGGATCTCCTGCAAAACCACTCACGTTCAATCCTGCGGTGATGGACATGCCAATGGCTTGCATTTTCACAGGTTGTCCGCTGTTTAACTTGGCCATGGTTTTGGGAAGCTGCGACCCTCGATACGTGAAATTATTACTAATAGACCAATCGCTTCTACTAGGCTTGTATGTAACATTTATCCATGAAGTATGTTGCTTGTTTTGCAATCCACTGCCAACAGTCAGAGAAACCAATGATGACATGGCCGGATTCAATTGGGTAAGCGTATTACCATTCAAGGTGTAATCCGTACCTTGGGTGTACGTAATGGTTTGGTTATAGTTTTTTACCGATAAAATTTGCGTTGGGGTGAACATTAATTTTGCAGAAGTACCTGCCCCGTTTAGGAAAATAAGTTCGTTATAGATGGTATCAGCACTCCAAAAGGGACGCATGTATTGATCAAAATTAATCTGTGGGTTGTTGTTGGAATAATTCGGAAATTCATAATAACCGCCGTTGGATGGGGATACCACGACCCATTTTGCAGTTGCTGGAGAACAAGACCAGGAAGCCTCTACTGCAGGAACGGAAAGCAATAAATTGCACAAAGAATCATAGAACATGCAAGAACCTCCCGCATAGTAAATCATGTTTGGGGTTGAAGCAACCGAGGAAGGGGGCTGGCATTGAGCAATTATCCCGTTGTTAAGTACGAAGAAAAAAGAAAATACATGAATGAATTTTTTCATGTTAATAAGTTTAACCCAAAGAAAAATAAAAAACTCGTATGATTTATTAATAAATTATTAAAATTCGTACTTAAAGTGAAAAATCTAAAAGCTCTAGAACAGGACTTCTAGAAATCGACCCTGGATTCAAACCAGGTTTCCCTTGAGGAATTGCACAATTCAATTCATGATAATAGTCCACCCATACGGGATAATACGCATTAGTAGCGGGATCCATAAAGGTCATCGGTATCAATTCAAAAATCGGGTTCCCATGATTCGCCACTTTAAATGATTCATACAGCAATTCACTGCAATAATACCGGTCGTTATTTATAAGAAAAACATCATCGTATGGCTTTCCCTTGAGTGATTTTGCATAAGAGACAGCCCGTATGATTAAAATCAAACTAATATCATTTAATTTTTAATTATTCTTTTAAGCATAAAAATCATTTTTAACGTAATTTTATAAAAATTTAGTAATGGAATCTAACGAAAAACAAAGTTTGTCACTACTTATAAGCCAGGTTCTCCCTGAATGGTCAGAAAAAGAAAATTTCTTGAATAGGGATTTTAAATTCAACGATTTTACATCGGCTTTTTCGTTTATGAGTGA
>ENA-UOYL01000501-UOYL01000501.1-marine-metagenome-genome-assembly--contig:-NODE-501-length-14105-cov-3.736384_pt1 | contig 14105 bp, 19 predicted proteins | sample MGYA00238173_ERZ767189 | MGnify/ENA primary metagenome ERZ767189 (study PRJEB28943, sample SAMN06267163) | marine metagenome | isolation source: Columbia River Estuary | place: USA:Columbia River Estuary... | reverse complement strand
CTTCAAAAAATCTTATAGTGAAAGTTATTGGGTCTATATGTATCATTCGGGCTCTTTACAGTCTGGATTCCAGTAGCAAATAGTCCTATTAAAACCTTCTCCCCACTTTATGTATCCCTGGCGAGTTATTACCATAGAGGTCGTTACCCACTGAACAAGGAAGTACGTGGCGGCCAGGAAGAGCACCGCCAGTACAAAGTGGACTACCTTACTCAACACGCCCGCGTACTTTTGCAGCGAGAGCATCAAGTTTGGCATCATTGCCGAGGATATGCTCAGACATTGCTACACCCAGTTCAGCCATTGCGTAAGCAATAAGGTCATAACCCAGGTTGGTGTAAATCAGGACGTCTTTCGGATCGTCACCGACATCCACTTCCCACACTGCCCTTGAAATAGGCATAGTAGCCATTGCCTTTACTTTAAATTTCTGTCCCATACTAATAACTCCTTAAAGGTTAAATTACTTCTTCTTCGGTGCAGATACACCACGACGACCCAGCTCAAAGTCGCTAGACTCGGGCTTATCACCCGGCAGAGCGACGCTAGCATACTGCTCGACCATGCTGTTACCACGATCAAAGATCAGCTGCCAGCGGCCCAGGTCAGCCGGGACGAACTTGTTCGCCTGATCAGCAGACTCTGAACGTGACCACTGAACCATGCTGTTAGCTACCAACCGGCACAGATCGCGCACGAAGCTATTCTTCACAGATTCCCAGTCCACATTTGATTCTTTGGACAGGAAACGGAAGGTGTACATTGCCGGGAAAGAGTGTGGCAAATCGAGCCGCGCCTGTTCCTGGATTACCGTTACATAGGTATTGACCTCACCCCACATGCTGGTGAAGCGAACCCGGTCGTACTCGTTGAAGTCGTTGGTGGATGCGCTCTCAGAATTGCACAGCTCGTAGAGAATGCGGTCCAGTCTATCAACTGTGCCAGTTACATCGAAGTTCCGGCACTTGGCGGGTTCGTAGATGTTTTCAATTTCATTGTCAGCCATTGGTAAATCTCCTGTTTATTTAAGTGTCCGCGACCAGAGGCCGCTTCTTTGTCGCGAACAGGCACGCTACATCCTAGCACACCCCTGACCGCGAACCTTGTTAGCTGACAGAAATTGCCAGCTGTTGCCCCACTATAATAATACGTAGAAGAGCAGAATACAATAGATTTAGAAGTATCCCTCGTCTATAAGAGGAGAAATCTCTGATAAATCTTCACTAATTACCGTATACTGAGGGATAGCCCCTCCAATAATGAGGCTCTTTCCTCCCACCCAGGTATAAGACTGACCCAGCTCAAAGTTAAAGATGAAGTCCGCTTCCGGGTCCATTACTAAAGAGCCATTGGGGTTAGCCAGGGGATGCCCAGTGAAATCATTCACATTAATGGCGTCCACCAGATTGTCCTGACCGTTTCTGGGGATACTTATGGTGTACGCCCGGGTGCCTACTCCGTGTTCCATCACCAGAAAATCTTCTACGGAGGCTATGTAGTCACCATTAGCCCCTACAGAGATATCCTTAGGGCCCAACCAGACCCTCAGGGAGTTGTCGTAGTTGTATCCAAAGTACCAAACAGACTCAGGTTTAAGATTTAGAGAACCATCGGGATTGGCCTGGGGATGACTGAAGGAGTTTAGGTTGAAGTCTCTTACAAAGTCCCTGGTACGCTTTATAACAGTGGTATGGAAAGTCCGAACATCAAATACATTAACGAGAGGAAGATAGTCGTCATCAGTTGTAACATAGTCACCGCCTAAGCCAATAGTAACATCAGTCAATCCTACCCAGATATAAGGGGTCTTCTTGTAGAAGAAGAACCACACTTCGTCTGGAGAAATTCTTTGAGCAGTACCCTCAGAACCTATATTTCCCGAGAAGTCCTTAGTATTGACATCATTGGGGAGGTCTGTAATAGCGTCTACAAACTCATAGCGGACCTTGATATCCTGAACCGGGCTACCCTGGATGGCATAAAAGTCCTGAGGGGTAGTCTCGTAGTCTCCCCCGATACCTATGGTGGTATCTACGGATTCCCTATGAGTAAATACGGAGGTTATACCCTTATGGGTAAAGAACCAGACATCATTCACCAGAATGTTGAGACGGGTTCCATCGGAGGCGGGATGTCCTCCAAAGTTCATAGAGTTTACATCATCCCAGATGTTACCCTCCCCTACTACATAAGCGTGCCAGGTGTTGACATCAGTCCTCTGATGGCCATTGATAAGGACTGGGACATTCTGTGAATTACCTACCCAGAGAGCCTTATCATCCACATTGACTGCTAAGACCCCCTCCCTCAGAGCTACAGGTTCATTACGAGAACCGTAGCCCCTCTGGATACGCATGTGGATATTCTTGGGGAGCCTCCCTATGGGAGCGGGGAGGTCTACGATGTTATCAGGCCAGGTTCCCCCATCAATGTCTTCTTGGATAAGTAAATGGAACTCATTCCACTTAGCCACATAACCAGATTGAGAGCCTACTGAGCGAGCTTTAGGGCCTATCCAGAGCCTGGTGACATTCTCTTTGGGGTAGTAGAAGTAGACATCATCTACATCAGAGATGAAGGTCTTAGGCATGAAGTTGTTAAAGTCATAGAGAAAGTCCCCATAGCTATTGGGAACTGTAATAACTTTCTCATGGGTGCCTCCTGCCTGGAGAGCTCCACCCCAGCCAAATTCAAAATCCTTCTCAGTATTCTTGACAAGGAAGTCCCCAGGGTTACCCCCGGGAGGAGCGGCAGCGTGTCTGGATTTCTTCCTTAAGACACTTCTGCCGTCTGAAATCAGCTCTTTCTTTTCCTTAGCCATTAGGGAACCTCACTTAAGCGTGATTAGGGGTTCCCTGCTGGAAGAAGAAGTTAATTTTAGCCAGGTCTCCACAATCCTCCAGATACTCTCCGAAGGTCCTACCATCCTTGTCAGTGCCATGAATCTTACCGAAGTAAGAGGTAGCTCCTACCCCAGGAGAAGCCCCGGGATTAGCCCGGAGGGCATATCGACAGGTACCAGTAAACCCTGGATATTTATCACCTCCCTGCTTATCAGCCCATCCTACTTGACCGTGAATTTCTACAGTCATATACTTAGGATGGTCGGAGTTGATAGAGCCTCCCCCAGCTCCCAGAGCAATTACTAAGTAATCACCAGAAGGGAGCGGGTTAGTCTCATCAGGCTTCTCATCAGGGTTCGGATTGACATAAGGGAGATAAGCAAAGTCGTTATCCTGAACAGATGGAGAACGTATTTGATGCTTACCTATGTAGGCCTTATTCGCGGGGGTAACCGTAAACTGATAGACACCAGCCCCAACGACATGGTTGGTGGCTTCTATGGTCACGCCTATCTTTCCTCTAGACATAAAAAGTCCTCCTTTAAAGCTTAAAAGTTGGGCTTTTAAGGTGCAGAGTCGTTAAGCGTACCATCATCTTCCAGGTCCTCAATCACATCATCCAACTTCTGACGAGAAGTCTGAGGAGCGGGACAGGGAGTAGGCTCAGGGTCGTCTATAATGATAACATCACCATCCTCTTCATCGTGAGGATTAGGACCATCAGTTTGGTCGATAGTAGAGACTTCAAAGTTGAAGACTACATCATTACCATCTTCAGCAGCCAAGTAAGTAAGCAGACCAGGGATAGTGGCAGAGTAGGTGCCATTCTCAGTAGGGCTGACCAGGGCATACCGGAGAGAACCCCTCATCCCGGGGATACCCACGGGGAGATAGGCGGGACGGTCTGCAATAGCGTCATCCATAACCAGGGTCAAAACGTTTCCAGCAGCGGAAGAGAGGCTGGTAAGGGTAGCATTACCCATAGCCACAGTACCGTCCGCAGGAGTGAGGGTGAAGGCGGGAGTGGTTCCACCAACAGTGGCAGATACGTAGGTGTTCATACGGCAAGTAGACATAGGTCTTACTCCTAAGTTAAATTACTTTTAGACAGGTCCTTAAAGGACTGTTGAGTTGTATTATAAGGCCTTAAAAACATTAAAAGCACCCATTAAAAATTTAGTCTGAAGCGATAAGGGTTAAGTAGCCCGCAGGGGGTACGTAGTAGTAATCACCAACACCATTATCATCCGGATTATCTTGAGCTGTCTGTCTACCACCAAAGGAGCTATCCTGCCCAAAATTCATCATCCAGTCACAGACCCCACCAGTAGACGAATCAGAAAGACCCGCAAAGATTGGGCCCGTAAGATTGTGCGGAACCGAGAAGCTCAATACTCCATTCACATAAACATCGAGGTTCCCAGCAGTATCCAGAGCGAACCCGAGGATGCTGTTTACACCGTAGGGAGTACCTGTACCCTGGTTGACAGCATTGGTCCAGTAAGCACCCGTTGGGAAATATCCCCAGCTAAAGGCATTCGACCCTAGGTACTCCCCGAGGTTAGTACCAGAAGTACCGATACCAACCCCTTGAGCTGATACCGCTGAAAGAGAAAGCGCTTCCCAGTAATACTTACCCGTGGTTGCACCAAACGTTGATAAGGCAGCACCCCTTCCAGAAGTACTGTTACTAACGCATCGTAGGTTCTTCTCTGACAAGATTAGAATGGCATTCTTCTTGTTAGGGTCCATCGTGGTAAAATTCTTAAGCGACTCCAAAGTAGTAACACTACTTACAGGGTCTCCAATAGAGGGAGTAGCAGTTAACCCTAGGACGTATTCTCCCTCAAGGTCAGGAGTAAAGGTAGTAGTCGGAGAAGAATCATCTCCAAAGGTACCAGTACCCCCCAGAACAATAGACCACTCTATGGTAGGACTCGGGTCATCTTGACCAGGGATTACAGCACCAGAAAGGGCTATAGGAGTATTTACTACACCCTCGTAAGGGCCTCCAGCATCCACTACAGGAGCCTCAGTTTGGACAAAGGTGGGAATGTAGGGGAGAAGCTCTTCACCTATAACTAACTGAACACGAGAAAGGGTTATATCTTGGTCAGTGTTAGAAGTAGTACCAGAACCCACTCTTACCTGGATAGAGGTACCAGTGATTTCGTAAACAGCATCGTATCTCCCAGGAGCAAGACCCGCTTCCATTTGACGAAGCTCTGTAACTCCCCCCGTAATGTGGGCCATCCTCTGACTAGTATTAGTTACTACCGCATCCAGATAAACAGAGAGGTTTATACGCTGACCTACTAACCCAGTAGTGTCTATAGCCCTTTGGAGGTATCCCCTGTTAGCAGCAACTTGGAATCGAATAGAATTAACAGCTAAATCAATCTCTACGTATTCTGCTGCATTAGGAGGCCAGAAGGCATTAACCCAACCATCCGGGGGGATCCAATCACCAGTGCCAACACTACCAGAACCTCCATTAAAGGAAGAGTTAGGTACAAGGTTACCATTGTGAGTCACATCGTCATTACTGTAGTCTTTTAGAGAGTTACCCTCCCTGTCTACTGAGTTTCCTACTGCGCTATCATAAGAAAGAGTGATAGTTTCTATGAAAGTAGGAGGGGTACCTGTAAAGGCAAAATGACCTACAAAGGGGTCTAATCCTACAGAGATGACAGCAATAGGAGCAGCATTTCCAGCGATAGTAGCAGACCACCCCAGAGCACTGAGGATATCTATCGGGCTATTGAAAGTAACAGACAAAAAATCATGGGTATGATCATAGAATACATCCTTCACTTGAAAGCCTGAGAAGTAACCCATCTCATCTTCTAGGATACGACTCACATAGTAACTATTAAACCTCTGAGAGGTCTTGGGATAAGCACTGTTAGGAGGCTTACCTACTCGGGAGGTTTCATGACCCTTTGCTACGTAAGAAGATCTAAAGCCTCCATTACCAAGGCTATCCCCTATAGGTCCAGCTCTTTTACCGCGATAAGCCATTACATTATCTCCCTAAATAGGCGACTAATCACACGAATCTACCTCGCCAGGTACGAGGACGAGTAAGAGCATTCCAACCCCTACGACGACCTCCCGCCTTTAAGCTAGCAACAACTTCAGCCCTTTGACCCTTAAGATTAGCCTTCTTTACAGCAACCCTCGTATCAAACTCTTTTCTATTCTTTTCAACTTTAGCATGGAACTTGGCTACCTTCTGCTTATCCTTACCAGAATACACACCAGAAAGGAGGCCATACTGGATATTAGCCTGATTCGCGAGCTTAAACTCTTCAGATCTTCGGGGCTTTGTCTTAAGTGTTTTGAAGTTCTTTTTAGCAAAGGGGTCATTGTTAAAAAACTCGCTACGCTCCCTGAAGCCTAGCTTCTGAATCTTAGGTCCAGCCTTTTGTGCTGCTTTCCAGGCCTGCTCGTGAGTCTTGCTCTGCTTTTCAGCATAACTCATTTTATTGAGTTTCTTGTCTATCCTACGGATACGGCTATCTTCCGCTGCCCAGGCATTAAAAGATTGAGCAGAGGGCATAGGAGCGCCGTGAGAGGTCCCTGGAGAAGGCATCACTTTTACTCGGGTAACTCTTTTATGAAACTCAGGAGTCAAGTTACCCTTTTTGTCTAGGTAACCCCGATGAGAGGCCCAAGCATCAATATCAGAAGCAGGGATGAAAGTATCTTTAGGTCTTTTAGCCATTACGTTATCCTCTTAATCACAAGAACCGACCCCTTCTACCACGAGGACGAGTAAGCGCATTCCAACCCCTACGCCTCCCAGTCTTTAGGGCTACCGCAGCTGCACCCGCACGATAGCTACCCAGAACAGGTTTAACGCCCTGGGCCTTGTAGTTTTCTCTACGGACTTCCCTGCGTTCTTTCGTAACAAAAGCTTTAGTAGCTTTGACACGAGCCTTATACTCGTACTTATCCATCCGGAGGCTTTTAGGGAGGTCCCTCTGCTGCTGTTTAACATGCTTCCTGGCAGCAGACGAGGTAAGGGGTCCCCCTGCAGCTCTCATCATCTTAGCAGAGGCTTGAGCTTCTTTCTGCATTTGACGGAGAAAAACCTTAGTGTGAAGCTGCATCTGCCTTTCTTGGGCCAACCTCATCTTCTGAGCTTCTTTAGCAGCTTTAATGTTGGCTTTCTCTTCCTTTGTTTTACTACTACCCATCATAGTAATTTACTCCAAATTTTTAAAAAGGGCCCAGAGTTCTCACCCGTGGACCCTTTAGCAACCCAGAACCTTGGAAGGTTAAGCTTTGTAGGTCTTCTTCTTGCCCCTACTCTTATCAGCAGAAGCCTTCTGAGCTGCTGCCAATGCACGCTTACGAGCAGGAGTCATCTCATAACGTTTAGCCTTAACAGTAGCACCAGTGAGAGCCATACTACCCAGCTTATTAGTAAGCCTGCTACCAGTCTTGCCAGTTTTAGCACCATACTTAGCCGCTTTAGAAGCCAGACCAGAAGCTGCAGCCCCTGCTTTAAGCTCTATACGACGAATGGTACCCTTCTGAGCAGAGGTACTAGCTTTAGACTTAGCTCGCTGCCAAGCACTCATTACACCCTTCTTAGCAGATTTAGCGGTCTTACTTACATCATAAGCAGTACCCCTAGCAGCAGCAGTTACCCGACGCTTAGCATTTTTAGCAGACATCCCAGCCTTTTCCAAGGTGGTACGGTTGTTGCGAGCAGAGTTGAGAGGAGCTTTACCCTGGGAGTAAGACTTAGGCTTAGGCTTCTTAGGAACTGCTCCCTGAGCTGTCTTACGAGGATCAGCGACCTTATTACCAGCAGACCTCAGAGGGCCCCCTGAAAAGCGCTTCTTATCAGCCGCAGCAGCTGCCCTGGACTTCCTTACACCCTCTACCTTAGACTGAACATTCTTCTTAGCAGAGTTAGCAGCGTTAACTACTGATTTACGAGCCTTCTCTGCCTTGCCCTGAGCGTCCCTCTTAGCATTGTCAAGAGCTTCAGAGGCCTTCCTTCGATACCCCTCAACCTTTCCAGGCTTATTACGCATCGTAATACCCCTTTCATTGGGCCGGGGAGCCTTGGAATTCCTGGTACGGGAGGTGGTGGAAGAGGTGCCCTTGATAGCTTTAACTGCTTTAGAAGCACCTACGAGAACGGTAGCAGCAGCTCTTGTAGCTGCGCTATTCTTATTCTTGTTTTGCTTCTTTTGTGCCTTTCGTCTCTCTTCGGCGGTTTTACGAGTAGCCATGTCTATATCCTTTTCATCGTATAAGCAGTAAAGGGGAATTCCTTCTCCAGGTTGTAGAACTCCCTACGAGTTCTTAAGGCGTTAAACGTTAAACACCGCTTAACCTGGGTATCTGCTTAAGTCTAAAGTGACCCCTTATAGCAGTCACTTGTAGTGATATTAACCTCTTTAGTAGGACCTGACAAGTCTCTCCTTTAAAAGTTTATGATGTCTATCGAGGTCATACCGAAGGTGTAGGAAGGAAGCGATAGAGTCTAACCTTTCGTCGAGTAGATCGAAGTATACCTTAAGGCCCGGTAGGGATTCGATGATGTCATAACGAGTTTGAAACCAGCTGAGTGGGGGTATGGGTCCGATAGGTAATTCTCCATTCTCTTTAGCCCTTTTAAAAGATTTAAAAGAGTCTGAAGGGTCTCTTAAAACAGAGACGATAAGGGACTCATCGGTCAGATCGATAAATTTATCGATAAAGGAGTGATCGATAATTATGTGGTCTTTAGGGACTGAAAGTCTATCCTTGGGCTCATGGATTGAGTCGATAAAGAATTGACTTAGCCAAAAGGTTCTACTCCGGGGTAACCCGGTTATCACTCGGTACTTCTTACCGCTACCAGGCCGACTGTTGATGTCTGAATAATTCATTTCATTTAATTATAACAAAAGTTAATTTCAGAGGTCTAATCGCATTTTAAAGCTCTTTAAAATTCTTTAAAGACCTTATAAAGGTCTTATGATATAAACAAGAACTCTTTAGAGTCTTATAAAACTGAATAATAAAAAATTAATATAAGAGTAAAAGAGAGTTTTGTTCAGGTTCATAAAAGTCTTATAAAACATTAAGATATAACAAAGACTCAGAAAACTTTTTAAATAGAACAGCTTTCAATAGTGCTGTTCAGAGCTTTCAATAGTGCTGTTCAGAGGTTTAATAGTGCTGTTCAAATTTTTATAGGGCCTGGAAGAGCTTATATAGACTCTCTATAAATCTTAGGAGATCTTAGGAAGTCTTAGGAGATTGCATCATTTTCTTGCTAAGTTTGGAAGGTTTAAGCGTTTTGCAAAAGTTATGGGGTGGCTTAAAGAGGCAAAATGACTATTCAAAAGGGGTATATACCCCCCACCCTGGAAGAGACATTTGCAAGACCCTGGGGAGGGCCTGTACAAACACTCATAAATAACTATTAGATGACTATTACTATTGATGAAAAGAGAGAGTGAAAAACGTTTGGAATTCCTTTTTAAATCTTTAACTTACTGATAAGTCTTAAAGTAACTTTTCAGTTAGAAGACTATTCAATAGTGCTGTTCAACAGGCCAATAGTGCTGTTCAATCATGGGGAAGCCTTCAATAGTGCTGTTCAATTGTGGGGAAGCCTTTAATAGTGCTGTTGAGTGCTTGGTCGGGGATAAATACATTCATAACTTCGCAGCCCCCAAAATCTCAAAATAGGCCTTATAAAACTCTATCTAAATCTGCCTAATTCTGCCTAATTCTATGGAGTATTTATGGAGAGATGTATCAGACATTCATGGAGAGCCTTATGCAGTATTTCCATGCCTGGCAAGGCCTCCTGAGGCTTTGTCTCATGGTCTGACCCAGTCTAAATCGTTATTTTTAGTATTTCTTAGCACATGGAGGTCTAATTAGGATTTGCTAGATTCTAACTAGACCTTTTAGAGAGTTTTTATAGATAAATTAGTTATTAAAAAAGAATTTTTAGTAACCTTTTCTTAGATATTTTAGTTATTGCTAGACCTTTTTTATTAATTTTTGGTTATTTACTAATTCTTCCACTCTTTTGTAATGAGCTATCCTCTGCTCTACAGTCTTATGAAGGTCACAATAGTCATCTTTAGCTGTTATAAGTACTCCAGCTCCACAGATGAGGCAATAGCTCTTAACTAGGTTATGTGTAGTCATTAGGGCTCCTTTTAAGGGTTAAAATCGTCTAAGGGTCAAGGTCGTCTAAAGTCCAAATAAACTTTGGTCCATTCTGAATGTAAGCTCCTAAGACGTTAAAATCAAAAAATTCAATCGCTTCCTCTGAGGTCATTCCATCCCTGGTCATTAGCGTCTCTACACAGCGCTCTATTGAGTATACTACAGTTACGGTTGAGTTATCATCATCTTTGGTAAGACCGACAATAGCATCATCAAATCCATCAGCCACTATGCCAGTGTATTGCATAGACTCTAAGTAGAAATCTAATACTTCTCTAGGCGATCTGGGTCGTTTAGGGTTCATTTTGGTCCTCCTTGAAAATAAAAAAGCCCTCCGAAGAGGGCCTTAAAAGTCGTCTAACTAATTACTATTGAGGACGACGATAAGTCTCAGTAGTAGTGGTATGTCCTACCATCCTTCCGTAGTTCTTGTTAGGATCGGCAAAGGTCCTGTTCCAGGCGATGAAGCCCAATACAGGGATACCATACTTAGCAACCTTGTAGCTCTCTCCTGTAGGATCTGTGTGATCGTAAATCCTCTGCTCATTGGAGTTATCTGTCACGAATGACATAACAGCCCAACCATAGTCACTATCAAGTCCTGGTTCAATAGTAGTAATGTTGATAGAGTCTAGAGAGTTCACAGCAGGTGCAACACCATTTTTCCAAAGAACTATATTAGCTTCGTAAGGAAACAGTATCTGATTAGGAAGCTCCTGGGCAGGAGAGATTACCAGTTTACTATCGTCTACTGGTGTTGCTTCTTCCCTATCGTATACAGAGAGCAAAACATCTACTGGAAGGTCTGAGTAGTTCTCAGGCTCTTCATTAGTGCTGTCATCCTTCTTCAAGAAGTCACTAGGACGCATCAAGTACTGACCTGGGAAGTTAATGACCCAAGCGGTTGATACACCATTTTGAGTATTAAATGACCAATCATTAGCCAAAGTCTTTACAGAAAGAACCTTCCTAACTTTCTCATCAAAGAGACCTCTGGGAGCACCATTAGCGCCACCACCGTCTAGGTCAGGAAAGTCAAAGCCTGCAAAGTCTCCTGAACCAATCCCAAACTGCTGATTAGTCATCATAGGAGCCTTAGCAAAGTTCTTGATATGGGTAGCGTTATCTCCCATCTCAGTACCATCAGCCTCATTGCGGATAAAGAAAGATACCGTAAGAACGTTGCCAGTGTCTCCGTAATAGGAAGTTTGAGATACTCCCTCAGAGTCCTTGGCTACTGTCTTAGAGTTACTAAGAACATTCTTAGCATAGAAGTTCTCCTCTACCTCACTACAGCTCAGAGGTTGTCCATTCTCTCCGTGTAGAGCATTCTTAGAGATATACTGGTCTGAGTCAGCAGAGCCCATACCAATAACCTCTATATAGCCCTCTTGAGAGGCTTCTCGTCCCAAAGAAGGTACTTGGAAGCTCCTCACTCCCTTAGAATCAGGCTCTACTACAGGCACTGTACAAGAGTTGTCAGTAGTGGTAAGGGTAACGATTCCTTCCTTGTTATCGTCATTGATATTAGCTGCCCATACATCCCTGGGAGAGAGTACGAGGTTGATATCCATAACATCAGCAGAGTCTGTTCCCCGACGGAGGCGGAACTTGATTACTTGAGTCTCATCGCTATTGTTTCGGATATGTAGGCCTGTGGTCCAGGTATCCCGAGTAGTGTAGTAAGGCACTATCACCAGGTCTGACAGGTTAGAGGTAACCTCTGAAGAGTAATCGTAGCGTGTAGCTAGAGCATTTGAAGAGACTAGGGTAGCAAGTGCTAGGGTCCCTAGAGTGGTAAGGTTGAATTTAAACTTTTTAAGTTCCATTTTCTTTTCCTCTGGTGGTTGTGTTGCTTAAAGATTTGATAAGGTTTGGTCCTAACTTAAGCGGTCCGGGTCGTTAGGGAGGTACATTATAAAGCGTTTTCAGCATTATTACCCTCCTTGTATTTTTCAGTTCTTTCAGCTACCAGCGTCCAGAATGTAGTGCCTATAACAATGTGAGCAGCATAGAAGAATGCTGTTATCGTCCATCCCATATAAGCAAAGGATGCGAACACACATATATCAAAGACTATATCAAGCCATCCAGGTACTGACCGAGATTGCCCCTTTATTGCAGCAGCTTCTACAGCTACATTAGTAAGCAGAAAAGGGGTAAATCCAATTGTAAACCAGGTTACTGCTAATATTACATTAGAAACCCCTTCTACATAGTCTCCCTGGCCATTAATGATATAGGCTATCCCTAAAGCAAATGGGATATTCATTACAAACCACTTGTAAGAATTTTTACCAAACTTTTCTGATGACCCAGAACTTTTAAACGACTTATTAGTGCTCATCGAACATACCTCCATATATCGTCTGAAATGCCTATCTGACCATTTGTAAGCTTACGCCAAGGGCTCTTAGCAAACCTCTCACAGACAGTCTCTTGCTTTCTCTCGTAACGCCATCCACTGTTATCAGAAGACCTGGATTGAACTAAAGAACCTGCCTCTACCAGCATCCTTAAGGCATTACGTACAGTGTCCCCATCTAAGCGGCCCTGACGATTTATAGCTAAAGATGTGAGGGCCCTAGTGACATCGCTAGACGTAAAAGAGGTTCCTGATTTAAACATCTTAAACTCTTCTAAGACAAATGTAGCTACCTCGTGCTTCTTTCCTACCCCTTCTACACCCATTATTCTTCCCTCCTGCGAGTAAAATCTCCAAAGTCATGGTCAGGGAACAGCTCTTGAAACTCTGTTACCCATTGTTCCATGTAGTCTACCGCTGCATATCCAAAGTCTAAAGCGTCATCTGGGTCAAACTCTGAGATACGTTGAGAAATGTCTTCGGCAATACAGATAGCATCCTTTTCTTTTAATTCTAACTGACTAACCTTAGCCTGAAGCTCAAATATCTTAGTAAAGTACCAGGGCTCTAAGCACTTTACACAGTATTTCTCACCATCATACCAAGAAGGTGCTTCATACTTATGTTCACAACTACCTGCTTCTATAATCTTTTTCATTAAGGTCTAGCTCCTAATACGTGATAAGCAAACCACAAACAGAATGAGAGAGCATAAGTAGTAAGCAACCAGAACGTCCACATCCCATTGACAATAGGTATAAACGCTAATCCGAATGCTGTTAACCAGGCTTCCTTATTCAGTGGTGATTTATTGAATAAAAGAGGTGTTAGTATTAAACGGTCATTCAACACTATTACCGCGGATACAAAGTAAAGAGTGATTAGTATATCAGTCAATGAATATCCTCCGCGTCTGTCCACTTTGGGTCTATCCATCCCTCATAACAGAATACTCCTTCACAAGGTAAGTTATCATCCAGGTAAGACCTGAATAAAGACCTTGATTTAGGGAACCAGGCTGTCTTACCATCTTCCTTGACAATAAGATAAGCCTTATCTGTTTCATACTTTAGTAGGACGTTTTCAATTACAACGTCTTCTTCTTCATTGCCATACTCAAGCTCGTATGCAAAAGCCTGTTCAATGATTTGATCAGCCTCATCGCCCATCTCTTACCTCCTTGTTTATTTATATCTCAACAGCTCTAACGCCATATCGTGCAGTTCTCTCTGACCCAGCTCATAAGCTCTGACTTTAAGGTTATCCACGCCTCTGCGTAGCGCCTTTAGCTCAGTTATTAGCTTAGCCTCTCGATTTGCACTCATATCTAACAACCTGGTTTGTTCTTTGTTCTCAACCTCCAGCTTCATCCCGCGCTCCACAGCTTTCTGGCATGTCTCCCACGCATGGGATTTCTCGGCTTCCAGCTCTCTGATTTGGCATTTCAAGCAGTCTTGGTCAAATATACCGTGACCGTGCCATTTTGATTCGTCACTCATCCTGGTCCACCCCCTCTTCCATAACTCAAATCGTTTTCTACATTTCCCTCCTTCAGTAGTGCCACCAGTGCCTCCATCTCCTTGCTCGGATATTCGTAGTAAACGAGGGATGGCCCAGCTATACGAGTGCGATGTCGCAGAAGGACTCTGAAAGCCGCCTCTCGCAGTGCCTCGTTCTCGGCCTTGGTCTGAGTGGACTCCTCT
>ENA-UOYL01000496-UOYL01000496.1-marine-metagenome-genome-assembly--contig:-NODE-496-length-14174-cov-2.102291_pt1 | contig 14174 bp, 20 predicted proteins | sample MGYA00238173_ERZ767189 | MGnify/ENA primary metagenome ERZ767189 (study PRJEB28943, sample SAMN06267163) | marine metagenome | isolation source: Columbia River Estuary | place: USA:Columbia River Estuary... | reverse complement strand
CGCCGGTTGCGCAGGCCGCCGTGTCCGTCACCATCATCGGCCCCGGCGGCTCCTCGCCCGGTTGATGATGATCGATCACGAGTGGCGGAATGACCAGCGCCCGCACGCCATCCGCCAGATTCCCCAGCCGGCGCACGTCACTGATGTCGAGCACGACGAGGCGATCGACGTCCTTCAGCGCAGCGGCCCCGCGTGCGCTTTCGTCGCGGACGCCGTCCGTCAGGAGCTTCGCCAGGAAGAGCGGCTTGAACGCGAGACGATACGCCAGCCCGGCGGCGCGCCCGTCGCGCCGCCGCCGAGCTTCGAGGACGAGGTGCCGCCGACCGAGCCCGAGGACGCGTTCGCGGGGCTGGGCCTCGCCGAGCCCGAGCCGCCGGCCTCGCGTGCTGCTTCGGCGACGGTCAGGCTGGCGCCGTTGACGGCAATGTAGCCTTTGGCAAAGACATAGCGCATCCAGGGCGCGGGCACGGCCAGGCGCAGCACATGGTTGTTCTCGGGTCGGCGCACCTCGGTCAGCGCAGCGGTGAAGTCGACCGCCCCGAAGATCCACATTTGGGGCGGCGGCGCCCAGCTCTCGACGACGACTCCCGCCAAGGCGTCGGCCACGGGGGGAAACTAACGTCCTATGTTAAGTCGATTCTTCATTGACCGGCCGATTTTCGCCAACGTCATCGCGATCGTCACGATGATCATGGGCGGCGCGCTCGGCAACGTGTCCGACAAGGACATCTCGCTGCTGGAGAACGCGATCGGCCATGGCATCGAACCCCTGCCCGACGGCGGCACGGTCGCTATAGAAACGTCGCTAACTGACGACCGATATTTTGCTACTCGAGCCGTTGTGCTTGACGATCGCCGCACCGTCGTGACCGTTGAGTTTGTGTGCGACACATACGACGAGATGTTGCAACACGTTGAGCGCCTAGCCAAAAACACGGCAATCAAATTTGCAATCAGTCCGTCAATAGATATTCATTGGCCGTTAGCGCTAGAGCGTCGCCGTGCAATTGTCGGCTATGGCGAAATACTTAAATTTACGCCGCGCATCAAGTCAATGATCCACGAAAAATTGTTGTGGCATACAGGCGAAAATATGCTTGCCGAACACGTACAACGCGCCGTCGCAGTACGCAGTCAAAACAGCATTGCGTTATCTAGCCAACGATCACCCGGCCCGATCGAGTTAGCGCGCTGTCTAGTTTGGTGCGCCGCACTTGCCAGCCGACCTACAGCAACAGGTAAACCTATGATCGTTGTAGCTAGTGGCTAGTATGCAAAACGGGTGGCCGTCGTTTACCTATGCTTTCTCGGTTACGTTTGCGGCGGCCACCTATCAACACGGGCAACCGATACGCGTGGCATACTTAGCCAATGGCAATCTTTAGCAGGTCAATAAACAAAGCAGCGATATCGCCTGAGCCAACAAAAGCGGCAGCGGCTGGTAGTTATTACAGCAACAGCGTCAACAACGGTGGCGCAAACATGGTCGGTCAGTACTACTCGTACATAGAAGGCGACGCACGCAACCGTGCAATGAGCGTGCCAACTGTTAGTCGAGCGCGAGATTTAATGGCGTCAGTAATCGGCTGTATGTCGCTCAAGCAATATTCGTTGGTCTGGAACGGCGACGAAATGGAAAAATTGCCACAAGCACCGCGCACTTGGTTAAACAAAATTGACCCTACGTTGCCAAACAATTTTATTTTGTCGTGGACATTTGACGATCTATTTTTTTACGGTCGCGCGTTTTGGTACATTACGTCACGCACAGCCGACGGATACCCAGCGTCCTACACGCGTTTGCCTTCCGCGATGGTGCAGACACTCGATCAGTCCGGTCCGGTCTGGTTTGCGCCGTCAAAACAAATTATTTTTCAAGGCGGCAACCTAGACCCAAACGACGTTGTGCAATTCTTGTCGCCAATTCAAGGCATCGTTTATCAGTCAACGCAATCTGTATCTACAGCGTTACAACTTGAAGCAGCACGTCACAGAAACTCTACGTCAGCAATACCGGCAGGCATCTTGCGTCAAACTGGCGGCGAGCCTTTGAGCGCTCAAGAGTTAGCCGATCTTGCGGCCGCATTTAACGTTGCGCGCGCAACTAATCAAACTGCAGCGCTAAACGAATTTGTGACCTACACAGAAACGCAAACTAGTCCTGACAAAATGTTGTTGATTGACAGCGCAGAATTTCAAGCAATGGAAATGGCTCGACTATGCAACATTCCGCCGTACCTTGCAGGCGTGTCGGTCGGCAGTTACTCGTACCAGTCGAGTGCTGAGGCGCGCATGGACTTGTGGACATTTGGCGTACGTGCTTACGCAGATTGCATTGCTGGCACATTGAGCGGTAACAACGTGCTACCTAACGGCACATATGTTGAGTTTGACGTTGAACAATATTTGTCCGGCGAATACTCAATGAGTGACTACCGTGAGGACAATTCCGAAACACCAATACCAAATGGAGTACTATAAATTTTATGATCCGATTAACCCCTTCACAGATCACGGTTGATGCAGCGGCGGCAGAGGGCTTGCCGTCGCGCTCAATCTCAGGCGTAGCAGTCACATACGACGAAACAGCGACAGTTAATGACGGCACTAAGGTACGATTTTTGCAAGGGTCGTTGCCAGTCACGGGGCGCGACCCGAAACTATTTATGCAACACGACAGCAATCAGATCGTTGGCAAAGTAGTTGAGCGCGTGGACACGCCACAAGGCATGATGTTTACGGCCAAGATCAGCGCCACTCGACTAGGCGATGAAGCTTTGACGCTTGCCAATGACGGCGTTATTGACGCAGTATCGGTAGGCGTAACCCCAACAAAGTTCAGTTATGACGAGGAAGGCGTGATGATCGTTGAGGCGGCTAACTGGCAAGAATTGTCGCTGGTCAGCGAGGGCGCGTTTAGCGGTGCAGTCATTACCGAGGTTGCGGCCAGCAAGCCTGACGAGGTAGCCGAGGGTATCCCCGAAACAGAATTAACTAATGCTATACAATCAGAACAAGACGATCAAAAGGACAAAGACATGACCGACAAAATTGAAACCCCAGTAGCAGAAGCAGCCGCAAGCACAGTTGAAAAATTGTGGGCGCAACCTGCACGCGAATTTAAGATGCCAACAGCAGCCGAATATTTGGTTGCGATGAACGCAGGTGGCGACACTTTTGCAAACGTCAACGCGGCATACAAAGCAGCAGTTAGAAAACAACAGTCAGCGTTGCAAGCAGCAGCAGGCGACATTTTGACAACTGATACACCGGGTCTTTTGCCAGTTCCAGTTCTTGGGCCATTGTTTCAAGACTTGAACTTTGTGCGACCAGTTGTCAGCGCATTTGGTGCGCGTGCAATGCCAAACACACCGTCAAAAACTTTTGTGCGACCAACGATTACTACGCACACGTCAACAGCAACACAAACTGAAGGTTCGGCAGTTAGCGCAACCACAATGGTTATCGCATCAAACACAGTTACTAAAACAACTGTTGCTGGTCAAGTAACAATCACTCGACAGGACATGGACTTTACAGACCCAGCATCAATGCAATTAATCTTGAACGATCTTGCAGGCGAATATCTCATCAAAACTGATGACGTTGCAGCCGACGCACTCGTTGCAGGTAAGACTGCATCAGGCTCGACATGGACAGTTACAGCCGACAACCCATCGTCGTTAATCAGCGCGCTGTATGACGCAGCACGCGAGATCGCTGAGGACTCAAACTACTTCCCAACACATTTGTGCGTGTCGCCTGACGTGTGGGAAAAACTTGGTTCACAGTTAGACGGTTCAAAGCGACCAATACTTGGTTACGTAACTGACGGCATCATGGGTCAGAACTCAATCGGCAAAGTCGGCGGCATGGGCTACAACAACATGAACGTAATGGGCTTGCAACTGGTAGTTGACAACAACTTCGCAAGCGGCACAATGCTTGTTGTTTACGCACCGGGCTTTGAGATCTACGAAGCACAACAAGGCATCTTGTCTGTTGATGTTCCGTCAACTCTCAGTCGCACATTTAGTTACTACGGTTACTTCTCAACATTTGTTGCCAAGTCATCGTTTATTCAGGGCATCGTAATCGCCTAGTCGCATGGCGGCTACACCGCTATGGCGACCTATCTAACAGCGTCAAAACAGTTACTAAATAACTACGCCTGCATATCTACGCTCGAGCCAACCGACATACAGGTTGGCGACAGCATCGTTGTCGCAAGCATTGCCGCACCGTTTAACGGCACGTTCACCGTGTTGTCATGCCCACAATACGAATACACAGGCATTGACAGCACTACAGGCGAATGGCTGTTTAACGAGAACGTACCGCGCGCTAATCAAGTGCTGTACGCCTGCACAGGTTCGGCAGTCGAGTACAGCGCTTTCTACACAGGCACAGTCTCGTTTACACCTACTTGCACTTGGGTCACGGTTGCAAACCTTGTTACCTATCTTGGCGTGTCAATCACAAACCCGTCAGACGATTACACGCTGGCTACGCAGGCCGTAAGCGCTGGCAACCAGTTTTGCAGTCGCCGTCGCGCCGAAGCAGGGTACAACGACAGTCTTAGCACTTCGCCTAGCGGTGACGTAACGCTTGGAACGATTATGTATTGCGCAGCGTTGTGGCGTAGTCGAGGCAGTCTAGAAAACGTGTTTGCGTCGTTTGACAACATGGGTACAGCACCGCAACAGTCAATGACACCAATCGTTAAACAGTTGTTAGGTATTGACCGACCTGCGGTTGCCTGATGCCCGCACCATACACCGATCTATTTAACGAGACGCTAGACGATCTTGCTACGACGCTGACCGCGATCACGTCGTTGCGTGTTGTAACCGACCCGACCAAACTTGTGCCAAATTGTGTGTTTATTCAAGCGCCAAGTTTTACGACGATCGCTGGCAACGGCAACATTGTTCGCATGGACTACCCGATCAAAATTGTTGGCAGCGGCCCAGCAGGGCTACCCGTGTTGCGTGAGATTTTGCAGATCACCGCGCTAGTGCTTGGCTCAAGCGTTATTGCAATGTCGGGCAGACCCGGCACACTCGACATAGGCGGGCAAGAGTATCCGTGTTATGACGTGGCAGTTGGCTTGCAAGCGCAGTCGTCGTGAGCATACACACGCGTATCGTTGCGGTATGGTAAAACTATAACTAACACATTAAGGAGTAATCACAATGCCTACGTCCACCTACCTCAGTAATCCGGTCGTTCTCATAGGCGCGTCAAGCGCAGCGACAACAGACATCACCGATCAAGTATCGGCAGTCACCGTTAACTACGTTGTTGAGGCACTTGAGGACACCGCGTTCGGCTCGACTGCACGCACAAACACCGCTGGCCTGCAATCAAACAGCGCAACGTTAACTCTCTATGCGTCATACGCGTCAAGTGAGTCATACGCGTTGCTCTCAGTACTCGTCGGCACAAAGTGTTACATCAAAGTGACCCCAGCGTCAGGTTCAAACACCGCAACTAATCCGGGCTTTGAATTAACAAACACTTACTTAAGCGCGTTGCCAGTAATGAACGCAAACTTAGGTGAATTGGCTACCTACGACATTGAACTTATGGGTGGCGCATACACAGTTGACGTAACGTGATCTAACGCGCCATAACTGGCCGAGAACAGGACAAGGCAATGAGACTAAAATTAAAAGTTGATTTACAAGACGGCGTACAGCCAGTCGAGTTAACAACAAATATGTTTGTTATCTGCGAATGGGAAAAAACCGAGGGTCGCAAAATTAGTGACGGCAAAGGTATCGGCTACACCGATCTAGTTTGCTGGGCATACAACTTGCTGAAACTTAGCGGCCAAAAAATGCCTGCAACATATCGTGATTGGGTTAAAGAAAACCCAAACATGACTATTGAGGCAATAGACGAGACAGACCCAAACCTTACGGCGTAGGCAGTTACCGACGGCAACTAGCAGAACTGTTAGTCGCAACAGGGTATTGGCCTACGACAATCGAGTTTGACACGCGCGACCTGATAACGGTGATTACGCTATTGAATAAGCAAAAGAGGTAGCGCAATGCCAGCATCAACAACTATTGAGATCGTCGGGGTCAAACAGACGATTAACTCTTTGCGTAAAATTGACCCGCAATTACAAAAAGATTTTAAGGCAGACGCAACCGCAATCGCACAGCCAGCAATACAGGCAGGCAAAGCCGTGTACAAAGAATTACCGCTATCAGGTATGCGCTACAACTGGGTGCAACGTGATCGCAAACTATTCCCGTTTACAACAGCCAAAGCAATCAACGGCGTGCGTATGCGTTTTGACACTCGACGCAACGCGGTCGGCGTAATTCTTATTGAGCAAAAAGACCCAGCGGCAGCAATCTTTGAAACGGCTGGTCGCGCTAATTCAAACAGGTTAGGTAACGCGTTAGGTTTTGTTAGCGCTGGTCGCACTCGACTGATCGGCCCGGCTGTGTATAAAGCGCGTCGCGGTATTGAGGCTGAGATGACAAAGATGATTGCTAAAACTATGCGCGTTGTGCAAAGCGAGATTTAATTATGGCACTATCTATACCTATTGTCAGCGAGTTTGACGGCAAGGGCATTGACAAAGCAATTAAAGAATTTAAGCAACTAGAAACCGTTGGCGAGAAAGCACAGTTTGCAATTAAGAAAGCGGCCGTGCCAGCAGCGGCGGCGTTGACGGCGGTTGCCGGTGCGCTTGGGTTGGCGGCTAAAGCGGCAGCCGAGGACGAACAGCAACAAGCGATTTTGGCTAACACGATGCAAAACGTTGTTGGCGCTACTGACGCAACTGTTGCGGCAACTGAGGACATGATCAGCGCTATGTCGAGGGCGACTGGTACGGCTGATAGCGAGTTACGACCAGCGTTTGCAGCGTTGCTTACTGGCACTAAAAATGTTGGCGAGGCTACCGACGCGTTATCCCTTGCCCAAGATATAGCCATATCTACGGGGTCTGATTTAGGTTCAGTTTCTGACGCTCTTGCAAAAGCGTACGGCGGCAATATGAAAGGTTTGCAGGCGTTGTCGCCTGAGATGAAGGGCATGATTAAAGACGGTGCGTCACTCGACACGGTAATGATGGCGTTAAATGACAATTTTGGTGGCGCGGCCGCAAAGTCTGCGAACACCGCTGCAGGTCAATTTAAGATATTAAAAAATAGTTTGGCTGAAACACAAGAAAGCATTGGTGCAGGTTTGTTGCCCGTGTTGCAAAAAGTGTTGCCGTATTTGCAGGCAATGGCTGATTGGGCGCAAAAAAACCCTAAAGCATTTTTAATTGTTGCCGGCACGATTAGCGCTATTGCGACAGCAATTATGGCAGTTAATTTTGCAATGAACGCTAACCCATTTACTCTCATTGCAACTGGTCTTGCTTTGTTAGTTACTGGTCTAATAGTTGCGTACACAAAATTTGAAGGTTTTAGAAACGTTGTTAATTACGTTGTGCAGTCAACTATTGACGCTTTTGAACTTATGGCTAACGCATTTATTGGTGCAATAAACATAATAATTACTGGCATGAATTTAATAAACCCATTTGCAGATATACCAAAATTGTCAACTATTTCGTTAGGTAATATCGGCAACAAAAATGCAACTAGCGGTGGCGCAGCTCGAGAGGGTGGCACGGGCAGTATCACACCTAGTTTGCCAAGTATGCCTAGTTTGCCCCCAACGCTTATTGGTGGCGGTGGCGGCGGTGGCGGCGGTGCAAGCGGCGGTACAGGTGGCGGCGGTGGGGGTATAGGTGGCGGTGGCGATCTAGTGACCATACAAGGCGCTTTAACAACGTTTGGCAACGCTGAACGCATTGCAGCGCGCGGTAGCGGTGACGTAACGATCAACGTGACTGGCGGTATGTCGACTAGCGCCGAGATCGGGCAAAGCGTGTTAAACAGTTTGTTGGCCTACCAGCGCACTAACGGCCCACTTGACTTACAGATTGCGTCGTAATGGCAGGTACAGCCGTTGTCGCTAGTGGCAACTATGACTTAGAGATTGACACAGGGTTTATTCAAGACGCATTTTTGCTTGACGACACAACTGCAGGTTTGCTCAATAACACTCAATATGTGCTTGACGGTACGACAGATTATGCAAGTGTGCTTGACGGCGTAAACAGCATCAGCGTGCGACGTGGCCGACGCGATCAGGGCGACCAATTTAGTGCTGGCACTATGTCGTTTACGATGCTTGACACGGCAGGTATTTTTAACCCGTTTGATACGCAGTCGCCGTACTACGACACACCGCAAGCGCAACCGGGTCTTGCACCTATGCGTCGAGTGCGCTTATCTCGTTACAGTTCGCTGAACGTCAAAGAATATTTGTTTGTCGGCGTAATCGTTAATTATGACTACAACTTTGCGTTGGGCGGTCTTGACACCGTGACCGTGTTTTGTGCAGACGATTTTTATTTGTTGGCACAAACATATTTAGACGAATTTAATGTCAGCGAACAGTTGTCCAGCGCTCGAGTCACAGCGGTTTTAGATCGGCCTGAGGTTGCGTTTCCAGCGTTAACGCGTGACATTGCTACAGGCACACAGACACTTGGCGGTGCAGCGGCGTTCACGGTCGCGCAAGGCACAAACGTGTTGGGCTATTTGTCTGACGTAAACGAGGCTGAGCAAGGTCGCCTATTTATGTCGCGTGACGGCGATCTAGTTTTTGACGCTCGACTAGGCACAACGCTAACCCCAGCGATAGCAGACTTTCATGATGACGGCACAAACATTCCGTACAACGGTGTAGGCATAACTTTTGAAGCCGATCAGGTAACTAACCGTGCAGTCGTACAAATACTTGGCAGTAACAACCCGCAGGTCGCTGACGACGCTGGCAGTCAAACAAAATATTTTGTGCAGACTTACAGCATTACTAACAGCCTTTTGCATAACGACAGCGCCGCGCTTGACTTAGCAGTTTATTTGCTTGACCCTGAACCTGAGGCACGGTACACGTCTTTGGCTACGTCGTTTGCTTTGTTGACTAGCGCGCAACGTGACACAGTTGCCGTGATTGACGTGGGCGACACAATTACCATTGAAAAAACATTTACGTCAGGCGTGTCCACTACCGAGTTGGCACAAGAACTGGCAGTCGAGGGCATTGAGCATACGATTAACGTCAATACCGGGCATAGCGTCACTTATTACACGTCGCCAACCGTCATTGTTTACGAGTTAATACTTGACGATTTAACGTTTGGTATCATCAACGCAGACAACGCTCTAGGGTAAAGTAGGCAAATATGACAACACCGTTTCCGTTTGTTGCTGGTCAGGTTTTAACGGCCGCGCAACTTAACGACATACAAAATTTACCGATATCAGATAAAACTGCGTCGTACACGCTGGTTGTTGCCGACGTTTATAAGCGCACAATTATGAATAATGCGAGCGCTACAACGATCACAGTTAACAACTCGATTTTTACGGTTGGCGATGTTATTCAGGTCGCTAACAAAGGTGCAGGTGCTTGCACGATTACTGCGGGTGCGGGCGTAACTATTAACACAAGCGGTTCTTTAGCATTGGCGCAATATGGAGGCGGCTACTTACTTGCATTGTCGGCGTCAACTTTTACTTTTTTTAACTTAGGGGGCGGCAGCGTTTACGGTACGGCTACAGGCGGCTCAAGTAGTTCAATTACTGTTGGCGGAATAAATTACACGTTGTTGACTTTTACTAGCACAGGTCTTTTGACTGTTACTAAAACAGGTTTGTTTGATTTTTGTGCGGTGGGTGGCGGTGGCGGGTCAATGTATATTGGGTCGACATATGCTGGTGGCGGCGGCGGTGCAGGTCAGGTCAGTATGGGTCAAATTTATTTAGACGCAGACCAAACAATAACTATTGGCGCAGGTGGGTCGGCGTTTAGTTTAGAACTTTTTACTCAAGGCGGCAACACGACAATTGGTGCAACATCACCGTTTAATCCCGCTGGTATCGGCAACATTTCAGGCACACAAAACTCAAATGGCGGTAGTGCATTTATTGGCGGTGGTTCAGGTGGCGGAAACGGTAAAACTATGGGTTCAATTACTGGTAGCACTTTGACAGGTTTCAAAGGCGGCAACTCGACTACAACTACAAATGGTGGTGGCGGTGGCGGCCAATCAGGTGCAGGTGGAAACGGTGCGACAACGGCAGGCGGAACGGGCGGAACGGGGTTTGATCGTTCGGCATTTATAAGTGGGGCGGCAAGCCTAATTGCCGTAGGCGGCGGTGGTGGTGGCAGCGTAACGGCTGGCGCGGCGGCAACAGGCGGTGTGGCTGGTTCAACAACTGGCACAGGCAACAACGGTGCAGCGAATACAGGTTGTGGCGGCGGCGCAGTAAACGGTGCGTATTCTTCAGGTGGCAACGGTGGTTCGGGTATTTGCTATATCAGGTTTAAGGTTTAGTTATGGCACATTTTGCAAAAGTCATTAACAACACAGTTGAGGAAGTTATTGTCATTGCTAACGATGATTGCGGCGGCGGCAATTTCCCTGAAAGCGAACTAAAAGGCCAAGCGTTTATTGCGTCATTAGGTTTATCGGGCGATTGGTTGCAATGCAGTTACCACGCAAATTTTAGAGGTTATTGGCCTAACGCAGGGTTTACTTTTGACGCTGACGCAGGCGAGTACGGCGAATTTGTGCCGATGCCATTTACGCCATTAATTGAACCGTAATGCAATGCGATACGGGCTATTTGCGCTAATACTTATGCTTAGCGCTTGCGAAACAACACGCGACAACACACTCACCGTCAAATCACGCGTCAAAAACATGACGCTAGATAACTGCAACGTGCCTGACCGATGCGGCATAACACCATGACTCGACACAGATACACAGCCGACGAACTACACGCACGCATGATCGTCACCGTAGGCGTATTGCTCGCAATAGTTTTTAGCACCATAGTTTTAGGCATGACCTACGGCCTGTTGTTTGTGTCGCAACCTGAAAAACAAGCACCAAACGACGCAGCGTTTATTGACCTAATGTCAACAATTGTTGTGTTTTTGACTGGCACATTGTCGGGCATTGTTGCGTCTAACGGCATAAAAAAACCGACTAAATAACAATGGCTAATCGCGCTTACATAGTTACGCAACAGCCAGTCGTAAAGTCTGCGTTGGCTGGCACAGCGGAATGGGCGCGACTTGCGTGCAAACACAGCGACGGCAGTTTGTGGAATAACGGCACATGGGTAGTACGCGACGTACGCAACCGACCCGGCACGATCAGCAACCATGCTCGAGGGCTGGCAATGGACTTGTCGTACCGTTGGCTAAACCAAAAGAAACTTGGCAAGGCAGACGGCCGCAAAGCGTCACTAGCGTTTATTGTCAAGTGTTTAGAAAACGCAGACCATTTAGGCATACAACTTGTAATTGACTACGCGATGCAACGGTCATGGAAATGCGACCGGGGCACATGGCAACCGCTACCTAGTGTCGAGCAGGGCGACTGGTATCACATAGAGATTGACCCGCACGTTGCTAACGACCCGATCATCGCAAAACAGCGCTGGCAAGCCGTTTTTGGGGTATCACCGACAGAGGCAACAAAACCTGTTTAGGCTGGTGGCCTACCGAGAAAGTAGGTCATCATGACACTCATCAGCAAACTTGCAATATCGCTATTTATTAGCGTCACGTCAATATTTATTTTGACACCGCCGCCTGCACCCACAGCCGACGATCTAGCAGTTAGACAACCCGAGGTATTTGAGGGCTACGGCCGACCAGTTGACATACCTAGCACTACTAGCACCGTGCCTGTAACTACGCCTATAACGCAACCTGACGCGTGTCAGACCGTGTTTGACATGGCTCGACACGTCGGCTGGGCTGAACAAGACCTAACACAACTGGTCGCAATCGCCTACCGCGAAAGCCGGTGCAACCCTGACGCGTTTAACCCAAGCGACCCAAACGGCGGCAGCGCAGGCGTTATGCAGATTAACTATTTTTGGTGCAAACCTTCGTCGTACCACACAAACGGCTATTTGCAGGCATACGGCCTATTACGCACGTGCGACGATCTGTTTGACTTAGAGGACAATTTGCGTAGCGCGTTAGCAATCTTTAGATACTCAAATGGCTGGCGTGCATGGTCACTTTAAAACACCTGTTTTTGGCAACCGTCTTGACGGCGTACACCTACCTGATAATGTCAGTCACCAACAAACGAAAGGCAAGAGATGACCGAGAACATCGACCCGAGAACTGACCCACAATTCCAAGCGCTTAAACACGTCATGGAACAGATCACACAAAACAAAGTGCCGATACGTCAGCCTTGGGAATTGGCAGCGCGTAGCACGCTTCGAGCAATCCAGCACGAGATTGACGACCGCAACGTTTTAGACGACGCGGAACTGATTGACGTATTAAATCAAACACGCATTGAGATTAAATATTTGTTGAGCATCATCACCGATCTTGACGAGCGCGTTAAAGAGCGTGACGCAGAGGTCAGCCGACTCGAGAGGTGGGCGCACCGTGCTAACTAAACACGAACGACATCGTATGCGTGTCGCAATGGTTGAGAGCCAAGCCAGCGCCAATGCTAAATGGACACCGCAACAACAATTGCAGGTAGATAACGCAATACGCAAAATGGCTCGAATGATGCCACGCTTTACGGCCGATCAAGTTTGGTACGAACTAGGCGTAACATTTCCCGTTACTAAAGGCATGACCGCTCGACTACTGGTAGCGCAACGTAACGGCGTTATTAAAAACACGGGCGAGATTACGTTTGCTGAACGTGGCGGCGAACACGATCATGCGCAACGCTTAACAATATGGCAATCGTTGTGAGTGGATTTAATCTTGACAACTACGTTGACGTACCTACACGTCTAGGCATGGCACTAAAAAAATATCCTGATCTACGCATACAAGAAACACACCGCGAGATCATAGAGATGCCTGACAAGTCATGCTTTATACGTTGCACCGTGACCGTGTGGCGCGATCAAGCCGACCCAATACCAGCGGTTGCGTCAGCGTGCGAGATCTATCCGGGTCGTACGCCGTACACGAAGATGAGCGAAAACGAAGTTGGGTTCACTAGCGCGCTGGGTCGAGCGCTTGGCTACATGGGTTTTGGTATAAACAAAAGCATTGCAAGCCGTAACGAGGTTGAGGCAGCGCAGTCAAGGCAACCGACAGGCCGTTTAGCGCCAGTTGTACCTATGCACGACGTTGAGATGCCATTCCCTGACGCACCGGTGCAGGAGTATGCAACGCCTAAGCAGTTGGGCATGATGCGTGCGTTGGCTAACGGGCAGAACATTGCTCAAGACAAACTTAAAGAGTATTGCAGCAACGTGCTTGGCCGTCAGATAAACACAACAGGCGATTTAACTAAACGTGACGTGAGTCGAGTGATTGACGCGCTAAAATTAGGTGAGCCACAATGAACGACGTTGAACTATTAACGCAGTTAATGCAGGCGTTAAGCATGGTGCTGGCGATGCCTGATTTCTTAGGCAAAGATGATGTTGAACAGCATTTGCGTTGGGCAGCCAAACAGTATGCCAATCGCATTTATCTGCAAAGTTTGATAGACAATTAAATAACGGGCACGGCCTACACCCTTTGCAAGGTGAAAGGTATAAAACACGGTGACGTGGGTAGATGACACGCGTGGTAACACGTGGTCAAGCAAATTGCGCTAAAGAGTTAGGGTGTCGAGTGAAGGCAGACGACGGGGGGCTTAGCGCATTAGGTCTCACACACAACATAGATTGACATACCACAAACAAACAACAGACATAAGGTTGACAACATGGTTAGCGTTCACAAACTGAGAGCAAGTCGCTTGCGACGCGCTAGCGCATTATGAGCAGAGCGCACGATCACGCCGACTACCAACGCAACCGACCAGTCGTACTACGCGAACAGCCAACCTGCACCGTTTGCAACCGGCAACCTTCGACACAAGTTGACCACATCATTCCAGTTGACGCAGGTGGTGGCCATGAGTTAGAAAACTTACGAGGCATATGCTTTAAATGCAACAACACACTCGGGCATCGCTACGTCACACAACGAAACGAAATGCGACAAACAATACGAGCAGAAGCAATGAGACAAAACGGAATACGCGAAACACACAAACCGTTTTTTACTGAGAAAAAATTATTCAC
>ENA-UOYL01000490-UOYL01000490.1-marine-metagenome-genome-assembly--contig:-NODE-490-length-14258-cov-5.206614_pt1 | contig 14258 bp, 15 predicted proteins | sample MGYA00238173_ERZ767189 | MGnify/ENA primary metagenome ERZ767189 (study PRJEB28943, sample SAMN06267163) | marine metagenome | isolation source: Columbia River Estuary | place: USA:Columbia River Estuary... | reverse complement strand
GGAGGTTTTGGTGGTTGGGGCGGAGGTTTTGGTGGTTGGGGAGGCGGATTCGGTGGCTGGGGAGGCGGATTCGGTGGCTGGGGCGGAGGTTTTGGTGGATGGGCTGGTGGATTTGGTGGCTGGGGCGGAGGACTTGGTGGATGGGGTTTTGACCCATTCTGGGGTGGTTTAGGAGGATGGGGCTATGACCCTTTCTGGGGTGGATTTGGTGGTTGGGGCGGTGGATTCGGTGGATGGGGCGGCTGGAACCCTTACTTTGCAGGATATTGGAATCCATACATGCCAATTTATTATGGTGGTGTTTTTGTAAATAATGGAGGAAGACCTTTTCAATCTCCAAGCGCTGTAAGATCAAGCCCTTCTTCTATTAATGCCTACAGAAACAACCGTGGTTATAATAATACGAATAACAGTGTCAACACTACTACGGGTAATACAAGATATACAAGTAACCCTACTTTAAATAGCAATTTTGGAAATTTAATGAAGCGTGTTGTTACGAATAATAGTAATACCAATTACGCAAATAGTTATGACCGTCCTGCTCGTTATTTTTCGAATAATAATAACTACAATGGCGGTAACCAAAATCAAACAAACAGCACCAATAATAGTAATAACAGAGCAAGTTTCCAAAGCAACGGCAATAGCAATGCAGGTGGAAGAAGTGGTGGATTTAACAGCAGTGGAAGTTCTTCAAGTAGCCCACGTGCTGCAAGAATTCCATAAGCCATAGCTAAGAACTAAAAATTTATTGGAAAGTTTTGAGGTAAATTTTAGTGGAAAGTTTTAGTAGAATGAATTTGTAGAAAGTTTTTAAAAATCAAAGTATCAATTATGAAGAAATTATTTTTTTTAATATTAATGGGATCTAGTTTAACCATGTATGCACAAGAACCTGAAGATGGGCTTCGCCTATCTTGGTTTGCACCCAATGGAACAGCTAGAAGCAATGCTTTAGGTGGAGCCATGGGTTCTTTAGGAGGCGATTTATCTTCTAATCATATTAATCCAGCCGGCCTTGGTTTTTATAAATCAAGTGAGCTTTTGTTAACTCCAAAATTCTTAGTGCAAACTAATAATTTTAATTACAGAGGCACAAGCTCTTCCAATACAAATTCTAAATCTAATTTCGGATCAGTGGGTATGGTTTTTGCGGATGGACAAAAAAGAAACAACTGGACAAGCACTGCCTTCTCTATTACCTATAATCAAGTTGCGAATTTCAATAACCATTCTAGTTTTGGTGGTAAAAATAATTTTAGCAGTTTATCTGAAAAATATTTAGAAGAATTAGTGGGCGACCAAGCCGATTCTAATGCAGCCCTAAGTAATTATATTTTTGGAAGCTCACTTGCCTTTAGAACTTATTTAGTAGATACGACTGTAGATGCAAGAGGTAATGTTAATGGCTACCAAAGTTTAGTGCCTATTTCTTCAGGCGTAAACCAGGCTTATGACGCACATACTACTGGAAGCTATGATGAATTAGCCTTCGGCTGGGGTGGTAATATGGACGATAAATTATACCTAGGGGGTAGTTTAGTTTTACCTATGATCAATTATTCTAAGAGACTTACCTATTCTGAAGTAGATGCCACTACTAATCCAGATAATAATTTTTCATCCTTTGTTTTAGATGAAAATTTTTCTTCAAGAGGTTGGGGTTTAGGAGCTAAGTTGGGTATTATATACAAGCCTGAACCTTTTTTAAGAGTGGGCTTTACCTTACATACGCCTCAAGTCATTTCATTTAGAGATCAAATAAGTGCTAGCTTGTCCACCAATACTGAAAAGTATGCAGGTACGCTGTCAGCTAGTTCTGGCGAATTAAATAATGGATATGCTGGTATAAGAGAATATACAATTTCTACACCAACTAAAGCAATATTTAGCACAAGCTACTTTTTTGCTTCTCCTAGTAAACCATCACAACCACTTGGTTTTATTGCTGCCGATTTAGAGGTTGTAAACTATGCAGGAACTCGTTTTTATTCCAATAACTACGATAAAGCCACTAGCGATTATTATAGTTTAATGAATAGCGTTATTAAAGATGCTTATAAAAACAATATTAATTTTAAATTAGGCTCTGAAATAAAATTAAGTAGCAACTGGATGATAAGAGGCGGTGCTGCTTATTATGGCTCTCCTTATAAAGATGAAACTATTAAAGCTTCTCGCATGGTATTGAGTGGTGGTATTGGATATAGAACCAATAGAAACTTTATTGACTTTACTATTGTTAGCTCCAGCACTAAAGATGCAGTCTTCCCTTACCGTTTAAGTGATAAGCCTAATACTTATGCTAGTTTAACTGCTAACCAAGTATTATTTAATATTGGCTACGGTATTAGATTCTAATATTAACTCATTGATATAAAAAAAGCCATCCCTCGGGATGGCTTTTTTGTGTAGGATATATTAACCCTATTTTAAATCAGTTGTCTTTAATCCTTGATTCATTTTAATATCTGTATACTTTACATTTATTTTCATTTGACCCATATCGATAAGTTGCTCTGAAGAAATTTGAACGCCATTTACAGTTTGATAGCCAGTATAAAATTGTTGTTGCGTCATGGTGCCTTGTCCTGGTACTTCTTCTGATTTTGAAGTCTTTACTAATAAAAATGTTTTAGCATCGTAAAAACGGTGAGATACTTTTTTAGAAGGCGTAGTCACTTCTACATCAATGGCATCTTTACCATCTACTTTTTCTCCGCCTACAATTTTCAAACCATACCCTTTAGCAAGGTATAATTGCTCTGGAGCAAGAAAAGTAGATTCGTCTAAGCCTTCTTTTAAATCATCTGTCATGGGTGCTTCTTGTCCTTGTTGTGAAACAGAGTATTTACCATTCACTACTGCTTGTCTCATCATTGCCATTCCACCCATTGACATGGTGGTTACAGAATTACCCGGCATTACAATGGTTTGCTTCATTTCTAAAGACTGTCCCATTACATTAGCAGTACCTTTTAATTGAACATCTTTCACATTGTCTAAAGCTTCTTTTGAACCAATGGCAGCAATGGCTTTTTCCATTAAAGCAGTAGGTGTTAAACTAGCATCTGCTTTTACCTCAGTTGGCGCGGCTACTTCATTACCTTCAATATCAAAATACTTTACTGGACCATATTTTTCTAAGCCTTTAGCAATTTGCTTGGCATTACCTACAATTACAATATGCATTTTTGCAGGGTTCAATAAAGTAGCTGCTACATCTTGTACTTTTTGAGCGTCTACTGCTGCTAAATTGGTTAAGTATTTTTGGTAATAGTCCGCAGGTAAATTATTTACGGCAATAGATAAAGCAAAATTAGCAATCGTATTTGGGCTTTCTAAAGAACGTGCAAAGCCACCCGCTAAATAATTCTTCATGCGGCTTAATTCTGTATCGCCTACTTTCGTATTACGAATAATATTTAATTCGTTTAAAATTTCTTGGATAGCGCTATCTGTTTTTTCGTTTCTAACAGAAGCCTCTGCGCTAAACATACCTATTTGTTTGCTAGGAGAGATAGAAGAATAAGCACCATAAGTAAATGCATGCTTCTCACGTAAGTTGGCAAATAGTCTTCCAGAGAAACCACCTCCTAAAATATTATTCATCACATTAGAAGGAATATCATTTGATGACCCTTTTGTTAAATTAACCGTAGTAGCAATAGTTACCACACTTTGAACAGAGGCTGGTCTGTCTATAATAGCTACATAGGTTGTAGCAGGAATAGCTGGCTTCTCATACACCGGCTGTGTAAATGTACCCTTAGCCCAAGTACCAAAATTCTTTTCAGCAAGCGCCTTGGCGTTGGCTGGGTCAATATCTCCTACAAATATTAAATACGCATTATTAGGTATCCAGTAGGTTTTGATAAAGTTTTTTACATCTTCTACTTTAACAGCATTCACTGTTTTAATAGTGGTTATTTCACCAAATGCATGGTTCGCTCCGTATACTAATTTCTTCATCACATTATTAGAAATAGCATCTGCATCATCTTTACTAGATTCAATTCCAGAAATAGTTTGCTTTCTTACTTTCTCTAATTCATCACTAGATAAAGCAGGACGTAAAATGACTTCTGACATCAACTCCATTAATTTAGGGAAATTATTTTTTAAAGAACTCACTGTAGCATATTGACTAGAAGTAGACATACTACCTCCTAAAAATTCAACCGCTTCATCTAATTCAGCTTTAGACTTAGTAGTAGTTCCTCTTTGAAGTAGTTGGCCTGACATACTGGCCAAGCCTGCCTTATCGCCTTCTTTGAATCCGTCTACATCTAAAGCCAAAGTAGCAGTGACTTTCGGCAATTTTGTATTTTTTACTACAAAAACTTGCAAGCCGTTCGCTAAAGTAAATTTAACAGGACTAGCCACTTGTATTAAAGGTGCCTTCCCTGGCGCAGGAGACTTAGTTCTATCCAATGTTTGTGCCATTGAAAAGAAGGGCAAACATAATAAAACGCTGTATATATATTTTTTCATAAAATTATTTTTTGATGCTATGAATAGCCTTACTTATTTAGTTGTTTTTTCTTTTGGTAAATAATGAAGTGCTACCCTGTTCTCTTTATTCAAATATTTTTTAGCAACTTTCAAAACATCTTCTCTAGTTACTTTATTGTATTTCTCTAGTTCGGTATTAATTAAATTCGCATCACCAAAATACACTTCATTATTAGCTAAGCTTTCTGCAATACCTGCCATCGTGGCTTTGCTATCTACTAAGGCCGTAGTAATTTGGTTTTTCACTTTTTGAAATTCACGCTCTCCCACAAGTCCTAACTTTAATTCATTAACTACACTATCCATACTTGCTTCCAAAGTTTCTACCTTAACACCCATATTGGCAATAGTTAATGCAATAAATAAGCCATCGTCTTCATTGAAAAAAGGTACCGATTGAGCTGCTACTGCTAATTGTTTTGAATCTACCAAGGTCTTATTCATTCTAGAAGAAGCTCCTCCAGATAAAATAGTAGAGAGTAAATTAAATGCATAATACTCTTCTCCACCTTGCTTAGGTGCACGGTAAGCATGTAATATAGCTGGTAACTGAATGTTGTCATATACATTATCACGCACTTCACCACCTAAAGGAGGTTCTTTAATACTAGGACGGTTCATAGGTAATGTACCTTTAGCAATAGGGCCAAAGTAAGCTTCAATTTTTTTCTTTAATTCTGGAATATTGATATCCCCTGCAATTGATAAAACACAATTATTAGGTACATAATAAGTTTTATAAAACTGAATGAACTCTTCTAGTTTGGCAGCATTTAAATGATCCATGCTTCCAATAGGTGACCATTTGTAAGGATGCACCTTATAAGCTCTTACAAGAATTTCATTTAAAAAAGAACCATAAGGACGGTTATCTACTCTTTGACGCTTTTCTTCTTTTACCACTTCGCGTTGAGTATTCACTCCAATTTGTTCAATTTTAGCATGCATCATACGCTCACTTTCTAACCAAAGACCAAGGTCAACTTGATTAGAAGGAAGTAGTTCGTAATAAAAAGTACGGTCTTGTGAAGTATTGGCATTTAAAGCGCCCCCTGCATTGGTTACATATTTATCGAATTCTCCTCTTTTAATATTATTTGAACCTTCAAATAATAAATGTTCAAAGAAATGGGCGAATCCTGTTCTTGCAGTGTCTTCGTTTTTTGAACCTACATGATAAAGTGCCGTTACTGCTACCACGGGTGCAGAATGGTCTTCATGTAAAATAATTTTTAATCCGTTGGGTAAAGTATATTTTTCAAATTGAATGGTTTGGCTTTTTGCCAGAGTTCCAGTCATTAAAAAAAGACATACCAATAGGACGCTTCCTAATTTTTGCATACTTAAAGTTTTAAATAAAATGTAATGAATATACCACTATATCAATGGCTATATTATGGGCCAAAAATAACCATATTTTGAATGGCTTAGGTTTCTAATATGTTAATTTCTAAAAATATTAAACTATTATAATAAAACCTGCTTAGGCTCAATACTACCTGCCTTAAACCAAGTAGTGGCAGGGTCTCGCTTAAACCAGGTCATTTGGCGTTTAGCGTAATGGCGGGTATTTTGTTGGATATTTTCTATGACTTTTTCACGGCTTATTTTCTGCTCGAAATAGTCCTTCCACTCGCTATAACCAACAGTTTGCAAAGCATTCAATTGACCATAATCTTCTAAGCCTTTTACCTCTTTTTCCAAGCCAAGCTCAATCATATTCAAAACCCTATCATTAATTCGTTGGTATAATTCTTCCCTATCTAATTCTAAGCCAATTTTAACTATTTTAAATGGCCTTTCAATGGCTTTCTTATTTTGAAAACTTAGAATTGAGCTGCCAGTTCCTAGAATTACTTCTAAGGCCCTCATTAATCGCTGTGGATTTTTTTGTTCGCCCTTCTCCCAATAGGGAGGATCTTTTACCGATACTTCTTTTTGCAACCAGCGTAAACCTAATTTCTCATAGTTTGCGATAATATTTTCTCGAATACTTGGTTCAATAGCTGGAATTAAATCCAAGCCCTCACAAAAGGCTTTAATATATAAACCCGTTCCTCCCACCATGACAACTGCATCCTTTGTAGCGAATAAAGATTGTGCTTTTTCTAAGGCCCAATTTTCAAAGTAAGAGGCATTAATGTTTTCAGTAATTGAATGTGATGCAATAAAATGATGCTGCACCAATTTCAACTCCTCTTCACTTGGTCTAGCTACTCCTATATTCATTTCTTTATAACACTGACGAGCATCTGCTGAAATAATTTCTGTATTTAATGTTTTAGCAAGCGCAATAGCAAAACTTGTTTTTCCTACAGCGGTAGGACCCATTACGATGTAAACGGTTTTAGACAAAATACTTGGACTAGTTTAAATTTGAAATAAATAAGTAAAACGAAATTATAGAACTAAAAAGCTTCTCCTTCGAAAAATCCAGAACCAGACTCATTATCCTGCTTGTTGTCATCTTCGCTGTCATCATCACCCCCGTCATCAGATGCATCCGCATCTTCTTCACCATCATCGCCTCCATCATCTGAAGTGTTTTCTCTATCATCAGACGCATGCGCGTCTTCTTCTCCTTCTTCTCCAAATCCTTCGGCTGCTTCATTCAAATCATATTTCTCTTCAATGTCTGCAAATTTTTCACCCAGTAAACCCTTGGTGCCATATTGCATAGGCCCCACTCCTTCAATACGAGATACCAGCGGATATTCAAGCGTCATATCTGCATCGGCATTTTTAACCACTTGTATAAGTTGAATTAAAAAAGACCATGATTTTACAAAATCGTATTCGTAAATAAAATGCTGATTGGTATCAATTATTTCAGAACCAATAGTAGTCTCTTCCATTAATAAAGGAGCTACTTTATAAGTACGGTCGTATACTTCTTTACTTATTTCTCTTCCTCTTTGCCAAGTATCGTTGCTTCTATAAAAAGTAGCATCATGCTTTTGGTCAAATTCAAAAGCTTTTAATATAATGAAATGTAAGTCTTGAAAATTTTGTGTATGCTTCACCAAAACATCACGGTATATAGCATCATCCTCTTCCCAAGAAACTCTAAATTTTAATACGGCCATTTTGGTATTTTGAAACGCTAAATTACTATTTTATTATAGGAAATAAGCCTAGTTTTTCGGCTTCTTTTAACATGAAGCCATAGGCAGCATCATAGTCATTGGGAATAAGCCCATCCAATATAGCTTCCCTAATAGCATCTTTAATAATACCCACTTGTTTGGAAGGTGCAATGGCGAATAATTCCATAATCATCTCTCCTGTAATAGGCGGTTGCCAATTTCTAATGCTATCTTTTTGCTCTACTTCAACTAGTCTTTCTTTGACAAAGTCGAAGCCTTGTAAATAACGTTTAACTTTTACTTTATTCTTACTTGTAATATCGGCAGCACATAGTAACATTAAGTAATCAATATCATCGCCTGCATCAAATAATAATCTTCTAATAGCAGAATCGGTCACCGATTCCTTCGTTAAAGATATAGGGCGTAAATGTAGGGCCACTAATTTTTGCACCATTTTCATTTTTTCATTCAAGGGCAGTTTCAACTGCGTGAAAATTTTAGGCACCATACGCGCACCCACTACTTCATGCCCATGAAAAGTCCAACCAAAACCAGTTTCAAACTTTTTAGTTTTAGGTTTAGCTATATCGTGTAGTAAAGCCGCCCAACGAAGCCAGATATCATCACTAGTTGCAGCTACATTATCTAATACTTGTAAGGTATGGGAGAAGTTGTCCTTATGTCCAATGCCATCCAAGGTTTCAGCCCCTTCCAATTGTAGTAATACAGGGAATATATTTTCTAGTAAACCCGCTTCTTTTAATAAATACCAGCCCTTAGAGGGCACTGCGGTTTGCATTATTTTTTGCAATTCATCGGTAATACGCTCTTGTGAAACAATAGAAATACGACCTGCCATTTTTTGAATGGCAGTAAATGTTTCAGCAGTTATTTCAAAATTTAATTGAGTAGCAAAACGAATAGCGCGCATCATTCGAAGCGGATCGTCGTCAAAAGTTTTTTCAGGAGATAAAGGGGTTTTTAAAATTTTATTTTTTAAGTCTTCTAAGCCTCCAAAAGGATCAATTACTTTTCCAAAATCATTTTCAATTAAAGAAATCGCTAAGGCATTCACGGTAAAGTCTCTTCTGTTTTGGTCATCTTCAATGCTGCCCGGACTTACCGATGGCTTTCTACTCTCTTTAGCATAGCTTTCTTTTCTAGCGCCCACAAACTCAATTTCAATAGTATCCAATTTCACCTGGGCTGTTCCAAAAGTTTTAAATAAAGAAACCGGAGGCCTAGGAGTGAATTGATTAGCAAAAGCAGTTGCCAAAGCTAGGCCATCTCCAATACAAACGATATCAATATCCTTGGTGGGTCTATTCAATATTTTATCGCGCACGAACCCACCTACTGCAAATGCAGGCATGTTCAATAAAGCAGCTTGCTTTGCTACTATATTGAATATAGATTCTTCTTCTTGTGTAAATTGAATTTGCATGGCTACAAAAGTACTAATGTTGGGCCATTTGTAGCAATGGGGCTATTAATTGAGCATTTTCAATGCTATGGGCACAATTAAAGTGCCCTAAAGGACACTGTTTCTTGCCATGTAAACCACAGGGGCGACAGGCTAGTTGCTCTTGAGTTTCTACTATAAAAGAATTTGTAGATAAAGGACCAAAACCAAAAGCAGGAATGGTAGAACAATAAATGGCCACTACCGGCGCATTGACTGCAGAACAAAAATGCATAGGAGCAGAATCATTTACATAATTCAAAACCGCTTTTTGTTGTAAAGCAGCCGATGCTAAAAAACCTAATTCCCCACTTAGGTTAATTATTTTTGTAGAAGCAGTTGAATGCAATCTTACTACTTCATTAATAATTTTATCGCCTAGGGCTTTATCTGAAGCGCCTCCTAGAATATAAATAGGACCTTCAAATTTTAATTCACTTATAAAACTTACCCAAGCAGTCAAAGGAAATTGTTTAGTAAACCAAACCGATGCAGGCGCAATGGTTATATATTTTTCTGCCTGATATAGTTTTACTTTTTCAAAGTCGGATTTTGTTGGATATAATTTAGGCATGGCTAAAGGAAATACCCCTAATGAACTTATTAATGCATGATTTCTGTTTATCTCATGCACTTCACTTACTGAAATATTTTGGTTTAGTGCAACTACATCATGCTTTACTTTATGTGTAAATAAAAATGAAAATGGGTTTTTATCAAAACCAATGGTAGTATTTGCACTGGATAAAACAGTCCACAAACCAGTAGCTGCAAACCTTTGTGCATTTATTAGTACATCATAATGCTTCGCTCTTATTTTTTTCAAAATGGAAAACCAATTCAAATATTTATGCTGCTTTTTATCCCAAATAATAAGTTCATTGATAAAGGGGTGTTCATTAAAAAGGGGTTCATTGCCTTTTCTCACCACTACATCAATGGCTGCTTTTGGATACTGCTGATGCAAAGATTCTACTAAGGCAGTAGCTAGCACTACATCACCAATAAAAGCAGTTTGAACAACTAGTATTTTTTGCATGGTGCGTATTAAGGACGAATGATAATTAAATTTCCGGCTTCATCCCATTTTACTATAGAAGAAGGTATTTGTATACTCGTTTCTTCCTGTCTATGTTTCACCACATAGTCAACTCCTTCTTTAATATCCAATGAAATATCTGCAAAACATAAAGGCGTGGGATAACCAGAAATATTGGCTGAAGTACTTACGATAGGTTTACCGAATGCTTTCATTAAGTCTTTACAAAAAGCATCCTTGGTAATGCGAATGGCCACAGACTCATCTGCTGCTATTAAATTTTTGGCAAGGTTAATACCCTTTTGATAAATGACTGTGGTGGGTTTATGAATTCCTTTTATGTAATCAAATATTTGTAAATTATTATCGGAGACATAGTTAGTAAGAGTAGCTTCATCGCCTAAAAGTATAATCATGGCCTTGGTATCCACTCTATTTTTCAGTGCAAATATTTTTGCTACGGCAGCTTCGTTGGTAGCATCACAACCAATACCCCAAACCGTATCGGTGGGATATAAGATGATGCCCCCTTTTTGAAGGGTCGTTAAACATAGTTGTACATCTTCTTCATAAACAAACATGCTGCAAATTAAACAATCCCCCTTAAATAAATTCAGCTTAGTTATTGTGTAAAACTTAGTAAGCAAAATAAAGGTCTAGTTTGTAATTTTGAGCAAATTGAAACAATGGAATTAAAGAACAAAATTGAAGCGGCATTTGCCGATCGTAGTTTATTAAAAGACGCTAATTACAGTGCTGCGGTGCATGCAGTTATTGAAGAAGTAGATAAAGGTCGCTTAAGAGTAGCCGAACCCATTGACGGGAAATGGGTGGTAAACGAATGGGTAAAACAAGCTATTTTATTATACTTCGGTATTCAACCCATGCAAACCTGGGAGCTTGCCCCTTTTGAGTTTCATGATAAAATGTTATTGAAATCGAACTATGCTGCTTTAGGTGTTAGAGCTGTGCCACATGCAGTAGCAAGATATGGCGCTTATTTAGCTAAGAACGTGGTTTTAATGCCTAGCTATGTAAATATTGGGGCCTTTGTGGACGAAGGAACCATGGTGGATACCTGGGCTACCGTGGGAAGTTGCGCTCAAATTGGTAAAGGTGTTCACTTTGATAAAGATTATAAAATTGTTACTCAATATGGTGGTGGTTCAATGATTAAACCAGGTTCTTATGATAGATATGTTGTGTTCAAGAATAATCCAGAAGCTGACTTTAACTGTATTGCTTGGCCCATGGGTTTATTACAAGTTTCTTGTAATCCATTCAAAGAAAAGAAATTAAAAGAAATTGACTTAGGTGAAATTGCTAAAGAAGTTTTAGCTAAACACGAATCAATTCTTAAAAGATTTTATGTTTCATTAGAATCCTATCTTTTTTATAAAGTTTTAAAGAAGTTATATTAGAACTAACGAAAATATTCATAAAATCAATAATTCCATTCTTTTCACTTGTTTTGATTAAGTCACTTTGAGTAGCATCTCCCGAGAACATAATCTTACAATTTTCACCTACACGAGTAATAATAGAATCTAATTCGTGGAAATTAAGGTTAGCAAACTCATCTACGATTACAATACAATTATCCAAAGTAACTCCACGAAGAAAAGAAGTACTCCAGAATTTAATTGTTTCTTGTGCCTTAAGATTTCCATAAAGCATCTCAAAATCAGCATCAGAAGACATCTGAAACATATACTTTACCATATTCTTATAAGGAATCTGGTAAATATCTGCCTTATCATCGTGAGAACCGGGAAGAAATCCAATTTCTCTTGTAGGAACTAAAGACCTGACAATATAAACTTTCTCAAATGGAGACTTTTCATCCAATACCTCTTTGAGGGCATTATATAAAAGACAAAAAGTTTTACCCGTACCGGCACACCCATAGGCAACTAAATGTTTCTGTTCTGCATAAGAATCAAAAAGTTTCCTTTGATTCTCAGTGAGTGGGTCAATATCTACCAGATATTCACTACTTAAAGGTTTTTTACGCTTTGCTTGACGAGTGGTAAGACCAACATCATTTTGTTGCTCTGCTCTTTTTCTTCTTGCCATATGTGTTTATAGTTTTTTTACAGTTGAACCGGGAGCCTTGCTAGCTTTTTCTAAAACCGAGTTCCACGAAGGATGTTTTTGTGTCAGTCGATCCCTCCAATCGGCCGCTTCTCCGACATTCATTTGTGTCGGTATAAGAGGTTTCATATGAGTATTTTCTTTGAGATATGGTTCTTTGTCTGCCATAAGCATCCATTTCTCAAAGATTTCACCTGTTTCTGTATTCTCAAATCTATAAGTCGGGCACATAAGGTATAATAATTTACAAAATATTTAGGGGGCAAGTCGTGCTTTGTGAAGACGGCGATCTTCATAATAACTAAAGATTTCTGGAACCCATTCTCTCATTACTGGAACCATACCTTCACATAATGCCTGAATTTCTACCTGAGCATCAAGTTTAGCACGAAGGTCAAGGAAGTGAAGTGCGGCACGGAGAGAGAACGAAACCACAAAGTTCTGGCGGATATTCTGAGGAAGGTAATCACGAAGATGTTCCTCTGCCATACCACGAGTATTATAACCCTCAGCATACCTCTCAGATGCCGCCAGACAGAACTTTAGTTGCCTTTCGTAGTCATCCTTCGTCCATTCATACTTGTGCCCTTTACGGTCCAAATAGAGACCTTCTGGACGCACATAGAAAACCTCTTCAGGTTTCAGGTCACCAGTCGCAACCTTCAATACACGACGACCAGTATAACGCTGAGACTGAACATCAAAAGAAACTCCAACACGGTGAGTTCTTGCCTGTACCATTACATTATGAACAAACCCAACACAATCCAAAGAAATGGCAGGATGTTCAAGTGGTCCCCAGTGCCCTCGTTCATTTGCAAGTAACTGTTCAATCACCCATTTACCACATTCCTTTTCCGCAGGAGGAAACTTGGTGTGAATAGGGTCTTCACTATAATCATTCTTACCTGCCTGATAAACAAGAGTTTGTGGAAGTTGTGTCTGACGAATCATCACAACTTGCATATAACGGTCAAGTTCTAAAAGGTCCTTTGCTTTAATTGGTTTCATTTTCCAAATCCTTTTGATGTTTTTGCTTCTAATTCCGCAAGTTCTTCTTTGATAACTCGCAATTGTGATTTCATTTGCTTGAGTTGTTCATCAGAATATAAGTGGTCTTGCTTAATCAATCTTTCCAACATTTTTATAAGTTTTTTTGCTCTTGCAGACATCAGTTAAAAAACCTCATCATAGTCAATTTCCTCTGGTTTAATGTCATCATACTTGTATTGTGGTATATCAGAATATATCTCTGCCTTGAGAGAATCTAAAAGCAATTCCATATTCCGAATAATGAGTTTTAATCTTTCAGTATCCATTTAGATTAATATTCTGAATTCATTATACAAAAAAAGAGAGGACTTGTCAATCCTCTCTTGAAAACCCTTTTTGGGTGAATTTTTTGGGGGATTTTTTTCCGCCTTTCTAGGAAATCACTTTCGCCTTTTCTTTTCGGGTGCCCTGTATCCCCATAGTCTAGGAGATACTCTTCCGTATCCAAAGTCAATTTTTTGAACCGATCCGGGTCCGAACTTATCATAATACATATCAAATATTCTAACTCTGGTCCCACGACATAAGTCTACATGAGTCTCATCATTTACACGATACACAATTAGATAAGCATCATTTGGTAAAGAAGGATCTTTTACTTGAGCAAGAGTAGTGCGTTCAAAAAGAATTTCGCAACCGTAACGGGAGGAAGTTTCTTTTTTTTCTTCTGGAGTCCACTGCATAATTTCTTCCTCTACTACTACAGTTTTACTCACGAACGACCCCCCCATACAATTTCTGGGTATGCCTGAGAGACAAGTTCTTTGGTGATTTTATATTTCGTCTCAAGTTGTTTATCTTTGACCAAGCACAGAATCTCTGCTTCTAGAGGATGAAGACCTTGTAGAACATTAATGAACATCGTTTCTCTACGAAGAGAACTCAGACTATCATTTCCACCCTTAATAAAATTATAAAACTTTGAATATTCTTTACGAATTGATGAAAAACCCTGATCTTGTGAACCAAGTGAATTAGAACCAAGTTCACTCATTTTCCCTAC
>ENA-UOYL01000489-UOYL01000489.1-marine-metagenome-genome-assembly--contig:-NODE-489-length-14265-cov-4.194037_pt1 | contig 14265 bp, 7 predicted proteins | sample MGYA00238173_ERZ767189 | MGnify/ENA primary metagenome ERZ767189 (study PRJEB28943, sample SAMN06267163) | marine metagenome | isolation source: Columbia River Estuary | place: USA:Columbia River Estuary... | reverse complement strand
TTTTTAACATTTCAAGTATTGCTGGAAAAGAAGTTTATGCTGGAGGAAATGTTTATTGTGCCACAAAGCATGCAGTCGATGCATTATCAAAAGCCATGCGAATTGATTTAGTTCAGCACAACATAAAAGTAACCAATATTGCACCGGGTGCAGTAGAATCAGAATTCTCAATCGTTCGATTTAAAGGCGATGAGGCATTAGCAAAGTCAGTTTATGAGGGTTTTGATGCCTTGAATCCAGGGGATGTTGCTGAAACCATTGTATTTGCTGCAACGCGTCCGGCGCACATGAATTTAAATGATATTACCATCATGCCTACTGCGCAAGCTAGTGCGACGGTACTTCATAAATCAATATGACAATAGAATTGGGTACGTGTTGTTATCGATTCGTAAAAAATAGAGTCCGTGAAAATCATTAATTGGTAATCTGGAGACTTTATTTTCAATTTCCATGATTCTCTTGCCTTGGATATCTTCAATATGCACTTGTCTGAACGGAACATTTATAGCTAATTCAATAATTCCTTCATTGATTAATATGTTGCTTAATTGATAAGGGGATTCGTTTGATAAAGACTCTAATCCATTTGTTTCTTCAAAATAAGCACTGAAATTGAAAGTAAAAAGTTTGGCAGGAATGGTAATAATATTTATCACTTTTTCTGCACTTACATACGCTGTTCCATTATCGCTTAATGCAATTCCTTCTGTTTGAGAAACAGTAAGCACATTTCCTATTTCAATTCTTCTTTTATTGCCTGAAAAAATAAAATTAGAAGCATGGTCCCACAGGCACCAAATGAAGCTGGTATAAAAATTACTACCATTGTTTTTATACCCTAACAAATATATTCTATCATTTATCGTGTCTTTGCAGGCATCCGTTATTAGGCCATCCACATCAAATTGAGAACTAAGTGTCGCATTTAACGTGTCTGTCCAATAGTTGGGTAATGCATAACATTTCGTTTTAAGATCTACCCAGTTTTTGCTAAAAAGGAATAGTGAATCTTCCGTCGCATAAAACGCTTCACAATCAAAATCATTCGCATTAAAAGCACTCGTGAAATCGAGTTGGTCAGACCAACTAAAGTTCATTTTTTCAGCCACGACAGTATCAATGGTATTGTTGCATACCTCAGACTTTAAAAGCCTATAAATACATAAGTCCGTTCTATTTCCATTGTTGTTTCCAAAGTCGCCAAGGTAAAAATACGTGGAGTCTGATGTCATTGCTTCCCAATCTACGTTGGTAGAATTGGCTATGTGAATGGTCCTAATTATTGTCCCATTCGCCATGACTTCATATACCTTTGTACCACTCCCTGAATCATTAAACGTGTAAAGTTTTCCAGCTGCCCAAACTAGTCCTGAATTTTCACTTAATGTATCAACTAAATTAGCGACTAAGTTCAGTGAATAATTTGTTGGATTATACAAGCAAGACCCATCATTTATACTTGCAGAAGCATTGAAATTACTTGCTTGTGAATCGGTGCAACCAAACTGACCATAAATAATTGGGCTGAATAGCATAGAAAGAAGAAGGGTAAATTGCTTCATTAAAAAAGTTTTTGTTCCCAATTAATAGCTTCTTCTTTACTAATCAGCTTCATTTGGCTTAAATAGTGAACAACCAATTCAAAATCGGACAGCTTGATTTGGCCATCAGTACTCCACTCTGTATCAGCCAACCACATTGAAACTTGGGAAACTGATAAATTATACCGCCAAGAAATAATAGTTGAGGTGTCCGTATGTTGTTTTAGTGCACTTGCTTTTAGTTGAACTGTTTCACAGATGTTTTTTATTAGCTCAGGGTTTTCTTTGGCTATTTTTTTGTTGACCGCAATTACAAAACAGGGCCAAGGGGTTTTGACTTCTCCTACGCGTCTGCATTTATTTTGGTCGACAAAGGGTTGAGTGGTATATTTTTCCCAAAGAAATCCTTGCGATTCATTTTGGTTTAACGACCACAGGCCGCCATAAAGATCTCCTACAACATTAAAAGTAAGCTTAGATAAATCCCAATTTTTTTGATAAGCGTTTACAACTGCCATTAGATGAGATCCAGAAGCTTCTCTTGATATTGCGAATGCTTTATTTTCCAGGTCTTCTATGCAGTTAAAAGAAGATGAAAAAGGGACATGCACCCCCCATGAAAGTGGCGATTGTACATAAACTGCGACAATTGTTGCATCAAGGCCTTGTAAAATTGCCTTGGTAATTCCTTCGGTTAATAATACCGCGATGTCTATAGAACCTGTTTGTAATCCTTTAATCATTTGTCCGGTTCCACCGCTCATATCAGCCCAATGTAATTCTACTCCATTTTTATGAAAATCGCCATCTTCAATAGCTAATCGCCAAGGAAGGTTAAAATGTTCCGGTACGCCACCGATTTTAAATCTTTTCATTACTCTTCTTCTAAGAATTGTTTGTCAAATAGGTTTTTATACTGCCCTCCTTTCTTAATAAGGTATTGGTGCGAACCTTGTTCTACTATTTCGCCCTTTTCTAAAACGACAATTGAATCTGCTTTTTGTATAGTAGATAAGCGGTGTGCAATAATTATTGAAGTCCTGTTTTGGGTTAGTTTATCAGTTGCTAATTTTATAAGTTCTTCCGTTTCGTTGTCGAGACTTGAGGTCGCTTCATCAAGAATTAGAATCGATGGATTATATAAATAGGCTCGAATAAACGCTAATAATTGCCTTTGTCCAACACTTAATGATGCCCCTCGTTCTCCAATAACATAATCGTATTCGCCGGGTAATTTAGTAATAAATGCATGCGCACCGACAGCTTTGGAGGCAATTATCACTTGTTCTCGTGTTATGTTTTTGTCGCCTAAGGTGATGTTATTATGAATACTATCGGAAAATAAAAAAACGTCTTGTAATACAATGGCGATATTGGATCTAAGGTGATTAAGGTCAATAGATTTGAGGTCCGTTTTACCAATTGAAATTGACCCGATTTCATAATCATAAAAACGACCTAAAAGATTTATAATGGTTGTTTTTCCAGAACCTGTTGCGCCAACAAAGGCAATTGTTTTTCCTTTCTCTAGGATCAAATTGATGTTTTTCAATACATTTTGCTCTTTTGTATAGGAAAAAGTAAGTCCTTTGATTTGAATGTCTTGATTGAAATCACAAGTGGTGTCTGTTCCATCTTCTTGGACATGATTATCTTGGTCTAAAATCTCAAAAATACGTTCTGCACGCACAGTGCCTCGTTGTAAAATATTAAACTTATCTGCTAATTGTCGAATAGGGCGATACAATTGATTAATCCAAAGGGTAAAAGCAATAATTTGCCCATACATTGATTTTATTTCAACCGATGTTTTTCCACCAACCTTTAGTGCGCCCCAGACCAGTAAAAAAGCGATGGAAAGCGAGCTTAACAATTCGACAACTGGAAAAAATATGGAATTCGCCCAAACAGCATTAATATGGGCTTGCCGATGGCCTTTATTGATTTCCTCAAATTTTGAATATTCTATCTTCTGCCGGTTAAACAATTGTACGATTGTCATTCCTGTTAGGTGTTCTTGCACAAAAGTATTTAGTTTCGTTACCTGTAATCTTTCAAATTGGAATGAAGACTTCATTGCTTTGGCGAAAATACGGGTGGCAATAATTAAAATAGGAACGGGAATTAAGGTCATTAAAGATAATTCCCAATTCGTGGAAAACATCAGTAAAAGCACAAAAAACAAGGAGATTAAATCGCCAGAAATCTCCATTAAGCCGGCTGAAAAAACTTCTGTAATGGCTTCAACATCAGACACTATGCGAGTAACTAGGGCACCAACAGGCGTTTTATCAAAATAGCGCATTTTGAAGGACAGGATGTGATTAAATGTTTTCGTTCTAATATCCCTAATAACCGACTGCGCTAATAAATTGGAGAAGTAGCTTGCAATTAATTGCAATATTCCCTCCATAATGAGCAGTACAGCAATCACTATACTCCATTGAAGTAGCTTTGATTTATCTTGATTACGAATGATGTAATTATCCACCATTTCGCCTATTATATAGGGCCTTAGTGGACCGAGGAATGAAAGTAATATGATGCAAACAAAAGCAATAATAAAATAGCGTTTGTATGGCATAGCCATCCTAAGTAAACGGACAAATAAATTATATTTTTTAATTGGAAGGGTTTCCATGCCGCAAAATTACCCAAAAATTAAAGATGCGCTTACTATTTTAATGGGATTCCTCGTGAACTTACTGGGCCCGAGACAATACTCTTCTTGAGGCTAAAGCTAAAAGTGCTTCCGATTCCAATGGAGCTTCGTACATTTATACTTTGCTGGTGTGATTCAATAATATGCTTTACAATCGCTAAACCAAGACCAGTGCCACCTTCGTTTCTATTTCTACTTTTTTCAACGCGATAAAAGCGTTCAAAAAGACGAGGGAAATGTTCTGTTTCAATTCCTATTCCGTTGTCTTTTACTTCAATGGTAACTAAGTCATCAATAGGTACGGCTGAAATAACCACCTCACCATCAATCTTACCATAACTGATGGCATTATTAATTAGATTAGTCAATACTTGGCTTATTTTATTTCGATCTGCAGTCACATAAATGGATGAAAGATCATTATGAAACCGGAGAGAAATATTTTTTTCTTTTGCTTTTAATTCTAGCGTTTCTACGATTTCTTTGATTAGATCTATTATTTCGAAAGACCTCATTTCGATCTTTAGCGCATCAACTTCCAATTTTGCAATTTGATCTAAATCTTCTAAAATATTTACGATTCTATCAGTAGCACGTGAGGCACGTTCTAGAAACTGCACATTAACTTGCTGATCATCGATGCCTCCCTCAATAAGGGTTAAAATATAGCCTTGAACTGCAAACACTGGAGTTTTTAGTTCATGGGCTAAGTTCCCCAAAAATTCCCTTCTGAATTGCTCCTGATCTCTAAGTTTTGTTATTTCTTTGTTTTTATTTTTCTGCCAATTACGCACGTCTATTTCTACTGTGCTTATTAAATTATCAATTGTACTGCCTTTATATGGGACAACTTGCTGTTTAGTTTGTATTGATTTATAAATTAAATGCAGCCTATTTTGAATAAATTTCTTTAATAAAGCATAGAACAATATAAACACAACAAGTGCGGAGATAACGGGGATTAAGATAATAACCCACGGTGAGAGCTCAAGTACAAAAAGATGAAATAATAAAGCGGAAGTAATGCTTAGCACTAAGTATAAAAGACTTCCCAATAAGATTAAAATGCTAGGTCTTAAATTTTTCACTTTTCATTGAAGGTATATCCGACTCCTTTTATGGTACGAATATAGTCATCTCCAAGCTTTTCACGAAGTTTTCTTATGTGAACATCAATGGTGCGTTCTCCAACGATGGTTTCATTTCCCCAAACGATGGCTAATATTTGTTCTCGATTGTAGACTTTTCCAGGACGACTTGCTAGTAATTCTAGCAGTTCGAATTCTTTTTTTGGCAGGATTAATTCTTTCCCTTCGGAAGTAACTAAGTATCTCTCTCGATCAATTTCTATGCTTGACACCTTTGTATCATGAACGATTTTATTATTTAATCTTTTTAATAGCGATTCTATTTTCGCAATTAATAATCTTGGTCTTATGGGCTTTGAAATGTAATCATCTGCCCCAGCTTCAAAACCAGCAATTTGAGCATAATCCTCTGCTCTTGAGGTTAAAAATGCGATTAGTGGTTGGGAGATGTTCAAATCTTTTCGAATGATTTGGCAAGCTTCTATTCCGTCCATCTTTGGCATCATAACATCCATTAAGATTAATGACGGGCTGATTTGTTGAGTTAGTTTCACGCCTTCTTCACCATTGGTTGCTGTAAAAACCTTATAACCCTCTTTTCTTATGTTGTAAGATAGAAAATCTAAAATATCCGGTTCATCATCAACTAGTAATATGGTATGACCTTTGGCGTTTTCCATTTTATTTTTTTTAAAATGGGGGTAGAATCAAGTTCTACCCCCATTTAATTAAGGTTTATTATTTAGAAACTACCAGTCTTCTGGTAATGTTTCCTTTGTCTGTGTAAAGAATAACTTGGTAAACTCCAGTTGCTAAGTCAGAAACATTGATGTTACTAACGTTAGAAACTTTAACGGTTCTACCGAATTGGTCTATAACAACTACGCTTTCTAAAGCTGCACCATTTAATGCTATGTTCACTTCTTGGTTAGCAGGGTTAGGATATAGATTCAAGGTAATTCCTTGCAATTCATCTAATGCTACACTGATATTTACTGTGAAGGTTGTAGTAGAGGTACAGTTACCATTGATAGCTGTTAATGTTACTGTGTAAGCTCCATTTGCAGCATAAGCATGTGTAGGTGCAGACGCACTTGAGTTAGAGAAGTCTCCAAAATCCCAAGAATAAGACCCAGCTCCTGTTGATGTGTTTGTGAATGTAGCAACGTTACCACTTGTAGTGAATGAACCAGCAGCAGTTGGAGTCGCGGTAAATGTTACTGAAGTAGGTTGAGACATTCCAACACCATTACATGCATTAACATTCACAGTTGTTACTGTAATGTTAGCAGAAGAAGCTGTTAATGCAATAGATTGGGTAGTTTGTCCAGTTGACCAAACATATGAATCTGCTGTAGATGAGCTTAAGATTACTGTATCACCGCTACAAGCTGTTGTTGATGTTGCAGTGATTGTAGGAATTGGAGCACTACTAACATTTACGTTTATGCTTGTTGACGTTGCCGAACAACTATTAGCATCAGTTACTGTTACTGAAAAACTACCTGAGTTAGAAACTGTAATAGTTGATGCTATTGAACCATTTGACCAAAGATTTCCAGTTGTTGAGGATGAAGAAAGAACCACAGATCCACCAGTACAGAATGTGGTAGAACCACTAGCACTAATTGTAGGAGTTGCTGGAAGTGCATTTACCGTTACAGTTACCATTGCTCTTGGGCTTTCGTCTCCAGCAGCATTTTTTTGGCTAATATAATAGGTATACACTCCAGGAGTTGTTGTAGATGGAACAATTGGTGTCATGCTACCTAATCCACCTACTGCTAGCGTGTAGTAGTAAAGCGTGTTGCCCGGAAGCGATGTTCCAGTAATTGCGTTTGCTTGTGCATTTTGACAATACGTCACTGTATTGGTTACGCTTGGTGCAGCAATGCTAAAGAATTTAGGGTTGGTGAAGCTAGCAGTTGTTCCAGCTACCGAGCCTGTGTTTAGACGCGCATCAGGTGTGGTACCCAAAGTTGTGAAAAGATTAACCCAATTTACTTGAGATAAGGTATTGGTTGAATCGTTACCATCTACACCATAAAATCCTGCGTAAAATGCTCCGGATATACCTGCAGAGGTGATTACATTGGTTCCATTTGTGAAGTTGGTCATTGTATTAGAAGCAAACATTAAGCTATCTCCTGTAACATTTGCGGCAGTAGTTGAGCTTTCAATAGAAAGACCTTTTTCCCATCCTGTTACCAATGAATTTAAACATGAGGTTGATGTGTTTCTTCTTAACCTGAATGCTTTTTCAAATTTCTCTCCAACAGGAAGTGCGATTGTTCCGTTTCCTTTTGGTCCTACGATAGTCATATTAGAAAAAATAGGTCTTGTTTTAGGTTGTGCTGTTGATCCTGCTGCGTCATTATCTGATTCAAAACAGTTTGAATCTCCTGGAGCATCAGATAAGTCTTTATCGCGAATTGCAAGTCCAAACTGTATTTTTCCTCTGAATCCGTAATCGGTATCGAAATCATCATCTAAACCTCTGTAAGCTATAAGGTGTTTACAATTTACTGTACCACCAAACCATTCAAAAGAATCATCACCACAATGGGATACTTGTACATAGTCAATTACAGTTCCGGAACCTACAGAACCGCAAGTAAGTCCATTTAGTTCTTTATTTGGTTCAAGAGGAATTCCTGCAAACTCGATTCTAACATAGGTTAAAGACCCAGAGTTATCGTTATCAAAATTACCACCGAATTGAGTATCTGTTGACGGAACGATTCCTTCAATATTAGCAACGCCACCCGGCTGATTGTTTTTGGCAAGTCCTAAAAGAACAAGTCCTCCCCAATCTCCTGGTAGTCTTGTGCCTGCCGCTTCATTAGAAGTAAATACCACTGGATTAGCAGCTGTTCCATTCGCGTAAATTTTAGCTCCTCTTGTGACAATTAGTGTCGCTTGAGATAACTTATCACCACGAATGATAGTGCCTGGTAAAATGGTAAGTGTCGCATTGTTTTTTACATAAATTTTATTTTGTAATTTAATTACTCCACTCCATGTGGTGTTGGTTAACACGTCTGTAGAAACAGTCGTTACGAAAGTAGGATAAACCGTAGTATTAGGGTCAAAGTTAGACCATCCTGCTGTCCAATCTGTCGCTGGTGTTCCATCAGTAATAGGGAACGCTCCTCTATAATTGGTAACGGTCCAAAACGCATCTTGCGCATTTAAAGCGCTTGCTAAAGCTATTGCAATAAAGCTTAAATAAATTTTTTTCATTTTTTTTGTTTTTAAAGTTAAGACGCCACAAATTTCACTTGTTATTAGCCACCCCGTGTTATGAGTGCCTTATGCTTACTTTATGCTTTTGTTAACGGTTCGTAACTTAGATTTAACAAAGAGTAGTTGTGAATCTTTGATATCGCAATAAATGGAGAGCTGGGTTAAAAATTGTACTTCAGCGAAAGGGAAACTGTTTGTCCAAAGGAAACCTCTTGCCACGTATTGTCTGCTGCAGCATTGTATTTTCGATCGTTATTTAGATCTTGGAAATAAATAAGTTTTTGAGCTAATAAGTCTTTAACATTAAGTTTTACTTCGAATTTTTCTTTGAAAATTTTAGCTACTTGGAAGTCAATAATATGCCTTCCATTTTCCCATACATTTGGCTCTTGGATGTTACCTACAATATAAATGCGTTGTCCAACAATGTTATATGAGCAACTTACAGAAAAATCATTTTTAGCATAATATAATCCTGCATTAGCAATATAGGGCGATTGACCTTGTAATGGTCGAGCTACACCAGATCCAATGGTGTTGCTTAAATCCACATTCGAACGAATGATAGAAGCATTTGCGTAAAGGGTGAGGTTACTCCAAAACGGATGATCTTCCATTTTAGATAAAAATCCTAGTCTCATGCGCCATTCAACTTCTGCTCCATAGTTCGTTACTTTTGGAATATTAGTGTAATATAATTCAGGGGCGCCTGACGTACCTGTTCTATTTATTAACTCGATTGGGTCTGTAAAATTCTTGTAAAATCCAGAAACACTTATTATTTGACCTTCACCTGGATAATATTCATAACGCAAATCTAAATTTGTAATTACAGCTCGTTTTAATGTTGGACTTCCCGAAATAATATTATCCAAAATGAAATTATAAAAACTAAATGGTGCAAGTTCTCTAAACTCAGGTCTAGATACTGTTTTATAGATACTTGCTCGTATATTCATCTTTTTGTTAATGGAGTAGATGAGGTTAACAGATGGCAATAAATCTATAACAGTTGAATCAATTTTTTTATCCGCATTAGATCCAAACTCGATGTAATTAAAAACTTGGTTATAGGACTCTAGTCTTACTCCACCAACTAGGCGAATTTTTTCACCTATTTTGGAATCTAAGCTCACGAAACCAGCATTCAAAAAAGCTGATGCTTGGTAACTATCATCAACATTCGTTGCCTCATCTAATTTAAACCCACCCAAACCACTTGACATTAAACCAAGGTGCTCAGCAGAAAATAGTTCGTCAGCTGGAGCGAGAAGCAATTGGCCATCGAAGCTACTTCCAGATGGGGTGTATTTAGAAAAGCCTAAATTGCGAGCGGTAAAATCACGGGTTCTAAATTGCTGGAGCCCACCTACTTTTAATTCGTTTTTGAGAATAGAAAAGTCAAAAGGAAGCGAGATATCATATTTTATACTGTAGATGCTTTCGTTTGAGCTAGACCAAAACATATTTCCTGCTGCACTTGGTAGCGTTCCATCATTTTGTATGAGTGCAATAAATTGCTCCGTAGAATCATTTACATCCATTGCATTTTTACGGTAAACAATTCTTCTTTGACAAGGAATTTCTCGAGCTACTTTACTGTAACCACCATTCCAGTTAATCTTAAACTTTTCAAATGCATGCTTTCCAATCAATTGACCAGAGTAGAGGTTGTTTTGGGTATACCAGAAATTGGTTGATTTTTCATATTGATGCGGATCATTATCTAATTCACGCACCCCATTTCTAACACTTACTTTATCCTCTGAACTTAACGAGTATAGGTTTTTGAACTGAAGCGAACTTTTTGGCCCTAAAACATACTTAACATTGAACATAGCAGAATTAAGTATCGATCTTGAATACATTGAATCAAGTAATTCCATGCGTTTAATAATGTTGCTTGGATCAATAACTGGGTTATTTCCTGTAGGGTCAGTGTCTCCCTCAAATTCACGCCGAATGCTAGTTGAAAAAGTGGCGGTATTTGAATAGGAATACGCCATCGAAAAGCCGATAGACTTTACACCATCTTTTAATTTATAATTTCTTCCAAGGGCATATTGAATGGATGTGTTTGGCATTGCTAACATCGACGTTGGCGCCCAATTCCATACCATGTTTTGGGCTAATCTTGCTTTATCTGCAATACTTATAGATGCAAACTCTTGAGTTGATGGCAATCCATCTGGTAGGCTTCTGTCTGCTGCCCCAAGGCCTAGAAAATCAATTTTAGAATCCTTGGAAGCCATAAATTTTTGAAAAGTTGAAATCGTATTATAACCGGTGCTCAATTGCACTGACTGATAATTTTTTTCTTTCGGTTCGGTTGTATTAATATCCAATACCCCACCAGCGAATTCACCAGGAAGATCAGGTGTTGCCGTTTTCATAATGAGAAGATTGTCCAACATATTTGATGGAAAAATATCAAATGAAAAAGCTTTCTTGTCACTTTCGGTACTTGGAAGTGGAGCTCCATTTAATAAGGCAAAATTATAACGATCGCTAAGTCCCCTGATTACTAAAAACTTGTTATCTTGAATACTTGCACCAGTTATACGCTTTAAGATATCTGCTGCTTTTGCATCTGGAGTTTTTTTGAAAGTTTCAGCATTAATTCCATCCACAACAGAGGCAGAATTTTTTTGCATTCGAAGTAATTCTGTGGTAGATTCTCTGTTTACTTTGGCAACAACAGTTACTGGACCATATTCCACCACCACTTTTTCCATTTTAATATCAAGGATTCTTTTTTCAGTTGCTTTAACAATTACATCTGTTAGCAACAAATTGTTATATCCTTGACTTCTAATTTCTAAGGTGTATCTACCTGCCGTTAATCCTTCAATGGTGTACTTTCCATCTACGTCTACAACGGCACCTTTGCTTAGGCCTTGAATAATAACTTTGGTACCAAATAGCGCCTCATTTGTTACGGCATCTGTTACCACCCCATTGATCGATGCTTGTTCGATTGCTGATTGGGAATGGACGTTTTTAATAAAACATACACTTAAAAAAAGAAGTAGAATTAATTTCACAGACAAAGTTTTAATTTCGTCTACAAAGTAAAACTAAGCGCTTAATTCAAGAATTAATTAAATATTAACTTAATGTTAATTAAGCGTGACAATTTGATAACATACGAGCGTCCAAATTAATTTTAGTCAAATACTATTTTCATTTCGACACGTCTATTTCTTTGCCTACCCTCTGGGGTTGCATTATCCGCAATTGGTTTGGATTCACCAAAATAAAGCACCTCAAACCGCGTCGCTTCAATTCCTTTTCCAGATAAATAATTTTTAATTGCTTCCGCTCGTTTTTTGGACAAAATCAAGTTGGAATTATCGTCGCCCATGTTGTCTGTATGACCAGTAATTTCAAGTTTCCATGTAGTCTTTTTCACCAAGACTTCAGCGAGTTCATCTAATGAAACAAAAGATCCAGCCAAGATGATGTCTTTACCGACTTCAAACTCTAGGTTATCAAAGGCCGTTTTCAGTACCTCAATAACTTCCTTTTCGATGACAGGACAACCTTTGTTGCTTATCGGGCCTGGTGTATTCGGGCAGTCATCGTCTTTATCCAGCAAGCCATCTCCATCAGAATCTTTGTATGGACATCCTTTGTTTTCTTTTGGACCAGCTAAAAGTGGACAATCATCATCTTTATCCAGCAAACCATCGCCATCGGTATCTGGCCATGGACATCCTTTGTTTTCTAATGGGCCTTTTATAGTAGGGCAATCATCGAGATAATCAAATAAACCATCTTTATCCGTGTCAGGACAACCTTGATTTTCTCTTGGGCCATAGTTATCAGGACATAAATCATCCGCATCAGTGATGCTATCTTTATCTCGATCTGGACATCCTTGTAAATAAATTACACCAGCAATAGTTGGGCAGCTATCCTTTTTGTCAATGATTTTATCCCCATCTGTATCTGGGCAACCATTATACTCAATCGGACCAGGGTTATCTGGGCAATCATCTAATTTATCGATGATTTTATCGCCATCTCGGTCCGGACAACCATTGTACTCAATCGGACCAGGATTATCTGGACAATCATCCAATTTATCGATGATTTTATCGCCATCTCGGTCTGGACAACCTTGAAATTCAGCAAGTCCAGGTTCAGTAATACACTCGTCTTTGCTATCTTGGATGCCATCTCCATCAGTATCCGGGCACCCCATAAAGGCCCAAACACCAGGCACATCGATGCATTCATCCATCTTATTCGAAACTTTGTCTAAGTCATCATCTTTCACTTTTGTATACAGAATTGGTAAACGCAAACCAGCATAAAATTCAGCGCCACTTACCTTTCCCCTTGCAAGCAAGACCCTAAAATCAGTAATTCCTAATGTAAGTGGTCCAAGTCTAGTAGCAATTCCGGCTTTGAACCCACTGTAGGTATTAATAGAGAGAGGTAAATACAAACCAAATCCTGCGACATCAAAACTCGGAGTTATGGAAAACTGGTTTGGGATTTTAACTTTCGTATCTTTCTTATTGGCTCTTAAATTTATCATGCTACTAGCGTTCACATAAAACCCTTTCCAAATATGATAATCTACTTGAAAACTTAAGGCCGCAGGTGTTTTCATCCAAAAAGTGCTGGCTGTATCTTGAGCTGCAGTCCAGCTATCGTCGTTTGGCTGTTGAATTAAACTATCAATAACTTGGTCAAATTCCAATAAACTTGTGGCGGACTCAAAAGTTGTTAAATCAAAAGGGGAAGTTGAATTAACCGTAAAGTTTCTACTCAATCCACCTTTAAGGAATTTCATTCCACCGAGGTCTATAATAGATGCACCAACACGAAGTTTATACTTATTTTTATTTCGCATCCAAAGGTCAGTTTTACCATCCATATCGTATTTGTAATCTTTATAGTTCTCTCGCCACTCATATACTGCTCCCAAATCTAATCCCATACCAAAGGAGGAGGATTTCTTTGTGTATTCTTGCCAATTCGTGCCATTTAACTGTGAATTAGAACCTGTGATTTTATCTAGATTATTGGAATAACCGTAATTAAAATCTCCCTGTAATACAAAGGATGTATCTGTGTTTTTTATGTTGTAATTAAAATTATTTGTGTAGAAATAAGCGGCGGTAAGTCCGGCTAAATATTTAATGCTTCCGCCAACTTTAAGAAAATGTTCCCCTTTATCAATGGCAACTTGACTATAGTTAAAACCATATTCAGACCATGCCAAATGGCTAATGTTTAATAATGATTCATTAAATTTTTGATTCCATAAGGGTTGGTAATCGAGTCCATTTTCAGCTAAAACAGCAAGTTTAGGATCTAGGTTATCGATATTGGTAACAGTTCTTCCCCGCACAAAGAATCCAAGAGCTACTTTTGGAGAAATGTGGAAGGCAAAATTCAAAAGATCAACCTGAACATTATTATAAAACCCCATGCTTTTCGTTGAATTCTCATCAAATCGGTGTCCTATAAAACGATCAATGAAGCTAGAGTCGGGACTTGCCCAGCTATTATAAATAGCAGTGTCGCCGAATGATTTCCCCCACCAAAACCCACCATTTCCTTGTGCTTCACGCATGGCTTTAGCATTGAAATAACCAAAGTTTTGGTAGGTGTTAAAGTTTAAACTAGCAATATTCATATCAAAGGCAAAGCGCCCATCGACAAAACTAGCAGGCTGAATTTGCGTGCCCATAACACCAATATAGTTACT
>ENA-UOYL01000487-UOYL01000487.1-marine-metagenome-genome-assembly--contig:-NODE-487-length-14296-cov-3.115198_pt1 | contig 14296 bp, 14 predicted proteins | sample MGYA00238173_ERZ767189 | MGnify/ENA primary metagenome ERZ767189 (study PRJEB28943, sample SAMN06267163) | marine metagenome | isolation source: Columbia River Estuary | place: USA:Columbia River Estuary... | reverse complement strand
CAATCACAAAATCTGATGAATTTAAAACAGGTAGTGTAGATAAACTTTCTTTTTTTAATTGCTTATCATTAGAAATAAAATAATCCATTTTATGATGAAGCGCTACATAATATTGTAATGCATCTTCAATATCATTTATTTTTGAAATAAGTGCATTCACGGCTATTTCTTTAGGACAATCAATAAGTGTAACATCTTGTAAAATAGTAATTAAAATATCTTTTGTTACTTTGACTGAATATTCTTTATTTAAAATGTAAGAAACAATATGAAGAACAGAACTACTAATATATGCTTTAAATATACCTTTTTGAATATTATTGAAAATATTTTTTACATTTTCAAATTCTTTTCTTTTTAAAGTTAAGTCTAATAATATATTAGCATCAAGGAATATTTTATATGCCATATTTTTTCATTTTTGCGTCATAATATTCTTTAACCAAATCTCTGTCTTCTGAGATATGAACTTTTGGTAATTCATCTAGTAGCTCAATCAAGGTTTTTCTCTTTGGTCTAGTAATAATTTTAAAATAATCTTCTACCATTTCAGAAACGCTTATATTTTTTTTAGCGGCAATTTTTTTTACCTCTTTTAAAAGAGGAGCTTCAATGGTTATATTTAATCTTGCTTTCATAGTATCTGTATATAATATTTTATAAAGATACGTATTATTTAAATTTATGCGCATAACTATAATAAAGTTTTTATTTTAATTTTTTTTAATGCCTTTCAAAACCGAAAATAAGTGGTTTATTTAATTGAAATTCAAGTATTTATACGCTATCAAGCTCTTCTATAAGCCTAGCCTTTTTTCTAAGTTCTACATGTATATAAATAGTATATTTATTCTTCAAAATGGTAATTATGAAAAGGATACTATTCTTAGCGGTAATCTTAGTTAATGGCCTACTATTGAGTAGCATATTTAGTGGAAGCGTAATTGCTCAAAAACCAATAGCGAATGCTACAACACCCGATCGACAATCTACTTATTGCAACCCCATCAATCTTGATTATGGTTATTGCCCTATTCCCAATTTTGTACAAAACGGAAAGCACCGTGCAACGGCGGATCCTATCATCGCTGTCTATGATAATAAATATTTTTTATTCAGCACCAACCAATGGGGTTATTGGTGGAGTAACGATATGAAAGATTGGAAATTTATTCCAAGAAAATTTTTAAGACCTTGGAACGATGTCTATGATGAATTATGTGCACCAGCAAGTTTAGTGCTTGGCGATAGTTTATTAGTGATAGGTTCTACTTATACAAAACAATTTACATTATGGTATAGCACCAACCCCACCAAGGACGACTGGCATATAGCGGTAGATAGTTTTCAAGTGGGTGCCTGGGATCCAGGTTTTTTTAAAGATGATGATAACCGCTTATATATTTATCATGGCTCAAGTAATTTTTATCCTATCTATGGACAAGAAATAGATCGTAAAACTTTTGCACCTATTGGAGAAAGACAATCACTTATACATTTAGTAGATAGCATTCATGGTTGGGAGCGTTTTGGTGAACATCAGGACAATACCTTTTTAAAACCCTTTATGGAAGGGGCTTGGATGAATAAACAAAATGGAAAATATTATTTACAATATGGTGCCCCAGGTACTGAATTCAGTGGCTATGGAGATGGTGTGTATGTGAGTGATAAACCACTAGGGCCCTTTGTGTATCAGAAGCATAATCCTTTTTCTTATAAGCCAGGTGGCTTTGCAAGAGGAGCAGGCCATGGTGCTACTTACCAAGATATTTATAATCAGTGGTGGCATATTTCAACTATTGCTATTGGCGTAAAAAATAATTTTGAAAGACGTAATGGTATTTGGCCAGCACAAATAGATGCCGATGGTATTTTATACAGCAATACTTCTTACGGAGATTATCCGCATTATATTCCCAATGCAGGAGCGAATCACGATGTTTCTCAATTTACAGGATGGATGTTACTTAATTATAATAAACCCGTACAAGTATCTTCTACCTTAAGTGCATTTACTGCCAACAATGCAGTGGATGAGAATTTAAAAACTTATTGGTCGGCTACTACGGGTAATGCAGGTGAATACATAATAACCGATTTAGGCAATAAATCTAGTATTGAAGCCATTCAAATAAATTATGGAGATGAGGGTGTAGAGTTAATGGGTAAGTCTTTAACTACTTATCATCAGTATCAAATTTTTGCATCAGACGATGCGAAGACTTGGAAATTAATTATTGATAAGTCTAAAAACAAAACCGATGTACCGCATGATTATGTAGTGCTACCAAAACCTATTCAGGCGCGTTATATTAAAATGGTAAATATTCACATGCCTACGGGTAAGTTTGCTATTAGTGGACTTCGTGTATTTGGAAAAGGCTCTGGGGCTAATCCTGGCTCGGTACAAAATTTTGTACCACTTAGAGGTGATAGCGAAAGAAGAAACGCTTGGTTAAAATGGGCTGTAAACCCTAATGCCACTGGCTATCATATTTATTTTGGGAACGATCCTAATAAATTATACAATAGTGTAATGGTCTATGGTGTGAGTGAATATTATTTGAACGCTTTAGAAAAAAATGATGCTTATTATTTTCAAATAGAAGCCTTTAATGAAAATGGAATTGGGCCAAGGTCACCGGTAATGAAGGCCGATTAATTTTATTAATATTTAATCTGGTTTTTTATATAATTAGTATAAAGAATAATTATCATTAAAAGGGTGGTAATTATTCCATAGATTATTAAGCCCTTAGTAGTGGCAATGATTTTATTAAAAAATATCATTGTTATAATAGTATAGAATAGTCCAATTAAATTGATTGTTTTTTTCATAATTGAATTTACACTAAAATATTTATTCATAAAAAAAGAGTCCCCGATTGGAGACTCTTTAAGATTATTTTCTAATAATTATTTCTTAATTACTAATTTATCAGTAGTTCTTCTAACTTTTTTAGCGTTCACTAAATAATCATTAGCAGCGTCACGGAAACCTAAAGTTAAAGCTACAGCGCTATGTAGGCCTAATGCTTTTAATCCTAATATTTCATCTACTGCATCTGGTGCAAAACCTTCCATAGGCGTAGCATCTACTTCTTCAGCAGCCGCAGCTACTAAACTAAAACCTAATGCAAGGTAGGCTTGCTTATCTGCCCATACTCTTGCTTGCTCAGGTGTCTTGTTTTTGAATGAACCACTAATGGCAGCAGAAAAATCTTTTAAAGTATCTACGGCTACACCTCTTTGTTCAGCAATTTCTTGCATGTATTCAGCAATTTCTTTTTCAGATATAGTATTCCAAGCTGCAAAAACAATAACCACCGATCCGTCCACCACTTGTGATTGATTATAAAATGCAGGTTGTAATTTTTTTCTTGTCTCTTCATCTTCTACTACAATAATAGAATAAGGCGTTAAACCAAAACCGCTAGGTGCTAAACGCGTTGCTTCAATAATGGTTTCTAATTTTTCAGCAGGAACTTTAGTTCCGTTCATTTTCTTAACAGCATAACGCCATTGTAATGCATCTAATAATTTCATCGTATTTATATATTTCGTTGTTTAAACATCAAAACTAGACATTTCTTGCCTAATTTCAAATTAATTCTTTGTGAATCAATCTATTATCTAAACAGCAAATCTTCTAAAAGGTTTAAAATCAACCATATAATACTAGGTATAATTTTATTGCCTTAACTTTAAGCTATTCAAAACTTGTATTTTTTACTTTTGAACTGAACAATGCTATATCAAAAAACCATAAGACAAATTTTAGCGGTAGTCATGCTACTGGTCTTTGCATTTAGCATTACCTCACAAAAGACCATACATGATTTAGTAGCCAAGCATAGCGATAAGGTAAAATGTGATGTACATAAAAACCTACCCATTGAACAAGTTGAAAATTCAAGCATTCATTGTTCTCATGATAATTTAGTAGCTACTTCTCCCTTTGTCGAATTTAATTTCACCATTGCATTAGAGCAACCCATTTTAAATATTGCTACTAATATCCACTTACTTAATTTTTATTTCTATAATAATAATTATTCTTTAGACTCTCGCGGACCCCCTGCTATTATTTGTTAGAAAACTAATTGACTTATGTTTAAGTTAATTACTAATGCATCAAACTATTTTAGAATAGTAGATGTAAGTTCTCTTTGAATTACAAATAATAATAGTCATGAAAAAATATTTATATGCTGCACTCTTAATGAGTGTAGGATTGGGTTTCACAAGCGCTACAATTGCGCAACAATTTACTTTAACAGGAAAAGTCTTTGATAAAGCCACCGGTAAAATTTTACCAGGTGCAAGCGTTTATCTTCCAGAAATAAAAAAAGGGGCCATCGCCAATAAAGAGGGTGTCTTCAACATTAATATAGAAAAAGGTTCGCATGTTTTGGAAATTAGTTATGTGGGCTATGCCACAGATGTAGAAAATATCAAGCTGCAAAATAATCTAGAGCAAAATTTTTATTTAAATAGTTCAGTATTAGAGGGAGGCAATGTCATTGTCACTAGTTTTTTAAGAGCTACTTCTACAAGACGCACACCCACACCAGTGACCATTATTAAAAAGGAGGAATTATTTAGAGGGGTATCCACTAATTTAATTGATGCCTTATCTAAAGTGCCGGGTGTATCGCAAATTTCAACAGGGCCAGCTATTTCAAAGCCAATTATTCGTGGACTTGGTTACAACCGTGTGGTGGTAATGAACGATGGTATGAGACAAGAGGGGCAACAATGGGGCGATGAGCATGGTATTGAAGTTGATGAATACAATGTGAGCCGAACAGAAGTATTGAAAGTGCCTGCATCCTTGATTTATGGGTCGGACGCCTTAGCGGGTGTGATTAATATTATATCCAATGTGCCAGTGAGTGAAGGGGTAATTAAAGGAAATGTTTTTTCTAATTATCAAAGCAATAATCGTTTGATGGGTAGTCACTTCGACCTTGCAGGTAATAATAAAGGTTTTATATGGGGTATTAATTATAGTGCAAAGAACGCAGGAGATTATAAAAACAAATATGATGGCAATGTTTTTAACTCCAGATTTTTAGAACGCAACGGCGGTGGCTATATTGGTATTGAAAAAAACTGGGGCTATTCACAATTATCGTTCAGTAACTTTTACCAACACCTAGGTATAGTAGAAGGCGACCGCGCTTCCGATGGACGCTTTATTATGATGAAAGATGTGGGAGGTATCGCAGAAGAAGTGATTGTAGACGCTGCCGAGGAAAAAAGATTTACACCCCGCGTGCCCATGCAAAAAATTAAACACACTAAATATACCTTAGACAATAATATTAAAATTGGTAACGACCGATTAAAAGCCACTTTTGGTTTACAACAAAACCAAAGAATGGAATTTGGCAATGTATTAGACCTAGATGAAAAAGAATTATTTTTTGATTTAAAAACATTCAACTACTCGGTACAATATTTGCAAGCAGAAAAAAATAATTGGAAAAATACTTTTGGAGTGAATGGGATGCGTCAAACCAATACCAATAGAGGCGAGGAAGCCTTGGTGCCAGACTATACAAGCTTTGATATTGGTGCATTTTATTATACCCAAAAAAGAACAGATAAAACAAGTTGGAGTGGAGGTTTGAGATATGATCAAAAGTTTATGAACTATATCAACCCTGCACAGTTTGTCTGTCCTCCAGGCTTAGCATGTATTGCGTTGTATGACCCTAAAGAATCTAATAAACAGTTCAATAATATTACGGGTGCAATAGGTGTGGCCCATGATTTAAGTGATCAGCTCACTTTGAAATTTAATATTGCACGCGGGTTCCGTGCACCTAATATGGCGGAGTTGGCTTCTTATGGCGCACATGAAGGAACCAACCGTTTTGAGTATGGCAATGAAGCCTTAATTTCTGAAAAAAGTTTACAGTTTGATGCTGCACTAGAATGGAGTAATGAGCATATGAGTATTGCTGGAAATGTATTTTATAATAATGTGAGTGATTATATCTTTTACCAGAAGCTAACTGCTGCAGGCGGAGGAGATTCTATTATCATGGACTATGCACATAGTATAGATGGTGATGAATTATACGCCTTTGCTTTTAGACAAAAAGATGCACACTTGTATGGAGCAGAATTTAATATTGATATTCATCCACACCCATTAGATTGGTTGCATGTGGAAAATAGTGTGAGTTTAATTCGTGGACAATTTAATGAAGCATTAGACGGCTCTAAAAATTTACCAGGTATTCCAAGTGCAAGATGGTTATCGGAAATTAGAATTGAAATGTTTAAAAAATCTAATGTTATCCGAAATAGCTTTTTTACTTTTCAACTAGACAATGTATTTGCGCAAAACCATCCATTTATTGGATACAATACTGAAACGCAAACACCAGCCTATACTCTTTTAAATATTGGGTATAGCACACAAATACAGCGTAAGAATAAAACTCTATTCAGTGTTTCCTTGGTGGGGCAAAATATTGCTGATGTAGCTTACCAACATCACTTGAACCGTTTAAAGTATGGCCCAATGAATGAAGCTACCGGCCGAATGGGTGTATTTAATATGGGTCGTAATTATAGTTTGAAAATAAATATTCCGTTTGGGAATTAATTGAAAATATAAAATAACTCAATGGGTTAGTTTAGTTTTTTAATCCATTGAGTTATTTTATTAAATGAATGTGTTTACTATAACGTATGGCGCTTTAAGCGATTTGAGAGTGACGCAAAGGGAGGTGAAGATCTAAGATTAATAGTGATATCTGCATTGTATAATTACAATAGCATCACTATCAATTCTATAAACAATTCTGTGTTCAAGATTAATTCTTCTAGACATCCAACCGCTCATATTTCCTTTTAATTTTTCTGGTTGTCCTATGCCTTGATTTGAGTTTCTCTTAATATCCTTAATAATGTCATTGATTTTTTTTAGTAACTTAATGTCATTAGTCTGCCAGTATTGATAGTCCTCCCAGCCTTCGTTTGAAAAAAGGACATTCATTATGTTATTTGTAATTTTTTAAGGCCCTTTTTTGATTTGTATTGTTTTATGGAAGCTTCTAGTCTTTTGGCGTTAGCTGGGCTACTTAATAGGTACAAGGTTTCATTTAGGCTAGTATAATCCTCCTTAGATATTACTACTACATCTTCCCCCTGTTGTCTTTTAATAAAAAGGGGTTTATGAGATACCTCTAAACCATCTAAGTAAGATTTCATGTTTTGTCTAAATTCTGAATAAGTGGCAATGTCCATAATAGTATTTTTTACAAAATTAATTCATTAATATCACATTGTACATAATATTGTACAATAATATTTTCTTTATTTCAAGTGCTAAAATAATAAAGAGATGGGCTTGATTTCCAAGTATTTACCGCAAGCTTTTGGGGTCTAAATGAATTGAACTAAATTGAGGTTATGAAAAAAGCAATCTTATTTACGACGATCTTATTTAGTATTTGTATTGGAGCAAATCAAACTTTAATAGCTCAAAATACTAAAGCCATCACTACCTTAAGTAAGGAAGAACAAAAAGTAATGGACTATATCGATGCCAATATGCCAAGGGCTATTGCGCTATTAAAAGAGTCGGTAGATATTAATAGCGGCACTTTAAACATAGAAGGCGTAAAAAAAGTAGGCGCCATTTTTGCGCGTGAATTTGAGCAAGCCAACTTTAAAACTAAGTGGGTACCCATGCCCGATTCACTTCGCCGTGCAGGACATTTGGTAGCAAGTATTGGATTTAATGCTGATCAAAACGCGGCAGCTAAAACAAAAACTAAAAAAGGCAAAAAACTTTTTCTCATAGGGCATTTAGATACAGTCTTTGAACCCGATATGCCAGCGAACCCTTTCACTATGATAAATGATTCTACTGCTACAGGACAGGGCGTGACTGATATGAAGGGAGGAGATGTAATAATGATCATTGCGCTTCAAGCCTTGCAAGCACAGGGACTTTTAAAGGACGCCAACATTATTGCTTATTTAACGGGCGATGAAGAGCATGCAGGCTATCCGCGCGAAGTAAGCAGAGGAGATTTTATTGAAAGCGCTAAGCAAACTGAAATTGCACTTGCTTTTGAAGGAGCCAATGGATTAAATTCTGTGGCCACTGCAAGAAGAGGTGCTAGCGGATGGTTATTAAATGTAAAAGCAAAAACAGGACATAGTTCGGGTGTGTTTACTCCTTACGCAGGTTATGGTGCTATTTATGAAGCAGCGAGAATTGTGAATGAATTTAGAGTACAGTTAAGTACAGAAAAATATTTAACCTTTAACCCTGGTGTATTTATTGGTGGTTCTGAAATGAACTACGACGAAACCAAAGCAACAGGAACTGCTATTGGTAAAACAAATATTATTTCCCCTGCAGTAACTGTTACTGGTGATTTGCGTTTTTTAACGGAAGAACAGAAAATAAATGCAAGAAAAAAAATGCAAGCTATTGTTGATAATAGTTTAGCAGGCACCAAGGCCACTATAGATTTTCAAGATGGCATACCAAGTATGGCACCAACGGAGGGCAACAATAAAGTATTAGAAGTTATTAGCGGTGTGACTCAAGCTATGGGCGTAGGTCCAACAATAGCAGGTGACCCAGGCTCTCGCGGTGCCGGAGATATTTCTTATATAGCAGCTTATGTAGATTGTATTGATGGCTTAGGCTCTTCAGGAAGAGGAGCACATGCACCAGGAGAAACTATAAACTTAAAAGAACTGCCTTATTTAATTAAAAGAGCAGCGCTTACTATTTATAGGTTGAGTAGATAACTCTTATATTATATTTAGAAGTTGATCGAATTAAAATTATCTACTGCCTTTAATTTTTTGTAAAATAACTAAAGGAATAAAAACAGGCGCTTCAATAAAATATCTTTTAAACATTCGCTTGGGTTCTTGTGTAAAACGGTAGAACCATTCAAGTCCTGCTTTTTGCATCCATAGGGGTGCTCTATTAATTAAACCTGCAGTTACTTCAAAAGCACCGCCAATACCAATGGCAATTTTAGTATCCAAATATTGTAAATTCTCACTAATCCAAATATCTTGTTTGGGGGCCGTTAAGCTTACTAAAACAATATCGGGCTTCACTGCATTAATAGCTGCAATCATTTTATCATTTTCTTCTTTTTCAAATTTAGCAGCAAATGGTGGGCAGTAAACGCCTTTAATATTTATGGATGGGTAAAGTTGTTCTGCTTTTGCTTTTAAGGCATCGCCCACACCAGGGGAAGCCCCTAAAAAAAACAAACTAAAATTATTTGTAGCACAAAATTCTAATAAAGCAGGCAGTAGGTCAAGTCCTGTAATGCGCTGCTCAATAGGTGTTCCCAAAAAACGAGAGGCCCATAAAACAGGCACCCCATCACAAAGGGTGTAATTGGCATTATTGTAAATAGCCAATACTTGGGCATTTTTTCTAGCGGCTAATATTGAATTGACTGGGGTAATGCAAACACTGGCCTTTGAGCTGGAGCGAATTAGGCTGGCAAAATCATCTAACAAATTAGACATGGAAATAGAGCTAATCTGAATACCTAATATGTTATGTTTTGGATGCATGAATGGCTCAAATTTAACCAAGTAGGCTTAAAAATAGGTTAAAGCCCCGGTTTTTTGGGGTTTTTAGGGGTATTTTGTCTGATTTTCAATAGTTTTGAGCGAATGAAAGCAGCTAAATCACTAATTGTCATCACCTGGGACGGGGTATCCAAGCCTTTGGAATATGTACTGCAAGATGTAGAAAGAAATTTCGACTTATTAATCTTTGATCATAGTGCCAAGGCCTCCAAGGATTTGGTAGCTCATTTGAACCCAGAGTTTTATGTATCTACCAGAACCGAGAACAAGGGGCAGGTATTTTACGAGGTATATAAATACTTATATCCCAACAATGAAGAGCGTTATGAATATATTGGTGTAATAGACGATGATATTTACACTTCTTATTCCGACTTAAATAAATTAATATTTATAGGTCAAATAAATCATTTAGATGTGTTTCAACCAAGCATCTCACACGATAGTTTTTTTGACCACAGACAGTTCACGCATAAGGCAGGCTATCAAACAAAAAAAGAAGATTGGGTAGAGATTATGTTTCCTATGTACAGAGAAAAACTGTTTAAAGCAGCCGGTCCTTATTTCAATGAAACCATTACTGGGCAAGGGATTGACTTATACATGATGCCTGTACTTCAGGTGATTCATAATATGAAAAACACAGCGGTGGTGCATGCCATTCAAATTAAGCATTGCAGACCAGTGCAGTCCGGAGATAGAACTTATTCCGATGGAAAATCAAACTTTGATAACATTAATCATTTGCGTAATTTATCTATTGAGTTAATAAATAAACACAAAGGTTTATTCGATGAAACTTTTATGAAACGTATTATTGCAGTAAGGTATTATAGAGGCATATCTATATTTAAGAAATTAAAGAGGGTGCCTGGGATGTTGAAGAACATGTATAAGGAAATAGTGGATATGAGTTATAGATAGGCCACCACAATTAATTATTATATATTTGTAATACAATTTCAAGCATAGACGACCACTTAGATATATACAAGACAAGTACAAAGACTAGAAAATGACAAATACAGGTACAGAAACCATAAAATATGCAGAGCTAAAGGCAGTTATACTGCGCTTTCTGAACTATTTTATAAGCCAGTATAAGCTCATATTGTATATCACACTCATTACCAGTGCTTTAGGTTTATTGTATGGTAAATTACAGCCATCTACTTTTAAGGCAACTTCTACTTTTATTGTTGAAGATAAATCGGGCAAAGGTGGTGGAGGTTTATCGGGCTTAGCTTCTCAGTTTGGGATTGACGTAGGTGGCTTAACAGGAGGCGGAGCTGGACTATTCGATGGCGATAATATCTTAGAAATTATAAAATCTAGGTCCATTATAGAAAAAGTATTATTAACTAAAATGGAAGAGCCTGCTTCTTCAAAAGGACAAACCATTGCCGATTACTATATTCAAATAAATGATTTAGCTTCTGCTTTTGAAAGCAAAAACATAAATGTAAAATCATTAAACTTCGCAGGTTTAACAGAGGGCGCTAAACATACAATTCAACAGGATAGTATCTTATATATTTTGTATAGTAGAATTAATAAAAATTTAAACGTTGAAAAGAAAAGCAAGAAAAGTACTATTATTACTTTAGAAGTAGTATCCGGTGACCAAGTTTTTTCAAAAGTATTTGCCGAAGAATTATTAAAACAAACCAGCGATTTATATATAGATATTAAAACAGGAAATTTATCGAGAAGTATTGATAAAATTCAGCAAAAGACAGACTCCTTACTAAATATAATAAATAACATATCTAATAAAACTTCCAAATTAATTGTACCTGTAATTGAAGACTTGGTGAATGAAAATGCTGCAATGAAATACAGAAAAGAGAACTATAGAAATAAGTTTACTTATAATAATACTACACCTATAGAACAAACTACAAGAGAAAGAACAGTTGCCTATACTATGTATGCTGAAATGGCAAAAAATTTAGAGACCTTAAAATTATCTTTAATAAATCAAACACCTGTTATACAAGTATTAGATACACCTAAATATCCAATGTTTGATCAGCGTACACCAGCTAGGTATTTTTTGTTAATAGGCATTGCTGTAGGTATTGTGCTTTCTTTCTTCTATGCGCTTTATAAGTATACCTCTAATTAATTTTTAAGTATGCACCGCCTATTTTTATTAAGGGCCTATGGAGACTTTGTAATTTTATTGCAAGCCCTATTAGAAAGCCCCCAAAAAAATAAGTATAGTTTAATTGCTTCCAAACACTTGCAGCCACTGTATCAAGAACTTGCTTTAGTTATTAATGTAAGCAGCATTCAAATTCAATTTATTGATTTTGGTATAACTAATACTCAATTAAGTTTATTTACCAATAAGCATATACTAAGTTTAAATACGCTGAATGAATTAAAACAAATTAAAAATTTTGTTAAGCAAAACCCTAATACTGATGGAACCGATTATATCGAACAAGATAAAAGAATAGATTTGTTCAATGCCATTACTGGCTTTTATTTTAATTCTATAATAAGCACCGAGCCAGTATATATTACTTATGCAAAGTTTTTTGACATTCAAGATATAAGTAAAGAACTACAAAAAGAAGAAGGTCAAGTAGCAGAAAATAATAAACTAAATTCTAAAAAGGTTTTATTATTTCCTGATACAAGACAAGCTAAAAAAAATATACCTAGCTTATTAATTAATAAGTTAGAAAATGAAATAGCAAGCAAAGGCTATACATTAGAAATTGCTTATTTTAAGCAAGTACCAGATATCGCAACAACTATTAATGAGAAGGGCGCATCAGCAAAAAATAATAAAGTAGTATACGATAATTTCAAAACGCTTATTCAATTAATAATAGATGCTGAATTAATTCTAGGGGCCGATAGCCTACCCATTCATCTTGCCTATTTATTAAAAAAGCCACATTATATATTATATCCTAATGGATATCCTCAATTGTTTATGACACCCTATGCTCAAATAAATAATAGGTTTGGTACCTTTGATCATTATAATTTTAGTTTTTTGTAAGCATTATGGTAGCAGCAATCAATACTTATATTTTGTATTCTCCTTTAGAAAAGGATAGAACAGCTAGGGTAGAAGCTATGCGCCAACAGTTCAAGCAGTTTACTATTTCAGAGTCAATTTATCCGAGTAATACGCACATACCATTTTTAAAGGCCATAATAGATAAATCCAAACAGCGAACTGGCCAGGCCTTAATGGCGACCGAGGTAGCCTGTTTATTGGGCCATCGAAGAATTTTAAGACAAATAGTTAAAGCCGCCACCAATAATGAGGAGCATTTTTTGGTCCTAGAATCGGATAGTAAAATCCTCAATTTTGAGCTCTTAAAAAACCAATTTGAAATAATTTCAAATCAATATGACCTCTTTTTTTGGGGTGCCTGGGAGGGAAATGCCAAGGTAAAAAGGTCCAAAGGCCAGCTAATTGAGGGTAAGTATACTATTGGGGAGCCCTTACTTCATACCATTTACTGTACTTATGGCTATTCTTTAAATAAACCTACTGCCCAGTATTTATTAAAACAAAGCGCAAAAATTTCAACCCCATTTGACATATTCAAGCAGTTTGTTGATCCTAGTAAAATTAGACTAGGCACTATTACCAAGGAAATAATTACTACTTGGGACGAGGGCAGCTATATAAGAAATGATAAATTTTTTAAACGTTCTAAAAAGGCAGTTTTTATATTTTTCTTAAATATAAAGAACAGCATACAGGCTTATTTTTCATAGCCCATTTACCTATTTTTTTGTACTTTTAATTCATGTCTGTAAAGAATAGTGTTTTTTATAATGTGCTGCTTGCTATATCACAGGTATTTTTCCCTTTGATTACTTTTCCTTATTTAGCAAGAACACTTGGCCCAGAACATGTTGGGGTTTTAAATTTTGCTGAAAGTATAGCTAAGTATTTTGTAATGTTAGCAGCACTAGGTATTCCTATTTATGGTATTAGAGAAATTGCTAAAGTGCAAAACGAACTTAAAGCACGCACTAAAATATTTGCTGAAATTTTTACTATTAATTTAATTTGTACACTAGGGCTATCCTTTCTTTTTTTAGGTGCTGTATTTTTTATACCACAACTCAATAATGAAAAAGTACTTTTTTATTGGACCATTGCCTATTTCTTTTTTCAAGTATTTTATTTAGAATGGTTTTTTAATGGCATGAACCAATTTAAGTTTATTGCCATTAGACAATTTGTTATTCGTTTCTTTTTTATCATTTTTGTATTTGTACTTATTAAATCACAATTTGACTATGTGAATTATATGAGAATGCAATTTGGCTTAAGTGTATTATTAGCCATTATTAATTTTAATAATTTAAGCAAACATATTTCACTTAATAAAGAAACCTTTTCTAATTTAGATTTAAGAAAACATATCAAGCCACTATTATATATTTTCTTAACTATATTTTCAATTAGTATTTACTTCTCATTAGATACTATTTTATTAGGTTTTTTAGCCAATAATGAAAGTGTGGGGTATTATTCAACGGCGCTTAAGTTAAATAAATTAATTATAGCAGTATTTGGTGCTGTAACAGTAGCTATATTTCCAAGCTTAATTAATTTATACCATAGCCAGCAAATTGAAAAGTTTAGAGAGCTAATACGTCAAGTGTTTTTTGTACTAGTAAGTTTATCAATTCCTGCTATTGTTATATT